>Ga0209610_1000303_pt1 | contig 25604 bp, 18 predicted proteins | sample LakKivw275mmetaG_FD_184137 | JGI IMG/M metagenome (GOLD analysis project Ga0209610, IMG submission 184137) | Anoxic lake water microbial communities from Lake Kivu, Rwanda to study Microbial Dark Matter (Phase II) - Lake Kivu water 275m metaG... | ecosystem: Environmental > Aquatic > Freshwater...
CCTGACCACGACGACGCTGCGCTTGCGCGAACCTCTTATCCTCGCGCGAACCCCATCCCAGACCCGGTCCGGAGGCACGAACTGCTCCATGGCAGGGGCAGCGTCGCGGATAGTCCGAACCTGCGCGAGTGCCTGCCGGCAAACCGGACACTCGGCGAGGTGCTCGGCCGTCGTCCCCGCCGCTTCCGACCCGAGATCGCCGTCCAGGTAGGCACTCAGAATCTCTTCAGAACAATGTTGATCCAATTACTCTCCCCTCACCCAGTGTCTGTCTTCAAGATAGGGCGACAGCTCGCGCCGCAGAAAGGCGCGTGCGCGGTGAAGCTGGGACTTGCTCGCACCATCCGTGATACCGAGTATCCTGGCGATTTCCTCGTGCTTCAGCCCCTGGATGTCGTGGAGCACAAAGACCTGACGATAACCGGCGGCCATCCGCGGCAGGGCGCTCTCAATCAATCGGCCGACACTAAGGGGCGTCGAGCCGACCTCGATGCCGTCGTCCAGCGACACGGCCTGACGGAGCCGGCGCCGACGCCGGAAATCGAGGCACGCGTTTACGGCAATCCGGTAGATCCAGGTCGAAACCGCCGATTCGCCTCGGAATGACCCCAGTTTCTTGAAGACCTTCACGAAAACGTCCTGGGTGACGTCCTCGGCATCCGCCCGGTTCGATAGCATCCGGTAGGCCGTACTGAAGACGCGGCCGCGGTACATCTCATACAGCCGCTCAAAGCTGAGATCTGCCCCGGTTGGTCGCTCGGCAACTACTGCTTCAATCGTGTCGTTCACTTTGGTTTCTAGTTTAGACGGACGTAATGACTCGAGGTTGCCTCTCCGCTTATAGTCTCTGACGAATGCGGCCTGGCGGCCAGCCTTGCCCCTAATGTACCATCAATCAGCCACTTACAAAGGCGAACTCCCTCGCCGCGATGTCGTCAGGGCTCGTACAACTCCTCTTCAAATTCATCGACGGGTTGGAATCTCCTCCCGAACCTGACGCCAATCTGCAGATAGAATCCGCGAAGGCTGAAGTCCGGCGGTGGCTGGTCTCCGAACCAGTGCGACCCGGCAAAAGGCCAGACATAGCTGGCTTTCATGAACAAGCCGGCATATGACCCCGGGAAGGTCGGTAACATGCCCATTACCTCGACTCCAGGGGCAGCACTGACGGTCCAGGATGAATACCACCGCTTCACACGGCCGCTGAAGTTACCGAGCACCACGCCGTTCTCGACCGAATGAGCGTAGATCGCCAGACTGGCTCCCCCAAGCTCGAGGCAGCCCCTGAGCCAGAACCACTCAACCGGCACATAGGGGTATCCGACCTCGAAACCGGCCCGGAGCGCTGCCAGTTCACTTCCCAGCGAGTCGGCGTGGTTGGCGCGCGCTGCGACTGCGCCGAACCCGCCGAGCGTGACGGGCCCGACCTGCGAACCGCCATGACCTCCATACCACCACAGCGGCATCCGGTAGCTGAACGTGCCGCTGCCCCCCGCGAATGTGTCTTCAGGAATCGGCGTCTGATTGAGGGTATCAAGCTTCCGATTCAACCGTCCGAAGTCAACGAACCCACCGGTTACCTCAAAACCGCCGTAGCCGAAGCACACTGCCGCGAGAGAGAGCAGGCCGGCCACGACTGACCAAACAGCGCATCTCATGACTACCTCCTTACCGACTGGTTCGACAGAAGAGGGTTGGTGAAATCGTACTCAACCGGCCCGGCCCACACCGCGTCGCCGCCGGAATGCGCCGGCTGAAGGGATTCGGGCAGCTTCGAATCGGCCCATATCGCCATCGCTCGCCACTGCGAGAGCGGCAGGGCGGAATCATCGACCGCATAGGCCCAGATGACCCGCACCCGGTATTTGCGCCGCCCGTTGTATTCGTCAAGGGTCGAAAACAGCGCCCAATTGAGCACCGCCCGCAGTGTATCGTTCGGCATCCCCGGCCGGACTAGAACCGCGATGCTGAGACGCTCCACGCGGCTCGTCGACTGGTCCGTCACGTCGACCACGCGGAAGTCGGGCCGCGGCAACGCCGGCTGAGCCAGCCCGGGCCGTAATTGCTGCGCCGGCCACAGCATCACGACGGCTGCCCCGATCGCCGCCATCACCAGCACGCTCAGCCAGTACGTGCGGGAGCGCGAACCGCGTATCCGGCGCCCGATGCGGTCGGCGATTGTCCTCTCCGGCATCTGCACGTTAGCATTGTAGCGGCCCGATTGCGGGGTGCAAGCAAGCATGAGAACACGCCGGCCGGGTTACCCGTTTTCCGCCGCGCCCACACGACTCGCTTGACTCGCCACGAACGCCTGCTACAATCGCACCGGCGCCGGCGTGGCTCAGTCGGTAGAGCAGCGGTTTCGTAAACCGCAGGTCGTCAGTTCGATTCTGACCGCCGGCTTGTCTAGTCACCCGGTATCCGGCCAAGACCGACCTTGACTCTTGTCCCTTTATCAAATATCTTGAGCACCACTCCAGCATGACGGTTCGCACATCTCCGATTGGCAGAATGCTACCCATCCTGTATCTGGCCGCGCTGGTGGCGATCGGCGTCGCGGCGCGCGGCCGCGGTCGCGACGCCGGCCGGTTGGCGCTGATGCCGCTCGGCTTTGCAGCCATGCTGACGCGTGGCCGCGATCCGCGGCGCGATGTCGAAGAGCAGGCATCATTCGAAGGTGCCGAACGAAACCGGGCCGAACGCCGCGCCGGCGCGTCATTCGACAGCTTTACCGATTCCAGTCCGGTCAGCATCGAGCTGTTCTCGCCTGACGGAACGCCACTGCGCAGCAACAAGGCGGCCGAGCGTCTGCTCGGAAAGGTCCCGCCGCCCGGAATCCCGCTCTTTGATGAACGCGGGCTCAAGCGGGCCGGACTGCTCGAACCGCAGTTGCGGCGCGTCCTGGCCGGCACTCGCGTCGAAACGCCACCGACCTGGTATGACCCGACCGAAATCGGGCTGCCGGGCATTCCCGGGCGCAAGGTCTGTTTCCGCGCCACCGTCTTCCCGCTGCTGGATAGTGAAGGCAACGTCACGCGGATCGCCGTGATGCACGAAGACCTGACCGAACTCAAGAAACTGGAGCAGGAGCTTAAAGACAACGCCGGGCGTTTCGCTGCCGCCCCGGCCACGTACGCGGAAGAACCCCCGCCGGGCGCCGATGCCCGCGATATCGAGTTCCAGCGCCGCAAACTGGAGACGGCCCTGCGCGAGAGCGAAGAACGCTACCGCTCACTGGTTGAGTCGGCGCGCGGCTACGCCATCGCCCGGTTCTCGGAGGACGGACACATACTTGCCATCAGCCCGGAGATAGAGGAATTCTGGGGTATCAAGCGCGACACGATCGTCGTGGACAACCTGGCTTTCTTCAGCCGCATTCACCCCGAGGATATCGAGCTGGTGAAGTCGACCGAGGCTTCAGCCCGGAAGACCGGCTCGTACCCCGACGTCTATCAATTCCGCGTGGTCCATATGACGACGAATGCCGTGCACTGGCTGGCCGTCCGTGGCTCGGTCAGCACGTATGGCGGCAAGCGGGTCTTCGACCTGCTGCTTGTCAACATAACTGAATCACGCCGGACCGAAGACGAACTGCACGACCGGCAGAGAAATGCCAATGCAATGGTCGCCAGCACCGGTGACGGCGTGTTCACGATGGACAAGGAGTGGGTAATCGGTAACTGGAGCCCGGGAGCTGAACACGAAACCCGGGTGGCCGCGTCGGAGGCGGTCGGCAAGCGACTCTGGGAGGTGTACCCTGATCTCGAAAAGAGCGGCTTTGGCCCCGTCTTCCGGAAAGCACTGCTTGATCGAACTCCCCAGTACCACGAAGGCTTTTACCAGGACGGTCGGGAGAAGTACGCCGGCTGGTTTGCGGTCTCCATCTACCCTCACGAAACCGGCGTCCTGACGATCATCCGCAACGTGTCGCAGCGGAAGCGCGCCGAACTGGCCTGGCGCGATGCCGAAGCGAAACTGAAGGCGCTGCTCGATACTCCGGGCACCGCGGTCACGATCAAGGACCACAGCCTGCGCTACACGCTGGCTAATCCCGCCGCGATGCGGATGATGGGACCGAATGCCGGCGACTCGGTCATCGGGAAGACTGACCTCGAACTCTACAACTCCAAGATCTCCGCGCTGATCACGTCCCACGACCGGCAGGTCATGGAACGCGGCCAGCCGGCGGAACTCGAAATCGCCCTGCCTGACGGCACGAGCCCCAACGCCGCCTGGTACCACATCAACAAACAGCCACTTCTCGGTCCGGCCGGGACCGTTATCGGCGTGCTCGACGTTGCCTACGAAATCACCAGCCGCGTGCGTGCCCAGCAGGAACTGCTCCGCCGCCGCGAGTACATGGAAAGACTGCTGGGTGAGCAGTCCCAATCGCTGCGCAAAGCGCAGGAAGAACTGAGCCGTTGGGCCCGGTGATACCAGGGGCATAGGCCCGGCGGAAATGGCCCGCCGTTCCGGTCCGAAGTCAGAAAAACAACCGCCCGAAGTGCGGGGACCGCAGACCTTGGCTCGAGTGGCTTCAAGGTATTCGCTGCCCCTGATCCTGCTGTTCATACTCGGAGCACTCGCGCTCCGCGCGGTGGATCTGCGGGCCGACCCTCCCCCGGAAATGAGCTGGAGCACGGGACCTTATACGGACGAGGCTCTTGACACCTACTCCGCGCGCAACTTCGTGCTCTACGGCCACTGGAAGACGGACGATTTTCTCCCACTCGTGGTATACCCCCTGGTTAACTACGCCATGGTCTTGGTGTTCAGACTCTTGGGCTTCGGGTTCGTCCAACTGAAGCTCCTGTCCCTGTTGGCCAGCGTGGCGTCTGTCCTGGTTATCTTCCTGTTGGCAAAGGAGGACTTCGGCCACCTGGCCGGGCTGCTCGCCGGCATGATGTTCGCCACATCCTTTCCGCTGACCATGTACGGCCGGCTTGGCTTGGTGGAATCAGTCCAAATCCTGTTCCTGTTGGCGACCGGCCTCTTCTACGTCCGCGGGCTCAGGCAACCCTGGCAGATGGGACTTGCCGGACTGCTCGGCGCATCCTCATTTCTGCTTGTCAAGGCCTCAGCAGCCTTCGTGGCGCCCGCACTTTTCGTGGCCGTTGCGTGGGAGCTCATTCTCGCTCGGAAGAATCGCGCATCAGTCCAGACCATACTCCGGTCGCTCGGCTGGGGAGCCGCTGGAATCGGCATCGCCATCTGTGTCTGGTTCGTCGCCGTCTACCTGCCATACCGCACCAGCTATTTCCAGTATGTGCTGCGCCACTCCCTATCGTCACCCCTTGGTCACCCCCATGGAGTGATCGACTATCTGGCAAACACGTTCTCTGTCGGCCTAAAGACGGACCTGCTCCGGCGCCTGGCCTGGCCCGCGGCAATCGGATTTCTGACCCTGCCGGTTTTCGCGGTCGGCCGCAGGCCCGCGTTTCGCTACCTCGCACTGTGGTTCTTGATTGCCGTGCTGATGCTCGGCTTCATGAACTACCGTCCGGACCGGTACGAACTCGTCCTCCTGCCGCCGCTCATTGCCGGTTTCGCGGCGGGGCTTGCTCGATTGCTCGAGGAAGGCACGATACTTCCCGGACTGAAACCAAGCGTGGCCAAAATGGTGCTCTACTCACTGTGGATATGGCCACTCGCTGCTCAGGCAATCGTATACACGAAATACATCTGGGGGCTGGTGCGTACCGAGTCCGACCCGGCCATAACCCGGCTTGCCCTTGCCATCGCGCTTGCGGTAGGCTTTGCGGGCTACTGGATCGTCAGGCGCTTCCGACGGGGCATCGGCCTCAAACCACTCGCGGCGCGGGCCGTCGTGGCACTGGTGCTGCTCACCCTGGCGCTGCGTATGGACTTCACGCAGTTCTCTGACTGGTTCAGTCACCGAACTCACGAGATCGTAACCTGCTGCAATGACATGGAATCGATCCTGCCGCCCGACGCGGTCCTCGCCGGAGGATGGGCTCCGATACTGCTGTGCAACTCACGGAGACGAGCCCTGGCGATTACTGACTGGGCAAACATCGAAGACCCGGTACGCAGATACGGCATCACGCATCTCGTGGCGGCAGAAGGAGGATTCGAGGAGGAGCTGTTCTGGAAGCTCTACCCAATATTGATGAGTCATCCGATAGCCACCTGGCAGGGCCAGATCGCGAACACCGTGCTGTTCATCTACGAGCTACCCCCTCCGGATGATCAGATCCCTGCGCCGACCCGCGGCCAGTAGCTGTTGCTCTGGCGCGCTCTGGGTCAGGTCGGCCCTGAGCCTGAAATCCTGAGCCGATGCCCCGGCTCGGGCCGAACGCGGAGCATATCAATCCGTCTTCTCATGCTATCGGTCCTGCTGCACAAACTATATGAATTCATATACTGACAGTCAGGCCGGAATCATGCGCAATATTCTGTGCAGACAGCGCTTATGTTCAATTGGCCGGAAGACACCCCTGCACGGGGTATGTAGCTTCACCTGTTGCGACTCAGGTTGCGGCTCCCGTTGCGACTCTGGTTGTTTCACCCGTTGCGGCTCCTGTTACGACCTGCGCTGTGACGCCTGGTATGACTCCAGCTATGTCATCCGCTACGACTCCTGTTGCGACGGCCGCGATGACGCCTGCAATGACACCTGTTACGGCTCACGCAACGACTCCTGTCACGACTCAAGCAACAGCTTCAGTTGCGGCTCAGGTCGCGATGCCTGTTGCGGGACCTGTTGCGGCTCAAGCAACGACATCCGCCGCGGCTCCTGCTACGACTCAAGCGACCTGCTCATAGAGAAGAATCTCGACGCCACCCTACGTCCAATGCTGTTCTGGAACTATTTGCGCGGAAGGGGACTGACTGACAGACCAAACGAGTACCTGCTCTCCGCTGGGAGGAGCCTGACGATGTTCGCTCAACGCTTCTGGGGGCCCGCGCAAGACCGGTGATCCCGGGGACTAGGAAGTATCACTGGAATGAGGGACGAACACACTATTCCGGGAGGCTTCGGGACATCCTCCGAGGCATTTCGGATTGCCGATTGTAGATTGCCGATTGGCCGACGGCTGACAGCTCACGGCGTACGGCTGACAGCCGACCGCCCGCATCGGACTTGACCCGGATCAGCAACAAGATGGTTGACAACTGCCGTCCGGGTCATAAACTTAGTAAGCTGAGGAGGTAGTAATGCTTAAGCGCCTGACTCTGTTCGCTGCGATTTGTAGCGCCATCGTCGTTTCGGGCTGCGGTATCGCGCCACCCGAGACGCCAGATGCGCCCTCCGGCCCCTGCGCGGGGGACGTTGGGGTGTCGTACGGCTTCACTGCCGTCAGCACTGACCGGCAGAATCTGCCACTGCGGTACCAGTTCGACTGGGGCGTGTGTGGAGACCTGGAGTGGAGCGAGTACCTGCCGAGCGGGATGCCGGTGACCCTGTATCATGCTTGGCGGAACGCCGGCGCCTACAAGGTGCGCGTCCGGGCCGAGAACATCTTCGGCAGGCAGTCGGAGTGGTCACCGTACCACCTCATCCTCATCGGGTCACAGCAATCTGGCTACCCGGACTCGGTCACCGCTACTATCAGCACCGGTGCCGGATCCGGCCCGGTCGGTATCGACGTGACTCCGGATGGCAGGTACCTGTACGTTGCCTGCCGTGGGCAGCGAGTCGTTAAGGTCTACCAGACGTCGGACAACGCCCTCGTCGCCTCGATAACGGTCGGCGGCGGAGCCTACGACGTCTGTATTCTTCCGAACGGCCAGTACGCCTACGTGCCGAACATCAGCGACCGCGATGTCAGCGTCATCAGGCTGTCCGACAACACCGTGGTCGCCACTGTCCCGGTTTCCGCGGACCCGATTCACTGCGAAGCCCTGCCCAACAGCGAGTACGTGTACGTATCCAATCAGGCCGGCAACATGGTGTCGGTCATCCGCACCGACAGCAATAAGGTCGTCGCTTCGGTGCCGGTAACCGGAGAGCCGTGGGGCCTTGCCTTGAATAGAGAAGGGACTCACTTCTATGTGAGCTGCTCGGGTTCAAACCAGCTGGCGAAAATCCGAGTCTCAGACAACACGGTCACCGGATATGTCACGGTCCATGACGGGCCGGAGGGCATCTGCCTGACACCTGACGGTGAATACTTCTACGTTGCGTGCTACGGCGGCGGGGATGACTACGTCGACATTGTGAGCACCAGTAATGACTCGGTCGTCGCGTCGATCCCGATCAGCGGCCGCCCGTGTGTCGTGATCCTGCTGCCCGGCGGCAACTACATCTACTATGCGGCGCACGATGCCGGGCAGATAGGCGTCATCTCGACTGAAACGAGGCAGGTCGTGTGGTCAAAGGGCTACTTCAGTGGGGCATGCTATATGGCGGCCACCCCTGACGGGTCGCGCGTGTACCTGTGCGCTCTACACGAGGACCACGTGATTGTCCTCGGCAGGTGATCCGCGCATAGGTCAGGACGTCGGGGCTGCCATACCGCATCGCTGCCGCGAACGACCGGCCGCCTTGCCGTGAACGCAGACGGCCAGCATGTCACGGCTGACGACTGGCGGGCGAATAGAAGAACACCCCCGAGTCCTAACCAAAGATACGGCAAGGACATCAGGCCACGCCCCAACTACGCGGCCTGACTTCGTCACAGACCGGCTAGCCCAAACGCAGGCCGTCCGAACGACATCAACTCCACGACTTCCCGCTCAGCACTAGTATCCGGCCAAGTCAAGCATCGAGACTTCGCCCCGGCAGGCGCAACCAAGACGCATTCAGTCTGACTTCTGGTAACCAGGCTAGACTCGCAGCTATTGCTGCCCGGTGATGCGGAACTCGGTTCGCCGGTTCTTGGCCATGCCCTCGGCAGTGCTGTTCGGCGCGACCGGCTGCGTGTCGGCATAGCCGTGGGCGGTAAGCCTGTCCGGCGCAATCCCCCACTTCGCAATCAGGTACTGCCTGACTGCCTCGGCCCGCGCCTGCGATAGCTCCCAGTTCGAAGGGAACTGGCTGGTCGAGATCTCGCGGGGGTCGGTATGGCCCGCCAGCTCGACCGTGATGCCGGGATTGGCCCGCAGAATCTCGCCGGCCCTCGTCAATACCGAGTCAAACTCAGGCAGCAGGTCCGCCTTCCCGGTCTCGAAGTTCACGCCCTGCAGCACTATTGTCTGGCGGCGCTTCACCAGGTAGAAATCTCTGTTGGTTATCCGGCCCGGATCAACCTTCAGCGTGCACGTCTGCGCGACGTAGTCATCACTCGGCCCCGATGCGGTGAGCTTGTACTGACCGACCGGCAGGCTGCGCAGAACGTAGCTTCCCAGTGACGAGTCGGCTTGGGTGCTGCCCTGCACCGTGCCTTGATAAACAACGCTGCCGCCGATTGGCTTGCGGGTGGCAGCATCGGCAACGATTCCGGTAACGGCGCCATAGGTCAGCGGGCTGAGCGCGATCACGGCAGTCTGCTCGTGGTCGCCAACGATGTACATCGAGTCCACCCTCGGCAGATAGTCGGTCCGGCTGGTGTAGATAACCAGGTCGCCGGCCGGAAGCCTGGTCAGCCTGAGTTCGCCCGTTGTTCCGGTCCGGCCCTTGTAGGAGCTGACCCCGGTCGCAGCCACGTCGGCCGCGAGCGGAAGCATGCTGCTCCCGTCGACGACCTTCAGCCGGACGCTACCCGACCCCCTTGGTGACAACGCCGCACCCAACCCGATCCGGTGTGCCATCCCGAGCTTGCCATAGGGAGTTATCGCGTAGTCGAGGCTGAGTGGACCAACATGAACACCGAGGCCGGCGGTCAGGCCGCTGAGCGCTCCCAGCGTGCCGAGGTCCTGTGGGCCGGTCCGATATCCCAGCCGAACTGCAAACTCAGGAACCGGCAGGTATTCGGCGCCGACGTGCAGCGACGCCGTATTGTCCATCTGCACGATGACGTCCAGCACCGCGTTGACCGGTCCGACTGTGAGGCCCCCGCCAATTCCAAGCTCCGTCGGCATGCTAGGAGAACAGTGGTTGTGATGACCCATGCTGTCTGTGGAGTCATATTTCGCAAAACCGGCATTCCGCGCGACAGCACCCAGACTGACTGATGGAAACGGCCGGCACATGAACCCGACATCGACGGCTCCACCATAGCCGCCCGACGTGTACAGACTCTGACAGAAGCCCTTCGCTGCTGCGCCAACGAAATAGTCCTTCGCGACGGCGAAACCGTAGCCGGCTGATAGCACGCCATTCCAAGTACGGAAGAAGGAATCTGGGAGCATGTTGTTGGTGGAGTCCCAGTGCTCGATTCCCGGTTCGCCGCTGTACAAAAGCCCGAGACCGAACGCACCTTGACCGGCCGGCAGCGCCGCGTGGGCGATCTCGTCCTTGGTGCCGGCAAACCACTCGTGGTGCACAATGGCAAGGCGGCTGCCCGACACTCGCCCGAGCCCGGCAGGATTCCAGTAGATGGCGCTGGCATCATCGACCGCGCCGAGACCCGCACCGCCCATCGCGGCAAAACGCGGTCCCTGATCAATTGCGAGCACCGGCATTACCGACGTGCCGGGCTGACCAAATCCCACAAGACTGAGAAAGATGACTATGCAGGCAAAGCTACCCATATGTCACTCCTTAGCAACTACCAGTTTCTTCCGGAGTCGGTCGGCCGTACCCTGATGCACGTAGTCCAGCACGTACTCGTAGGTGCCGGGCGCCACGTTTCGGCCGTTGTCGTTAAGGGCATCCCACGGCACAATGTGCACTCCCGCCAACTCGCTCTCACTCTCCAGCACCCTGCGCACGCGCTCGCCGGCACGCGTGTAGATAGTCAGACTCACCTCGCCATCGTCCGGCAGCCCGATGACAAATGCAGTATGGCCGCTGAATGGATTGGGGAAGTTGTGAACCGAGAAGGATGGCACCAAGGTCAGCTTCAGCAGCGCCGTGTCAGCCACCAGCGAGTCGTTGCCCAGGTGCCCGGCTATCACAAACGTCCGCTGAGCAAACAACGCCGTGTCGCCAGCCAGCCCGGACGGCGTAGTCACCTCGAGCGAGAACCGACTGGTCTCGCCGGGCACCACGTGCCCAAGGTCAGGGATTCCGTCGGCGTCGCTGTCGGTCAGGTCGTTCGCACCTGTCGCGTCGCCGAGCCGGACACTCCAGCCCGCCGGGACCGTCGGTCGTGCCACCTCGACGATCCCGCCGGTGTCGCCCTCAATCAGGGCATAGAACCGGTACGTCTTGCCCTCACCGGCTTCAAGCTGATCAGACTGGTCCGGTTCTAAGTGCAGCCGTTGCTCAAACACGCGTACCGTGGCTGTGACCTTGTCGTTGGCACGATTGGCGTCGCTTGCGAGCATCGTTGAGCAACTCACAGCCCAGGTCCCTGTTGCCGCCACCCATGGCGGCAACGTCAGCTCGATGGTCGAATCGGGATACAGCGTCCGTGCTGCATTCGCCGTGCGGCTGTAGCTGCTGCCGATGCGAAACCTCACGTCGAAGAAGCGCTCTATCCTGTTCCCGAAGTTCTTGATTCGAGCCACTGGGGCCACGGTATCGCCGGCGTGCAGAGCGCCGGTCGGAACGACGATGGCAATGGCGCCGACGTCGTGCACGGGCGAACCTGCGACCCGAACCGAGTCTCGGATAGTGTCGTTGGCCGGGTCTTGGTCTCCGACCAGCGCCGTGAAGCAGGTGACCGCGAGCTGACCAGCCGGCTCCGCAGTCCAGGGCGGAAAGACAACTGTGTCCGCCAGTCCTGCCGCAAGTGTCTCCTGTGCAGTCGCGGAGTAATCGGTGCCAACGCTCATCGTCACTGGAAACGTTGCCGAGTTCTGGCCGAAGTTGCGGACCATCACGCTGGGTGAATAGACCCTGCCGGACTCGGGAGCGCTGGGTGGTGACAGGAGCCTCACCGGCCCGACATCCAGACCGAGCATTCGAACGACGCGCACCGAATCGACGGCGGTGTCGTTGGCCGGGTTCTCGTCGCCGTCGAGGCCGGTGAAACAGACAACCGGCAGTGTCCCGACCGTCCCCGCAATCCAGACAGGGAAACGAACCGTGTCACTGAGGCCGGGAGGAAGGGTATCTTGTAAGGTGTTGCTGTAGCCGGCGCCGATTCGGCACGTGACGGGAAACACATCGGCTGCGGTCCCGAGGTTCTTCACAAGGACCATCGGCTGGACCATAGCACCTGAATCGACGATACCGATAGGAGCCAGTATGCGAACCGGACAGACATCATGTTGGTGACGGTAGCCGATGACGGTCACGCTCTGACCATAGCGGTCCGCCGTATAGACGAAGTCGCCCATGGCCGGGGCCGTCACGCCCCATGGTGCATGGCCGGTCGGTATCTTCTTAATGAGAGAGTCAGCGAAGGTCTGGACAACCGAGACCGTATTCTCACCGCTGTTCACGATGTAGGCGTAGTCGGTACCTGGAAACATGGTCATGCCCACAGTGCTGGAGCCGGATATGAAGCCGTCGACGACGGCGTTGTCCGATGTCCGGATGACAAACACCCTGTTGCCGCCGTACATAGTGACGTAGACGCAACTGCCGTCGTTCGTTGCGCATACCCGGTGCGGGGCGTTACTGAAAGGCACGGCCGTGACAACGACGTTGTCTGAGGTCCGGATGACGGAAACACTGTTGCTGTTGCGGTTCGCAACGTAGACGTATTCGCCGTTGGGCAGACAGGTGATGCCGCGCGGGACGTCGCCAACCGGGACCGTTGCGGCGACCGTGTTGTCGGACGTCCTGATAACCGAGACGCTACTCGCGCCGTTGTTCGACACGTAGACGAAATCACCGGCAGGACGGAAGGTCAGGAGGGCCGGCGAACGGCCAACCGGGATGGTGGCGACCACCGTGTTATCCGCCGTCCCGATGACCGAAACCGAGTTGTCGGACTGGTTTGAGGTGTATACATAGTCACCGCTCGGACTTGCCGCTAACTCCCACGGCGACGCTCCCGTAGGAACCATGCCCAAGACCGTTCGGTCAGTCAGCCTGACTACGGTGACGTAATCGACAGTCTCGTTGCCCACATACAGGTACTCCCCGTTGGGCAGCGCCGTGACATTGGTGGGGTCACCACCGACAAAGATATGCGCGACGACTGAATCAGGGAAACCAGGGCCGGGCGTCTCCGGCCGGATTTGAGCCTGGGCTGACACAACTGCTGAGAGCAGAGTGAAAGACACTCCGACTGCCAGTCGCGTTGTGCGCACACTCTACTCCGGAGTCACAACCAGTCTCTTCCGGATTCGATCGGTCTCACCCTGACGCACGTAGTCCAGCACGTATTCGTAGGTGCCGGGCGCCACGACATGGCCGTTGTCGTTGAGGGCGTCCCACGGCACAATGTGCACTCCCGCCAACTCGCTCTCACTCTCCAGCACCCTGCGCACCCGTTCGCCGGCACGGGTGTAGATAGTCAAACTCACCTCTCCGTCGTCCGGCAGCCCGATGACAAACGCAGTGTGGCCGCTGAATGGATTGGGGAAGTTGTGGACCGAGAATGCGGGCACCAGAGTCAGCCTCAGCAACGCCGTGTCAGCCACCAACAAGTCGCTGCCGAGATGCCCTGCTATCAAGAAAGTCTTCTGCTCGAACGACGTGGTGTCACCGGCCACTCCGGACGGCGCAGTCACCTCAAGCGAGAAACGACTGGTCTCGCCCGGCACCACGTGCCCAAGGTCAGGGACTCCGTCGGCGTCGCTGTCGGTCAGGTCGTTCGCCCCGGCCGCATCGCCGAGCCGGACACCCCAGCCCGCCGGTGCCGCCGGTCGCGCCACCTCGACAATTCCGCCGGTGTCGCCGTCAATCAGTGCATAGAACCGGTACGTCTTGCCCTCACCGGCTTCAAGCTGGTCAGACTGGTCCGGTTCTAAGTGCAGCCGTTGCTCAAACACGCGTACCGTGGCTGTGACCTTGTCGTTGGCCCGATTCGCGTCGCTTGAGAGCATCGTGGAGCAACTCACAGCCCACGTCCCTGTTGCCGCCACCCATGACGGAAACGTCAGTTCGATGGTCGAATCGGGATACAGCGTCTTGCCTGCGTTCGCGGTTCGATTGTAGGCCGAGCCGATACGGAACCGCACGTTAAAGAACCGCTCCACCCTGTTCCCGAAGTTCTTGACTCGTGCCGTTGGGGTCACGGTGTCGCCGGCGGACGCCGCACCGGTCGGAGCCACAATCGCAACCGCGCCAACGTCGTGTTCGGCCGGACCCAGCACGGTCAGCGTATCGTCAATGGTGTCATTGTGCGGGTCCTGATCCCCGACCAGCGCGGTGTAGCAGTTGACAACGACGGGGCCGACCGGCTCGGCGGTCCAGGGAGAGAATTCGACTGTGTCCGATATTCCCGCGGCCAGCGTCTCCTGCACCGTCACGGAGTAGCCCGCGCCCAGCTTCATCGTCACCGGGAACCCGCCAGCCGTCCGGCCGAGGTTCCGTACAACCACGCTTGGGACATACACGGCGCCTGACTCGACCGTCCCTGTCGGTGCCAGCAGCCTGATGGGAGCGACGTCCAGGTCAAACACCCGGCGCACACCGACGGAGTCAACTAGTGTATCGTTGGCCGGATTCTGGTCGCCGGTCAGGCTGGTGAAGCAAATGATCGGCTGGGTACCGACCGGACTCGCGTCCCATGTGGGGAACCGGACAGTGTCGACTGCTCCCGCCGCGAGCGTATCCGACTGCATCCGGCTATAGCCGGTGCCGATGGAGAGCGTCGTCGGAAATGCAGCGCTGCTCGTTCCGAAGTTCCTCACGATGACCTCAGGAGTGACTTGTAACCCCGAGTCCACGATGCCGGATGGGACCAGGATTGCGGTCGGGCCGACGTCCTGGGTGAGGGACTGCCCGTAGTCGATGCGCACCTCGAACAACATCGGCAGCGAGGCCGGATTCTGGTATTCAAGCGTTGCCCGGTACTGGACATACCGGGAATTGAGCGAATCGGGCACGGTATCACCATTCGCCATGGCACGCCACCCACTCCATGTCGGGTCGGGTGCAGCCGTCGTGCCGGTTCTGATCGCGACATCGATCGACGAACCGCCCGGTGCCGAGTCGTCCCACGTCACGGCATGCCAGTTGGTCGGAGCACCACCATCGAAAACGGAGGATACGTAGTCCTCCCGATAGCAGCGGTCATAGATGTTGCCAATCGGCCTGGCTACCCCATGATGGCCGGAATTACATGGCAGCTCGGTAACCTTGTTCCAGACCGGACCCCAGAGAACCTTGGCGCTGTCGCTGTCGAAGTCATCGAAATAGATGTCGACGCTGCCGTCGCCATCGAAATCCGCGACCCGCCCCCCGGTGGAGTTCATGGTGAACGGCCCGATGAGCGACGAGTGCGCGTTATCGAAGTACGGATATGAACCGGTGTTGTAGTAGATGACGGGCTTGAACTGCGATGGCGGATAGTACGAGCCCCTGAAGAAAAGCAGGTCAAGCAGGCCGTCGCTGTTGAAGTCGTAGGCGGCACTGCCGCCAAAACACCGGTCCGTGTTCAGCACCGTCCGCCGGTCGAACGCGAACCCCGAGTCTGAGCCCCAGTAGACCCATGCCTCGGTGACGTTGTTGTGGCCAGTGTATACAATGTCGAGCCAACCGTTCTGGTCCAGGTCGGCAACGGTTATCCCCTGGGCGTTGAAACCACCTCCGGCTGAGTAGTCGAGCCACTCGGTGCGATAGGTGCGGCCGGGTCCGAAGTAGAATATCGGCTGGCGCGGGTACTGGTTGGTGCAGCAGGCTAGCAGATCGAGATACCCGTCCCGGTTGATGTCGGCCACCACCCAGTTGTGGCCCGTGTCGGTACCGAGGTAGATGAGCGTCACGTCTGAAGCAGAATAGCCGGCGCTGCTCCCCCAGTAGATGCAACTCGTGCCGTCCTCAGAGGCAAAGACGAGATCAAGGTAGCCGTCACCATCAAGGTCGGCCGTGGCCACGGCCTCCGAGTTGCTCACCGGGAGCAAGGTGGTATTCTGCGGGTCCGGGCCGGAGGCAGTACCCCAGTAGATGGTTCCATGCGCCTGCGCACGCCAGCCCATGTGAATGAGATCAGGGTATCCGTCGTAGTTCAGGTCGGCGATGTCACATGCGGCACCGCCCGGCACCGGATAGGACCGCGAACGACTCGGCACAAAACCCGAGGCATCGCCGAAGTAGATATAGACGTGGTCGCCGTAACCCTCGGAACACACGAGATCCATCCAGCCGTCGTTGTTCAGGTCGAAACGCGGGACGAACTCGACCGTACCGCCGAAACGGAACGACGCGAAGATGTTGCTCTCGAACCGGCCGTCGCCGAAATCCCGCTGTGACGTCTCTCTCCACGTCAGCGCTGGAGTCGCCCCGGTGAGAAACACCAGGGCAATCGAGAATGCGGCAGCTATCCGCGTCGTGCCGCCCACGCAGGAATTCTAGAAAGAGCTCGGCCCGTGTCAAGCCACCGATTCGCGGCCGCAGACCCTGCACTTCCGCCGCTTGGGTGAGAAGAGCGCTGCCAGCGCGAAAAGCGCTGTGGCCACGATCACGATGGCGGCACCCGACGGGATGCCGAGAACATAGGAGATAATGAGACCGGAAACGCAGGATGTGACGCCGGCAATCCACGAGAGTATGAACATCATTCCGTACCGGTGGGTGAGCTGGTAGGCGGTGGCGGCCGGTGTGACGAGCAGCGCCTCAACCAGGATGATACCCACTGTTTTCAGCGACACGACAACAGTAAGAGCCAACAGACCCAGGAGCAGTACGGCAAGAAACCCGGTGGGCAGACCGCTCGCCTCAGCCATATCCTCGTCGAAGGTGAGGAACTTGAGCTGCCGGTACAAGAGCCCGACCGCCCCGATCACAGCCAATCCCAGAACCGCCATCAGCACCAGGTTGCCGGCGGTTACGCCGAGGACATTGCCGAACAAATATCCATACACCCGCGCGTCGTAACGCTTCATCAGGCCGATGAACAGCACTCCCAGCGCCATTGCGAAAGCGAAGAAGATACCGATGGCGGCGTCCATCCGCAGTTGCGCCCGCCTACTCGCAACCTGGATCAGCCCGGCCGTGCCCAGGCAGAAGAGCACCGCGGCGAAGAGCGGGTTGACCGCCAGCAGGAATCCCAGCGCCACGCCGCCAAAGGCCGCGTGAGCAAGACCCGACCCCGCAAACGCCATCCCGCGCAGAACCACGAAAACACCGATGCAGGAACAGGTCGTACCGACAACAACCGAACTCAGGATCGCCCGCTGCATGAATCCGTAGTGGAGGAAATCAAGCATGGCTGTCCCCGACGACGACGTACCGGCGGCCACCGTCCTCGGCGAAGATGACTCGGCCGCCGTACAACGACTCCAGCGTCTCGCGGTTCAGGACCTGCACGCAGCTCCCGAATGCGCGAAGGCTCCGGTTGATGTACAGCACTTTGTCAACACAGGGCAGTACCTCATTAACGTCATGGGTAACGTAGAGCGTGGTCAGTCCGCGCTCGGCGTGGAGTTTCCGGACGAGGTCGACAATCGTGAACCGTGTCGCCACGTCCACCGCCGACGTCGGCTCGTCCAGCAGCAGTATCTGCGGCTCCTGCACCAGAGCCCGCGCGATCAGCAGTCGCTGCTGCTGGCCGCCGGACAGGTGCCCCGCGACATGGCCGGCCGAGTCGGACAGACCGACAGCGGCCAGCGCCTGTTCAACCCGCGCTCGTTCGTCGTCCGTCGGCCGCCGGAACAGGCCCAGCAGCGGGTACAGGCCCATCGCGACCGCGTCGCGTACACTGATTGGAAATTGGGGGTCGAGCGACCGCCGCTGTGGGACATAACCGATCTGACGTCTGATGTTCGTCAGGTCGCGGCCGGTGGCACCCAGCACCGTGACACTGCCGGAAACGGGCCGAACCAGGCCGAGGACCGCGCGCAGCAGAGTCGTCTTGCCCGACCCGTTCGGGCCGATTATTCCGAGGAACTCGCCGGATTTCAATTCAAAGCTGACATCTTCGACTGCAACCGACTGCTGGTACGCGACCGTCACGTGGTCAAACCGGACCGACGTGCCGGTCAGTTGAACCAAACGACCTCCCCCGGTGCCGCTACAATCCCTTGAGTAGCGCTGCGATTGTCCGAACCGGCACGCCGGTCGCACCGGCCGGGGAGTAGTCCCAGTCTTCCTTGGTGAAGGACGGCCCGGCGATGTCGATATGGACCCACGGTACGCCTTCGTCCACGAATTCCTTGAGGAACAGGCCCGCGACAATTGTGCCGGCCACTCCCGGTTTGCCGGTGTGCTTCATGTCGGCGACCTTGCTCTTCATGTGCGACTTATAGCGTTCGGGCAAAGGCAGTTGCCAGAAGAACTCGCCCTGCTTCCGGCCGACCGATATCAGCCGGTCGATAGCCCGCTGGTCAGTCCCGAGCAGAGCCGAGTACTCATCGCCGAGCGCAACGACGCAGGCACCGGTGAGCGTAGCCATATCTATCATCAGGTCCGGCCTGAGAGTCGAACCGTAAGCAAGGCAGTCGGCCAGCAGGTGTCTCCCCTCCGCGTCAGTGCTGATGACCTCGGCGGTCTTGCCGTTGTAGTGCCTTATCACGTCGCCCGGCTTCTGGGCGCCGCCGCCCGGCATGTTCTCCGCAAATGGCGCGAGGCCGTGCACCATCGCGGGTACGTCCACTGAGCCGAGCCACTTAAACAGCGCGAGCACCGCCCCGGCCCCGGACATGTCGTCCTTCATCGCCTCCATCCCCGTCGCCGGCTTGAGCGAAAGCCCGCCGGAGTCAAACGTGATGCCCTTACCGATGACGACCACTGTCTTTTTCGACTTCGTCACAGGGGTGTAGGTAAAATGAACCAGGCAGGGCGGCTCGTGAGAACCCGCGCCCACGCGGAGAATGCCGCCCATGCCGAGCTTCTCAAGTTCGGCTTTGTGCATTACCCGAACGGCGATGCGCCCCTGCTTCGCCAGTGCCATGGCAATCTCGGCCATTTTCTCCGGCGGCTTCGGGCTGGGGGGCTCGTTCGCCAGGTCCCGCGCAAAGCAGACGGCTTCGGAACGCGCCACCGCCTCGGCGACGGCTTTGCGGATCGCCGCGGACGCGCCCTTTGGATTTGCGGACACGAGCACGAGCTCAACGACCGGTTTCGAATCGTCCGGCTTCGGCGTCCGATACTTGTCGAACCGATAGCTGGAGAGAATGGCACCCTCAACCGCCGCCCCGACGAAATCAGCAAGGTCGCCCTTCACTTCGCTGCTTTCAGGAACGAGCAGCCCAACCGAATCCACCCCGATATCCTCAGCCCGTTTCAACGCTCTGGCTACCGCCGACCTGACGCGGTCGAGCTCGAACTCCCGACGCTTTCCCAGCCCGGCGAGAATCAGCTTGGAGTTACCCGAGTTCGCACGCAACAGGCTCGTCTTCCTGAACTGGCCGGCGAACTTCTCGTCAGCCGCCACCGCCGCATAGCCACGCCCTTCCTCGCCCGGCAGGGCGAGCGGCGTCTTGTCGCCTTCAAACATCAGCCCGACCAGCACTCGGCCGGTCCAGTCCTTCTTCGCAATCACGTCAATCCTCACTTCGGCTCCTTCTGCGGGCTTTGTGCCCGCGTGTCAATTCTAGGTCGCGGCGGGCCTGCTTGTCAAAGAACTCCCACATCCCCCGAACGGTGAACTGCCGCCGCCTTTATGTCTCTCCCGCCTGTTGTTCGGTCAGCCCGGTCCTGCCGCCACCCTTCAGCACCTTGTTCAGCACCCAGGTGACCGCGACGGCCAGCACGATCCTCGGAACCAGAATCCAGAACATGTTCGCTCCCAGCACAATGAAGATGGCCGTGTCCTCAAACAACCCGTGGCACAGCGCCAGGAAAGTGGCCACCAGCGTAATCTGCTTGGCATCAAGCTGACCCTCGCGCGCCGTCTCGATGATGACCCCGGCCCCGAACACGATTCCGAAAACGTTTCCCGCCAGCCAGGGCATGCCGGACTCCGGCTTCAGGCCGATGAACCGGGTAACGCTGCCAATCGCGCGAAGCGTCCTCTCCAGTATTCCATAGCGCCTCCCCCACTCCAGCAGGATGAAAATCCCCACGAGCACGACCAACATTTTGATGCCGGTCTGCCAGAAACCGACCGCCCAGTCCGCAAGCGCCGGGCCAAGCCCGTGAAAGTGCACCTGAGCCATGTCCGCCAGCTTCGCGGCATCGGCGGTGCCCTCGGGTCCGGGCCTGGCAATGAGCCGGCTCAAGCCCGCCCCCGCAATCATCGCCAGCACCAGCCGAATTACCCACAAGAGCCACCACTTGGCCCGGATCTGGAAGAAGACCGCCGTCTCCAGTATCTGCGAATGAGAAAGCAGCAGCATCAGGCTGAGTACCGTGAGCTGGCTCGGCGTAATCTTGAGGGCCGTGACCGCGCCCAGCCCGGCGTACAGGTTGGCGACGTTGCCGATGATGAGCGAGAGGGCGGCCTCGCCGGGCAGCCCGAAGTGCTTCATGAACGGCGCCATGAACTCCGCGAACACCCTGATGGCCGGCGTGTACTTCAGGATGGTTACCGCCGTGTAGACCGGTGCGACGATGAGCATCAGCTTGAGGAAAGCCCGCACACCGTGCCACGCTCCCAGCGCCGTGGTCCGACCGAATGACGTTGCCTTCGCCGGAATTGACGTGGACAACCGCTATTCCCCCTCAAATACGTGAAGCGACGAAACACCGTCGCGAATGACACCGTAGGTGAAGTGAGTCAGCCAATCACCGATGTTGACGTAGCTGCCGCCGCTCAACTGCCTCAATTCGGGCATGTGGGAATGCCCCAGGACAACAATGTCGAAGCCGGATTCGAGCTTGCCGCGGGCGAATGCGGCCATGTCCTCGACAATGCCTGGCTTGTAGCTGCCGGTGCGACTGACGTTCGCGACCGCGTGCGCGAGTCCGATCCCGATGTCCGGATGGAGCAGCGAGTAGAGCCAACCGTTGATTCTGCTCCGCATCAGTACCCGGAAAACGCGAGGGACGAACGCCCGGTCCAGCGAGTCGCCGTGAGCCAGATAGACCCGCTTCCCGTCCAGCGTGACGTCAAGCTCGTCCGCAGCCTCCGCCCCGAGTTCGCGCTGCCAGAAATCCTTGAACCAGAAATCGTGATTGCCCTTGACGTAGCCGATGTGTGTGCCGGTACGGCTCAGCTCGGCGAGCTCGGCGAGCGCCCGGAACCCGAGCTTCGGGATCGCCCGTCCGTATTCGAACCAGAACTCGAATAGGTCGCCGAGGATGTAGAGGGAATTTGCCTCGCCCCGGATGGACTCAAGAAACCGGAACAGCCGCCGCTCGGCATCAGGACTGCTTCCGCCTATGTGGGCGTCAGATACGAAGTAGTGCGCGCTCAATCTTGGCGAGCGACCGCTTGAGGGGCAGCCTCGTATCGATCTTGATTATATCGCGGCCCGGCTCCGGCGGCGTGAAACGGCTCTTCATCGCCCGGTAGATATCGATAGTGGCATCGGAGAACGAGTATTCACCCGCGCGCCGGCGCAGCCGCGAACGTACCGTCCGCTCCGGGCAGTCCGCAAACACGAACAGCACGGACACGCCGGCCTTCGCAGCCGCCGCGCGGGCGCGTCGGCGGGAATCATCGCTCAGAAAAGTCGCGTCGGCAACCACGCTGAAACCGGCGGCGAGAAAGACGCGGGCCCGACGCAGGAGCTCCTCGTAGGTCTTCTCGCTGATGTTGCCTTTGTAGATGCCGCCGCCAAAGCCCTCGGTCCGTCGCTGGCCCACCGGGATGCCGAGTAGCTGTTTCCGGACCGAATCGGACAGCAGATGGAAAGCCCCAATGCGCTCAGCCAGCCGCCGCGCCAGATGGGTCTTGCCCACTGCCGGCAACCCCATCATCACCACCAGCCTGGGCCTGACCGCCATTCCGGTCGCGTAGCGATGGGACAGGCCGAAGTATTGGGACGCGGTCTTCGCCGCCTTTACCTTGTCGGCCGGGCCGACTCCAGGGTCGTTCAGGACGAAGCTCGTGACCTTGCCGCGGACGTACGCCCGGTAGCACTTGTAGAAGTTGAGCAGGCGCGGCAGGCCATTGTCGCCGGTATATGCCATGTAGCGCTCGACAAAGAAATCAGCCAGGTCCTTCCGCCCCCAGTAGTCAAGGTCCATGGCCATGAACGCGATTTCCGAGGCCACGTCCGAACACGAAAACCGCGGATTGAACTCGATGCAGTCGAATATCCGGACCTCGGGCCCGGCCGACTTGTCTGACCCGTCCGCCGGGAGCACGAAAATGTTCCTGGAATGCAGGTCCCCGTGGCAGCGGCGCACGAATCCGCCGGAACGCCGGCGTTGGAAAAGGCCGCGTTTCTGGGCCATGAAACGCTCTACGGCCGCTTTGGTTTCATCGAACTGGCGGCGGGTTATCGTCCGGCCGACGAACTCTGTCGTCTGGGCGAAGTTCTCATCCCAGTTGAAGCGGATGGTCTCGATGCTGCCGTACTTGGCGACGTCGCTACCGTGTTCAGCCTGTTTGTGGAAGTCGGCGATGGACCGGGCGATGCTATCCACGTGTTCATAGGTCACGTGGCCGAGTCTGAGCTGCTCGGTCATTATCCACTCCTGCGGCAACTCCCTCATTTCCAGGCAGTAGTCAATCACCTGCCCCCGGCCGCCAAGGGCGAGCCGGCCGCGCGTCATGGTGATCGGCACAACCCTGATGTAGATGTCGGGCGACAGAATCCGGTTGAGTCGGAACTCCTCATTGCAGAAGTGCCTGCGCGCGGACAGGGTCGTATAGTCAAGGAAGCCGAAGTTCACCGGCTTCTTGACCTTGTAGGCGTGTGTGCCGGTCAGAAACACCCACGACGTATGAGTCTGAAGCATTCGCACCCGCTCTACGTCCTTGCCGTAAAGCCCGGGCTCCAGCATCCGGGCGACGTATGGCTGGATTGAGGGACCGGAGTCTCCGGACGTCTTGTGGTTCGGGGCCTTCCGTACTCCTGACTTCTGCATGCTAGCTTCTGGCTTCTGACTTCGCTCTCATCGCTCCCAGCTCCCACCCCAGCGCCAGGGCCTTCTTGTTAAGGTCGAGCGCCTTCACCGGCACCCGGTTCGCGACCGACTTCTCCAAAGACTCGAGCTTCACAACCCCGGTGACGCGAGCAAGTACCCCAAGCATCACGATGTTGGTGAAGAGTCCGCGCCCCAGCTCGTTGCGCGCGGTCTCCGTCATCGGCAGGCAGATCGCGCCCTCGCGCGGACACTCGCGGACGTAGAAGCCATCGATGATGGCCGTGCCATGCACCTTCAAATCGTCAAAGTACCTGTCCGCGGCCTGTTGTGACAGACAGACAAGGACGTCGAGCCGGCGCGACTTCGGGTATAGAATTGGCTCGTCGGATATGATGACATCGGCCCGCGAAGCCCCGCCGCGTGCCTCGGGTCCGTAGCTCTGGGTCTGGACTACGTGCCTCCCCTCATGGACGCCGGCCGCCTCGGCCAGGATGACACTGGCCAGTATCACACCCTGCCCGCCCGTTCCTGCCAGCCTTATCTCAGTCTTCATCTCTGTGGGACGGACTTGGGACACGATCCGAATCGTCCGACGATTCGGTCATGTCCCGCCCTCCTTCTGACTTCTGGCTTCTAGCATCTAGCCTCTGAGGTCGCCCGCTCCTCACGCCTTGCCTTGTGCCTTCGCTCTGACCTGCTCATACAACTTCGTGTAGGGCGGCACTTCCTCGCGGTCGTGCAGCACGCCGATGACGAACTTATCCTGCACCTGCCACGGGTCGGGCACCTTGCTTGCGTCAATCGAGCGGTCACGAATCCACTCCAGCATCTTCACGGCGTCGCCCAGACCCTGGTGCCGGCCGTAGAAGGTCGGGCATTGCGAGATGATCTCGACCACGCTGAAGCCACGCTTGCTGAGGGCGAGCTTTGCCATCTTCTTCAGGTGCGCAACGTGGAAGGTGGTACTGCGAGCTACGAACATCGCCCCCGTTGCCCGGGCCATGAAGCACGTATCGAAATCGCGTTCCACATTGCCGAACGGCGCGGTCGCGGCCTTCTCGAGGGTCGGAGTAGTCGGTGAATACTGGCCCCCGGTCATGGCATAGGTGAAGTTGTTGAGAACGAAGACCGTCACGTCGATATTCCGGCGCGCGGCGTGGATGAAATGATTGCCGCCGATTGCCAGCATGTCGCCGTCCCCGCCGAATACCACGACCTTCAAATGTGGCTTGGCCAGCTTGACGCCGGTGGCAGCCGGCAGGGCCCGGCCGTGCAGGGTGTGGAACGTGTCGCAGTCCAGGTAGCCGGAAATCCGCGACGAACAGCCGATGCCCGATACCACACAAAGCTCATCCTGGTTCACGCCGGTCTCGATGAACGCCCGCACCACAGTGTTCATGGCCGTACCGATGCCGCAGCCCGGACAGAGTATATGCGGCAGCCGCTCGTCAACCCGGAAGTAGTCAAGGAACCGGTCCACCGCCTCCGGGTCTGCTAGTCTTGCCTGCTGAGCCGCCAATTCGTCATTCGTCATTCGTACTTCGTCATTTCCTAGAGCGCTTCGATTATCTCCGCCGGCGTCAGCATCTCGCCATCGTAGCGCTGGACCGAGATGACCGGCACGTTCCGGCTCACGCTCCGCTCGATCGTCCGGCGCAACTGCCCCTGGTTCATTTCCGGGACGATGACCCGGCGCGCGCTCTTCATCAGCGCAATCATCCGCTCCATCGGGAATGGCCATATCATCCGCAAGCGTAGGATGCCCACCCTGCGCCCGGTCTTCTGCTCGAACTGCCGCTTCGCCTCCATGGCCGACCGGGCCGCGCTGCCGTAGCAGACGATAACGGTTTCCGAGCCCAGGTCTTCGTACGACACGTCCCACAGCCAGCTCCGGTTATCGTCGATCTTCTTCCGCAGCCGGTCCATGTTCCAGCGGATGATCTCCGGGTCGTCGGTCGGGAACCCGTCCTTCCGATGGGTCAGGCCGGTCAGGTGCACGCGATACCCCTCGCCGAAACTGGCAATCCGGGCATCATAGTTGTTCGAATCGTCGTAGTGGTAGTATTCAGGCGCAGCAACCTTGGGCCGTGGCGACTCCCACAGGGTTACCTTCTCCGGCAGCTCGACCGCTTCGCGCATGTGCCCGACAATCTCGTCCATCAGCACGATAACCGGGATGCGCAGCCGCTCGGACAGATTCACCGCCTGCACGGTCAGGTCAAAACACTCCCGCACGCTCCACGGACACAGCGCCACAATCGGATGGTCGCCGTGCGTGCCGTGTCTTGCCTGCATCACGTCTGCCTGGGACGTACGTGTCGGAGTGCCGGTGGCAGGCCCGCCGCGCATCACGTCGACGATGATGCACGGCAGCTCGGCCATTATCGAATAACCTATCCCCTCCTGCATCAACGAGAAACCGGGGCCGGACGTGGCAGTCATCGCCCTGATGCCGGCCGCGGTCGCGCCGTTCATACAGCAGATGGACGCAATCTCATCCTCCATCTGGACGAACGTCCCGCCCAGCCGCGGCAGCTCACGGGCAAGGTACTCGGCGATCTCGGTCGACGGAGTAATCGGATACCCGGCAAAGAACCGCACGCCCGCGCGTGCCGCT
>Ga0209610_1000305_pt1 | contig 25581 bp, 22 predicted proteins | sample LakKivw275mmetaG_FD_184137 | JGI IMG/M metagenome (GOLD analysis project Ga0209610, IMG submission 184137) | Anoxic lake water microbial communities from Lake Kivu, Rwanda to study Microbial Dark Matter (Phase II) - Lake Kivu water 275m metaG... | ecosystem: Environmental > Aquatic > Freshwater...
GTTTTCAAAATCAGTAATGATGTTAAAAACCTCCTCAATAGAAGCTTTTATTATCCATGAATCTTTTAAATGAATATGCTTCATAATTTAGAGTAAAAAAATATAAAGTTCTAAAAAATTTATTTCAGCTGACTCGTTTTTAGGCGAAGTATGTATAGTTATTGATAAAATTATTCGTCTTTACTTGATTGATTCTATTCTATCACCCTTTATAAGGGCAAGCAAGAACACTAAAAAACGGCTTTAAAAATTTAAGCGATTCAAAAAAGAGTTTTCATCTGAAAAACTCTTTTTGGTGGACCCGAGGGGAATCGAACCCCTTACTCTTCCATGCCATGGAAGCGTGTTACCGGTATACCACGGGCCCCTTTCCCGCGATTTATGCCTTGCACAAAAAACTCTAAACTCTAAATTCTTCAAATTTTGGACACTTTGAATTTCGAATTTTTTAGGATTTAGAAATTGTGATTTTGAAATTCCGTTGATTTACAACGGTGTGGTGCCCAGGGCGGGACTTGAACCCGCACGCTCAAAATGAGCGCAGCTCCTCAAGCTGCTGTGTATACCGAATTCCACCACCTGGGCCCAAATAAATTTGAAACCCTAAACTATAAAATTGTATAAACCTGGAACCAGCGACACTACTTTATCTCTTTCATTTTCTTCCCATAACCGCGACGCAAATAATACAATTTGGCTCTTCTGACTTTATATTTTCCGACTATTTCTATTTTCAGAATACTGGGCAAATGTAAGGGGTAAATTTTTTCCACGCCCACGCCGCCGGCGGCAATTTTTCGAACAGTAAAAGTCGCTCCGGGCGTTCTCCCGCCATGGCAAGCAATAACCGTACCCTCAAAAACCTGCGTTCTCTCCTTAGGTTTACCTTTAGCGTCCAACTCTTTTATTTTTTGATGGACCCGAACAATCATCCCTGGCCTAAGGTCGGGAATTTGTCTTTTCTCCTCCTCTTTTTTATTTTCTTGTTTTTCTTCAGACATAAAAATTTCGTTTAAAGCTTGGCTTTAGGCATTCTACTTTTGTTCTTTAGAAACTTCCTCAGCATTTGAATAGTCCTCTTTTTTAGAATCTCAATGCCTCGCCTGTTATTATCAATAATTAGGTCGTATATTTTTCTTTGTCTTAAGTTGACTCCATAAAGACGTCGATACCGCCTTTGGTCGCCGTTGTCTCTTTGTCCAACCATTTTTCTGGCCTGAATAAGGGTCAAGTTATTTCTTAAGGCCAACCTCTTAATTCTGATTGATTTTCGACAATTAATAAAAATCTTGCAATCAGCAAAATCGCCAGCCACCCAGGCGGCTAATCGGCTAGCAATAACGCAATTTCCTCTCATAGCAATCTTCAACATTTGTTCATCCGTAAAGTAGTCTATCTTCGCCGGCAATATCCCGGAGGCCCTAGCTAAAGAAACTTTTTTTTCTTTGGCAAATCTTCTTAAAATGTCGCCCGCGTTAACGAATTTTAAATTAAAACAACGAGCTATTTCTTTAGCGATTGTGTCTTTACCGGAGGCGGCAAGCCCGGAAACGGTTATAGTTAACCCTCTCTTTTTAACATTCGCCTTTTTGATTTTTTCTAAAGATTCTAAATATATTCCCATTTTAACCTTTTCTAAAATTTTTTAAGAAGTCCTTTAGCTCTCCCGGCATTTCACTTCTAAATTCCCGCCATTGATTTTCTAAGTCATAAAAACCAAGGTAAGAAGCATGTAAAAATATTCTATCTAAACTACCTTTAACTTTAACGCGTCGCTCGTCGCCAAAGATTGGACAGCCAACTGATTTAAGATGAAGGCGAATCTGATGAGTCCGACCGGTTAGCGGTCTTACTTTTAATAGAGTCAATTTTAAAAACTTCTTAATAACTTCGTATTCGGTGAAGGCCTTTTTTTCTAATTTAACCTTCTTCCTTGACCTAACTGCCACTAATTTGCCTTTTTTGGTTCGGCCAATCGGCAAGCTAATTAAACCCACTTGCTCCGGCGGAGCTCCACAGACTAAAGCTAAATATTCTTTTTTAATTTGATTGTCTTTAAACTGCTCAACCAGAGAATAAAACATTTCTTTTGTCCGGGCGACAACCATCAACCCTGAAACGTCTTTATCTAACCGATGGACAATACCCGGTCGGTCTTCTGACCCGATATTTTTTATCTCCGGATATTGTTTTAACAACCAATTAACTAAAGTATTTTCTCCGCTGACCGACCTTGATTTTTTAAATAAAGACAGCGACTTTAATTTTTTCTTAGATATCCTAACGGAATGAACTAACAATCCGGCCGGTTTTTCAATAACTAAAAAATCCCCGCCTTGATAAATTGTATTTATTTTCGACGAAATGTCAAGCATTATAATATTTTAACAAAACCAAATAAAAAAATAAAGAAAAAAGGTCTAAATAAACCCTTTTTATACAGATTATTCCATTTGGTTAAGAATGATTAGCTAATTCTTTTTTCAAGAACTTAATTGCCTCGTCTTTGTCTCTGATTTTTCCGTTTAATTGTTCCTCTCTTAAAACTCCAAGTAACTCTCCAACTTTCGGACCCGGCTTGAGATTAAAAATTTCCATTATTTTATGACCGTTTAAAAGCGACTCGGGCAAATCCTTTTTGTTTTGACTCAATTTTCTCAAGTTCTCAATTCTCTCCAACATTTGATTAAATTTGTCAAAATTGGGGCCACCTTCTTTGGTAATCGTCGCCGAGATGTCGGCAAAAGAGACCTGGAGTAATTTATCTCCGGAAAAACGGGGACTAAAAAAGTATTTTTCAATTGTCCCCGGTCTCATTTTAGCAATATCGCCTCTGATTAAAATCATATGATTTTCTACCAGCCAGGACATCTCTTCCGCATCAAGCCCGATTTTATCCGGGCTGGAAAGTTTCAACCGGTCAGCAATTTCTTTCGCCATTCTCGCGCCAACCACGTCATGCTCGTTAAAACGAATCCTATCCGCTCCGTCCTTTTCCGGGGTCTGGAGAGTATAGGGTTTTCCCAAATCATGGAGTAAGACGGCAATAATCACCTCGTTTGACAATTCGGTTTCGAATTGTTTTTTAAAATCGGCGGAAGTTAAATTCTTTAAAGCCAAACGAGTATGCTCCCAAACATCTCCTTCGGTGTGATAATTTTCCGGCTGGGGACAATCTTTCATTTTCAAAATTTCCGGCATTAATTCCTGAAAAGCGCCGCTTTGGTCGTATAAATCAAAAGCGCGAGAGGGATTGAAAGCAAAGGCTCTTAAAAATTCTTTGGCGATTGTTTCATAGGGCACTACTCTTGTTTCCGCCACTTTTGGCTCGGCAAATTGTCCGTCGGGAATCAGCTCAACACTCCTTTTTATCTCGTTCAGACCTTTAATTTTTTCCTTTATCGCCTGCCAAGTGTACTCTTCAATCTGAAAATTGAACTGACAAGCCAATCGTATCCCTCTAAGCAGGCGGGAATAATCTTCTTTAAATCTTTGTTCGGGCCTGCCAACGGTGCGAATCAGTCCCTTTTTCAAGTCATCCAAACCGCCAAACAAATCAACTATTCGTTTTTCCCCCTGTTCTTTGGTCAGGTTAACCGCCAGGGCGTTGATGGTAAAATCGCGGCGACTTAAATCCTCCTGAATCGCCAAATTGGGATTACTTTGGATTTCCACGTCGCGATATCCCCCTATAGCCAGGGAAAAATCTTTTCTCGGCAAAGCAATGTCAATGGGATTATGAGGATCGCCTTGGCGGGGGATAAATTTAAAAACGCCGAAGGTCTGACCAACCAAATTCACCGTTCCTTCTTTGGCTAAAAAATCTTCTAAATTCCCGGCCGGAACATTACGGACGACGAAATCATAATCCTTAGTCGGTCTTAACAAAAGCAAATCCCTAACCGCCCCGCCAACCAAAAAAACTTCAGCCTGAGGGAATTCACCTTTAATCTTGTTTAAAAAACCAAAGTCTTCTCCCTTTTCCAAAAACTCGAAACCAAAAACAGAATCGCTTTTTTTATTTTTTTCAAGTGACATAATATCTATTTTGACAATCGGGGATGCCAAAAAACCGCTATTATTTGACGGTAAGACTTACTGCCTTTTGAACCGTAAGTAAAATGATGGCGGACTGGAACGCGTTTTAAATAACCGTTGCTAATCGCCTGCTTATTGCCGACATAAAAACCGATGTGCTCATTGACGCTCCTCCCGATTTTTCTCGCCCCCCAGACAATAACTACTCCTCTTTTCAATTTTTTGATTTCGCGCCAACCGGACTTTTTCATATCTTTAACCGTGCCGGAGACCGTCAAATGGGACTCTTTAATCAAATTGAAAATATTTAAAATCGAGGAAACGAAGAAAGCGCAAGAAAATTGTCCATCTTTCGTAATATCTTGTTTTTTGTTGCCAACGTCGGCGTAAAAATTCCGAAACAGGCGCGTTCCCACGCTATTATTTATAACTTTCAAATAAGAATTTCTGATCAGGAGATTTAATTTAATTTTGGGCATGCGATTATCCGCAGAGATTTAGTGTGATGGCGGCCCCCATTAGAAATGATTTAAACCAATAACTTTCATCTTTGATTTGTTTTAATTTTTTAAATCGCAATTTCCCGCTTCTAACGGAGTGGGCTCGTCCAGACTCGAACTGGAGACCTTTTCGATGTCAACGAAACGCTCTAACCAACTGAGCTACGAGCCCTTGGTGGGCGTGGAAGGAATCGGACCTTCGACCTCTTCTTTATCAGAGAAGCGTTCTACCACTGAACCACACGCCCATAATTATTATAACATTATAATATTATAACATTCTGTCAAGAATATAAAAACAATAGCAAACAATAAATAAAAAAGCTAATTTTATAATTAGCTGGTTTGCCCTGTTTGCAGATAATAAAAAACTTATCAAAGACAGAGAAAACCGCCCCCCAATCCGCTAAACGCAAATTGGGCAGCAGGTCAATCCTTCATATATTCTAAGAATATATGGTCGACACCTTTACTCCGACAAAGTCGAAATAAATTAATCTCTAAAATGAGGTGATCCAGCGACAGGTTCCCCTACCGCTGCCTTGTTACGACTTCGCCCCTATTACCAATCCTACCTTATCTCCGTGAACGCGGATTTTCGGGTATTACCGGCTTTCTTGGCGTGACGGGCAGTGAGTACAAAATTCGAGAACGTATTCACCGTACCATGCTGATATACGGTTACTAGCGATTCCAGCTTCATGAGGTCGAGTTGCAGACCTCAATCCGAACTGTGACCGGCTTTAACGGGATTAGCTTCACCTTACGATTTTGCGTCCCTTTGTCCCGGCCATTGTATCATGCGTGTTGCCCAGGGTATAAGGGCCGTGCTGATTTGACGTCGTCCCCACCTTCCTCCAGTTCATCACTGGCAGTCCCATTAGAGTGCCCCTTCGATAAACTCAGGGTAGCAACTAAGAGTAGGGGTTTCGCTCGTTTTCCCACTTAAGGGTACACGTCACCGCACGAGCTGACGGCAACCATGCAGCACCTGTACTAGGTTCCCCTTTGCAGGGGTCAGCCAACCTTTCGGCCAGCTTACATCCTAATATGTCAAACCCTGGTAAGGTTTTTCGTTCAGTGTCGAATTAAACCACATGATCCACCGCTTGTGCGAATTCCCGTCTATTCCTTTGAGTTTTAACCTTGCGGTCGTACTTCCCAGGCGGGATGCTTAACGCGTTAGCTTTTTTAAAGCGATACTGAAAGGGTCGACACTTCCAATATCCAGCATCCATTGTTTACGGCGTGGACTACAAGGGTATCTAATCCTTTTTGCTCCCCACGCTTTCGTGTCTCAGTGTCAGGGCCGTTCTAGCAAGCTGCTTTCGCATTTGGTGTTCCTGCCGATATTAACGGATTTAACCCCTACACCGGCAATTCCGCTTGCCTCTCCCGGTCTCTAGTTTAATGGTTTTTCCAGCACTCCCAATATTAAGCAAAGGGTTTTAACCAGAAACTTATTAAACCACCTACACACGCTCTACGCCCAGTAAATCCGGATAACGCTTGCCGCCTTCGTCTTACCGCAGCTGCTGGCCCCACACCAATTATGGCATAGGTAGTGGACTATATCATCACCCCGAAATAATGTCGGGGGTCTCGCGTGTAGTCTCTGAGGACTCTCTCCTGATATAAAACCAGGAGGTTGCCTGCTGATTGTCTTATTATGCGGTTGCCATTTAGGCAACACAATCTGCGGACATAATAAGGTGTTCCAGCATATAGCGAGATTTTCTTTCATCATATTACTATGACGACTTCGCACCGAAGTCAGCCCCGCCCCACCAATTTAATTTGGTGTTAGGGCTGGCACGAAGTTAGCGGCGGCTTATTCCTGGGGTACACTCAACCGAAGCTTGTTCTCCCAGAAAAGCAGTTTACACTCCGAAGAGCTTCATCCTGCACGCGGCGTCGCTCCTTCAGCCTTTCGGCCATTGAGGAATATTCTTAACTGCAGCCTCCCGTAGGAGATTGGGCAGTGTCTCAGTCCCAATGAGGCGGGTCGTGCTCTCACACCCGCTACCCGTCATTGGCTTGGTAGGCCGTTACCCTACCAACAACCTGATGGGCCATAAGCTCCTCGAAAAGCGCGATTGCTCGCTTTACTCCGACACAATGCCGGAGCACATGAGGTATTAGCCCCGCTTTCGCGGAGTTATTCCTCACTTTTCGGCAGATTACTAATGTGTTACTCACCCGTTTGCCACTATCCTCCGCTTCGCGCTAAGCGCGAAACTTCGGAATAGCAAGCTATCTTAAAATAAGATCGCTTGCGGTTCCGTAGATTCACACGCAGTGTGAAGCGAAGGACCGTTCGACTTGCATGCCTTAGACACGCCGCCAGCGTTCATCCTGAGCCAGGATCAAACTCTCTTAAAAAATAAGAGTAAATTTGATTAAGCTCGTCTTGATTTTGAATCAAAAACATCCTGCCCAGCACTAAAACGAAGTTTAGGGCTGGGTGCTCCAATTTTCTAGTCGCTCGCCTGAAGGCTCGCGAAGAAAATGGACAGACCAAACTCTCTTAAAAGAGTAGTAAGATCTAATAAAAACAAAGAAATAGATTGACCATTTTTTTGCTTCGCAAAAAACTATAAACGACAAAAATAAATCCAAGGTTTGGGTTTAAGGTTTAAAGTTAAAATTTGCAAAGCAAATTCTTAATCTCTGTCTTTGATAAGCTTTTTATTTGTTTGACCTAATTGTTAATGAACAAAACACTCCCGCCATTCCTTAATTCTCTGATGATCGCCCGATAATAATACTTTCGGTACCTTCAACCTCCTAATTTTACCAAATTTATCTTTATAGGTAAACACCTCCGGCCGGGTATATTGGGGATACTCTCTCGGAGTCTTAAATCCTAAGTTAAACCCATCCTGTTTATTGTCAAAGCTAAATGTTTCTTCTTGCAGAGATTTAGTTTTTATCACCCCCGGGGCTAATCTAGTCACAGCGTCGACTATTATCATAGCTGGAATTTCTCCGCCTGTCAAGACATAGGGGCCGATTGAAATTTCCTCATCAACGAATTTTGTTACCCGCTGATCAACCCCTTCATATCTACCGCAAATAAAAATTATCCTTTTCAGTTTCGACAGCCGCCCGGCCATTCTCTGGTCAAATCGCTTTCCCCCGGGCGTTAATAAAATGACTTTTGATTTTTGGTTTTTCCCTTTTAAAACACTTCTGTCTCTAACAAAAACTTTTGACCTCAGGGTACGGAGCGCTTTATATATCGGCTCAATTTTCAAAATCATGCCCGGACCGCCTCCATAGGATTTACCATCCACCGTTTTGTGCTTATCGTCAGTCCACCTTCTTAAATCGTGGACTTTTATTCTAATCAGCTTCCTCTGTTGAGCCAATTTAATTATTGAAGTACCAAAATAAGAGTCAAAAATATCGGGAAATATTGTGATGATGTCAAACCGAATCATAGATTATGCTAATCGCCGCAAACTAAAAACACAAATTTCTACAAATATATAAATAAGCAAAACGCCACCCAATATGGATGGCGATTCGCAACCCTTTTATTGGCCTGCCTGCCGGTAGGCATTGGGTATAATTTTATAATTTCAACTCGTCATCAGCACTTGCTCTTGGAGCTCTTCTGGTTGATCCTTCGGGTTCCTCAATCTTGAGATTAACTCGGGCGTTATTTCTTAAACCGACAATCCGCAGCAAACTTCTAATGGATCGCGCGGTTGCTCCCTGTCGGCCAATAACTTGTCCCATATCCTCCTGATTAATCTTAAGAGAAAGAAGCACACCCATTTCGTCAACGTTGCGAGTAACCACGACGTCTTCCGGATGAGTTACGAGCGATTTGATAAGGAACTCTAAAAACGCTTGATCTTTGTGTTTTTCAGCCATACTCTTAATTTTAAGTAATCCAACTTACATATCTTTAATCTAACTCCGCAGTCCCATCGACCTTTTACCAAAACCGACTTAAAAATGGACGGATTTATGGTTTTGGAAGTGAATCTATCTTCAGATTTTCTACCCCGTTGAAGACCCCAAAGGGCAAAGTCATGACTCCAATAAAGTCTTTAACGAAGTCTAGGCTGGGATATATCAATTAATCTGTTATAAGTCTAGCAAAAAAAAATATTCTGTCAATACCGTTAGAAAATAACCTTAACCATCAAAAAGGGACACAATTTTAAACAGGGTCAACTTTTGGCTCCCCCTTTGGAAATTTTGACTCGAGTTACCTTAATTTTCTCCGCCTTAACAATCTTCTGGTTGACTAATAAATTATGTACTGAACCGGTTGGCTGAGCGCCCCGGGAAAGCCAATATTTTATCCGCTCAACTTTTAAAGAAGTCCTTTTTATCAAAGGGTTATAAAAGCCCAAATCCTCTAAAAAATCGCCTCTTGGGTCTTTAGATTTTTCTAAAACAATCACCCGGAAAAACGGCTGGTTTTTTCTTCCTTTTCGACTGAATTTAATAGCTAACATAAAAAAATCATCCTCATATTAAAAACTGCGATATTAAAATATGGTAATACTTTAACACAATCTTTTCAAAAAGCAATGGCGATCTATCCATTTTATGACGTTCACGTACGCTCGATATCTATCGTATTCTTCTTGGATTATGATATACAACCCATTAAATCAACCCTCCTTATCTAACCCTTTCTTCTTCTTTATTTCTTGATAAACTTCAAGAATATCGCCAATATCAATAGCCATCCGACTGATGAATTTAATTCCACACTCACTGATCTCTTTAGCCTCCTCAACATCCCTTTTATTTATTTGTAATTGCCCTATTTTCCCCTCACCCTTTAGTTCTTGCTCGCCCGCCTTCCAAACCCGGGCTGGAGAATTCTTAACAATTTTTCCCTTAGTCACCCTGCCTCCTAAAATTATTTCATTAGCCCGACTTTGAAAAACCTTTAAAATCTCAACCTTCCCTAATCTTTGTTCAAAAATTTTTTCCGGCAATAATTCATTAACTCGCTCTTTAACATCCCGAATCAGGTCATAAATAACAGAATAAGTGCTCACTTTTAAGTTTAATTCATTAGCTAACTGTTCAGCCAGACTAATAATCTCCACCCCAAAACCAATTAGCCAGGCTTGGGAAGTCTTAGCCAAATCAACATCCGACTCATTTAAATTGCCTAACCCCTTTTTTATAATCTTAATCTTTACTTCTGGATATTCTAATTTCTCTAAAGAGTGAGCAATGGCTTCAAGCGACCCTAAAACATCAGCCCTTAAAATAAGATTAAGCCATTTGACCTTGTTTTTTGCCTGTTCGGACGCCATTCCCCCCTCCGCTTCTTTTTGATAAATATCTGCTGCGGACATCTGTTTAACCCTCTTTTTAAACTCTCGATTATTAGCAACGACTTCTATAATATCGCCAGCTTTTGGCACGCCCCTCAAGCCAGAAATCTGAATAGGTAAACTGGCTTCTGCTTCAACGATCAGTTCCCCAAACTGATCTCTAATAGAGCGTATCCGGCCATAACTTTCACCAATAATAACATTATCTCCCTTTTTCAAAGTACCATTATAAAGAATTAAACTGGCCACTGGGCCTAACCCCGAATCTAAATGCGCTTCAATAATTGCCCCAACTACCTGACCAAGGGGATTAAAAATCAAGCGTTTTTTCCCCATTTCCGCCACCAAATTTATCATCTCTAACAATTCCGGAATCCCTTCGTTTGTTTTTGCTGAAACCGGAACACAAATCACTTTACCCCCCCAATCTTCGGGTATTAAATTAATCTCAGACAATCCTTTTTTTATTTTTTCTACATCTGCCTCCGGTAAATCAATTTTATTAATTGCCACGATAAACGGCAAATTTTCCTGCTGAATGACCTTAATTGATTCAAGTGTTTGAGGCTGAACTTTATCGTCAGCCGCAATGACCAAAACAGCAATGTCAGCTACAGCGCCCCCTCTGGCCCGCATAGCCTGAAATGCTTCATGCCCAGGCGTATCAATGAAGGTAACCAAATGACCGTTTCTTTCCACCTGATAAGCGCCGATATGTTGGGTAATGCCGCCGGCCTCTTTTTCTGTCAGATGGGTCTGACGAATTGAGTCTAAAAGAAGGGTTTTCCCATGGTCAACATGACCCATAACCACCACCACCGGCGCTCTTGGTTTTAATTTATTTTTATGTTCTTTTAATAAAATTTGTTCTATCTTCTGTTCAATTGAAATGTTTGATTTTTTTTGTTCCGGCTCTCCTTTCTTTGGCTCAAATCCCAAATTTTCAGACACAATAGCGGCTACTTCAAAATCTAAATTTTCATTAATGCTGACTAAAACGCCATTTTTAATTAATTCACCTATTACCTTAGTGATTGGTAAATTTAATTTTTCCGCCAAATTATAAACTCGAATAGTCGGCGGGATAAACACTGATTTGTCGGTTTCAGTTATTTCTTTTTCTCCCGCCCTTTTAGAAATTTTTTCCTTAATTTTTTGAAGAGATAACTCCTTATCTCTCTTTTTCTGCCAAGCTCCCACAACTTTCTCCGCTTGTTTGTCAGGAATTTGAATAGCTCTCGGCCCAATGTGAAAGCCGAGCTCGGGTAGAGCTTGTCTAAGCTCGTTGGGAGTAATTTTAAGCTTTCGCGCAAGTTCAGTGATGTTCATATAACCGTTTAAACATTATAACATTTTAGCATTTTAACATTTTTAAACCACCGATCCCAAGCACCAAATAATAAACAAATTCAAGGTTCTAAATTCCAATTTTAAAAACTGTTTTGAATTTTGGCCATTGTAATTCGGATATTGTTTGAAATTTGGAATTTGTTATTTGGAATTTTTGTAAAAGCATAAACCCCCGAAAACGGCTATTTCTCTGTCGACTTGCTGTCTAACTCTTCTATCTCTTTCCCAATTAGCCAAACCTCTGGCCAAGAACGGTAATGGCTCTCCCAAATTTCTTCTCGAACAATACCGTTGGCGAAAGTAATTATATTTTTAAATTTCGCGTCAGCCCCGGGATGAGATGACTCAACCTTTTTTTTCTCCCCCGGCTTTAATTCGTCCGTTTCAATAAACTTGGTCGGGCCGGGCTGAGTAACATTAGAAATTTCTGTTTTAGTGGTAAGCACCGTTCGCCCATCAGGCGTGCCATAAAGGTTAAAAATCAAACTATCGCCGATAATTTCTGACTGCCAAAGTATATAATACCCAGTATCATTAATAAACTTTAAATCTGGATGAGGGGTATAAAGGGTCGCGTCCATACCGGCCGGTTCATAATAAACCACTCTATATGAATGGGGCTGACGTTCAGTAATTGGCAGACCGACATTCAAGGCGGCTCGAAAAGTGGTAGTAGCAATTTGACAAAGACCACCGCCATATTCGGGAATCGTTCGGTCCCCTTTAATAACTAATTCGGGGAGAAATCCGTTCTCTTCGTTAACCTCCCCTAACGCTTTAATTAAAGAAAATTCTTCGTCCGGTTTAATTAAAATGCCGTGCAATTTTTCCGCTCCAACTTTAATATTATGCTGGCGACTTTTAGGACTGCCGGAAAAATCGGAGACTCCCCGACCAATTAACCCTTCTATCCCTAGATTAGCAATATCTTCCGGGAAAGGATTTGGGTCTATTTTCTCAACCACCAAATCCACCTCCTTGGTCTTATTTAAAATTCCCTGAATTATATTATCCGCGCTTTTTTCAAAATTAAGAAGTAATCCTGGTTGGCCGGTTTGGAATTCAGTCACCCGGCCATTATCCATGGTTAAGCGGCGTTCAACCGGCTCAATATTTACTTGTTTGGCAATGTCTTGCAAATAATCTGAGACCCCCTCCCGGTTAAACGTTAGGCTAACCTGTCCCAACTCGTCCCTCCCTATTTTAAACCACTGAGCGATTTGTTCCGGAGTCAGTCTCCACTTCCTATTTTGATAAAACAAGGTGTAAGGAGCGAAATCGTATATCTCTTGAGCTTGATTCAAAACAACCAAAGAGTCTTGCGCTTTTATTGGCGAGGGTTGTTGAATAATGGGGATTTGAATTTCTTTATTCTTAAAACTTATCAAATTGTTTTTTAACTCTTCAACGGCTTCTTTATAATCCAAAATAAACCCCGGTTTTTCATTAGTTAAAATTAGTTTATCATCAGAGATTGTCAGTCCGGCATTCTCAGCCGGTTTTTCTAAACTTCCAAAATTCTCCTTTAGGACTCGCTTTATTTCAGTCTCATCAACTTTAATAACCGGATCTATGTTTCTGCCTTTAGCTAAGACAGAAGTTATCTCGTATATTTCTTTAAAAAAATTACCCCCTCGGCCGACCCGGAAAGCCTCCTCCGTCATAGCAGCGACGTCGAAATAGACTAAAGAACGGCTGAGGTCTGGATCAGCTAAAGCAATCAAATTAGAATAAATAACGGCTCGTTTTTCTTCCGAGTCGGTCCTGACCCGGAAAGAAAAACCCTCTATTTCTATTTTTTCAACAAATACCTTTAAAAGAGTTTCTGCCTGTTCAAGACTAACTCCGCCCAGATTAAGACCATGACAACAATAAACTCGCGGATAGATTGCTAAGGCATAAATCTTTTGAAAAATAAAAAAACTAATCCCAATAATAATTAATATTATTAAGAAACAAAAAATCGCTTGTCGCCTATGATAATATTTTTTCTCAATTCCGTATTCAGACAAAATAGAACGATGCATAAACACTCCGCCCCAATTTACTCTTCTATCTTAATACTATCCCCTCCTTCTTCTGCTTTAGGTAAAACAATGGTCAAAACGCCGTTTTTCAGGTTTGCTTTGACTTGATCCGGTTTTATTGGGCAAGGTAAAACAAGGGTCCGAAAAAATTTACCCCAAAAACATTCCTGATAATAATACTGCCCTGGGTCAAGACTTTTGGGTTTTTCTCTTTGCCCTCGGATGACGATCAAGTCCGGTTCAACGGTAATATCAATATCTTTTGAATTAACACCGGCGATTATTGACTCTATAATCAAAACATTATTTCTCTCATCATTATAAACGTCAACCTTCAGTTGACCCTGATTATGATCTGGTAGCCATTCTACCGGGGGTATTTCTCTGCGCTTTTTTCGGCCTAAAAATTTTTCGCCCCCAAGGTCCTTTTCGTCCCTTTTCTCTTCAAAAACAACCATCACCTCTTCTCCTTGCTTTTCTAAAATATCTTTACTTAGACCTAGTATTTTTACCCAAGACATAAATGTGGTTTTATCCCAACCCTTAATTTCCAATTTCTAAACACAATGACATAAACCCTTTGAATTTAACTGCGGCAAATAAAATCGCCTATTCTAAAATTAAAAACAAAACAAATTATACTTTAAGGCTTAAAATCCTGAGTTTAGAATTTAGAACTTTTAAGGGTTGGATATTAGATATTAAAAAATTTTTATTTATTATCCCCGTCCTATCTTCAAATATCTGGCTGCAACTTCCGGGGCTAAAGAATTAACGACAATGCCCGACCCTAATTCTATCCCTCCCCAGATCGCTTCGCGAGGCTGAATTTTCAGATAAAAATGCTGATCTTTTTCTAAAATTGCTTGATGAAGGAAAAAATTATAAGACAACTTCAGGTGGCAAATTTTTTGTAAAATTTCTTTTAAAACTTTAGCTAAAATTTCAATCTCCGGGCGAGAAAGATTAGTAATATTATCAATATGCCTCCTGGAAAAAATCCAAGACTCATAATGATAAGCTGAGGCATAGGGAGTGAAAGCCACAATATAATTATCAGTATAAATCCGTCGAGGACCCTTTTCTTCTTTTTCTATTATTTCACAATAGGGGCAATGATGACGTTTGAGCCTGTATTGATGCGCAACTGAAAACTCCTCTGATAAGTCGGGAGGTAACAGTTGGGAGGCGAAAACTTGACAATGAGCATGAGATAACGTTGCTCCGGACCAACCACCTTCATTTTTAAAAACCAGAATATAGTCGATTTTGGGTATTTGGCTTAATTCTTTAGTTCTATCTTGAAAAACCCTTAAAAGACTAATAATTTCTTTAACACTCAACTGGGAGAGTTCTCTATCATGGTCTGGTGTTTCAATTATCACCTCGTGCTGACCATAGGCTCGTGGATTGGTAAGAATAACGGCCGGATATTTATTCTTTAAAACTAGAACTGACCAGGGCCATTGTTTATTAAATGAAGGATATTCTTTGATGATCAACTTTTTTTCTACGCCGTCGGGGCAGAAAGGGCATTCTTGATGACTATAACGGGGTTGAATTATTCTAGGCGCGGCTTGTTTCGGTCGCTTTGCTCGGGCAGGGGTAACAATAACATATCTGTTGAGAAAATAATCCTTACGAATCTCAGACATCATAATAATTGTTGGTTAATTAATTAGCCGGGCTTTCCTAACTGCCCGAACGCCCAAATACCTAATATCCGTTTGTTTTCATTGTCGCTACATTAACTCCGCCTTGAAAATGACGAGCATAAGCATAGAATTCAGAAAGCTGATTGCCTTGAAAGTTAAAAATCTCAACCTGAGATTCTTTATCTCGGCTAGGTGCAACGACAATCTCTACTTGATGATTTCCGTCAAAATCAGCTACTCCTATTTTAGCTCCGTAGTAAAAATCTCTGTCATAAGCCAAAAATTGAAGTCGCAATAGAAGAAATTCAGGATCAAACACTCTAATGTAAGAAGAAGCGTTTGAAGCCACGCTAACCATAATCTCATCCTTACCGTCGCCGTCAACGTCGCCAGCGGCAACGTTAACTCCGCCAAGAAAATCTTTATTAAAAGCAAAAAAATGAAATTTTAAACCACCTTTGCCATCAAAGACCCGAATATGAGGACCGCCACCGGCTCCGGCTCCGGTAATAATCTCATCCTTACCATCGCCGTCAACGTCGCCAGCGGCAACGTTAACTCCGCCAGTAAACTTCTTATCATAAGCGAAAAAACCGGCCTTAGGCTGACCAAACAAATCAAAAATTTGAACATGAGGACCGCCGCCGGCTCCGGATCCAACAATAATCTCGTCCTTGCCATCGCCGTCAACGTCGCCAGCGGCAACGTTAACTCCGCCAGTAAACTTCTTATCATAAGCGAAAAAACCGGCCTTAGGCTGACCAAACAAATCAAAGACCCGAATATGAGGACCACCACCGGCTCCGGCTCCGGTAATAATCTCATCCTTACCATCGCCGTCAACGTCGCCAGCGGCAACGTTAACTCCGCCAGTAAACTTCTTATCATAAGCGAAAAAACCACTAACCGGCAAACCTACTGAATCAAAGACCCGAACATGAGGACCGCCGCCGGCCCCGGCTCCGGTAATAATATAATGACTCTGAGGCAACCCTCCTAATTGATTATAGGAATAGACTACCGTTTTATAGGCGTTTACTCGACCAGCCCCTAATTGGCCGACAAAATCAGAATTAATTGAATCAATTTCATCAGCCTGGCTTAAAATAAAATCTTGAACTTGCTTATTACTAAATAAAGGATTAATTGAAAAAACCAAAGCCGACAAACCAGAAATAATTGGTGCGGCAATAGATGTTCCTGACCAATATCCCCCATAATATTCTTGGTAATCCTGGTCATCGGGATTATAGACTAATGAACCATAAATACGCGTTCCCGGAGCAGAGATATCAACGCAGGTCGACCCATAATCAGAGAAGAGCGCTTTTCTATCAGTATTATCTACCGCAGCCACGCCGATAATAAAATTATAATCATCCTCATCAAGACAAATGGGATAATTAGGGGACTTATCCAAATTAACTGGCTGGCCAGCGGTCTCGTTGCCAGCCGCGGCAACAATAATCACACCCCTTTCCCACGCCTGTTGAAGAGCTTGTTTTAAAAAATAATTTTTATCCGTCCCGACAAAACTCAAATTAATAATTTTTGCCCCATTATCAACGGCGTATTTAACCGCCGCAATAACATGCTCCACACTACCCGTACCCTCGCTATTTAAAACCCTTAAGGGCATAATTCTGCTCTGCCAAGCCAACCCGCTAATACCCTCGAAATTGTCTCCGATGGCCGCAGCAATACCAGCCACCAATGTCCCATGGTGAATTCCATTCTCGTTATAAGGCTCATCAAACTTCGGTCTAGGGTCGGGGATATTCCTGACAAAATCCCAGCCATTAACATCATCGATATAACCATTATTGTCATTGTCTATACCGTCGCCTCTAATTTCATCAGCATTGAGCCAAATATTTTTCTTTAAATCAGGATGATTAATTTCTACCCCCGTGTCTAAAATGGCAATGATAATATCTTGACTACTCTCTCTAGTCAGGTCCCAAGCCTGAGGGGCTTTAATTTTATCTAAGTACCATTGCTCGTGATAAAATTGGTCATTGGGTAAATAAGCGTATGCATATCTACATAATAAAAAAGAGACAACAATGCAGACAAAAACAAACTTTTTTCTAAAAAATATCGTCATAATTACTCTAACGTTTGTCCTATTCTAACGCCCTCTAACTAACGGTACAAAGACAAACCCTGGAAAACGTTTTTTTCTATACTTATGTTCGGCTACCTTTTCTACTAAAACAATATCTTGTAAATTAGTTCCTTCTGGAATAACTAATTTGCCGCCAACTCTTAATTGCTTAAGTAATTCTGGCGGGATTTTTTCAACAGCCGCAGCTACATGGATCCGATCAAAGGGCGCTTGCCTAGATAATCCTTCAAAACCATCGCCAACAATGAATACAACCCGCCCTGATTTAACAAAGTTATACTTGCCGGCATTTCTCTCGCCAAAATTTTTTAGTTCTAAAATTTTTTCTAAAGCAAAGACCTTGCCTTTTCCGCCGATAATCTCGCCAATAATAGCCGTTGCCCATCCTGACCCAGAACCAACATCTAAAACTTTTTGACCTTTTTTCAAATCTAAAAGCTCAATCATAAAAGCAACGGTTAGGGGTTGAGAAATGGTCTGCCCATAACCAATAGAAAGGGGGTAATTTTCCTGTTCTCGGCCTCGCATTTCTGGCAAAATAAAGTCTTCGCGTTTAATTTTCTTAAAAGCCTGGATAACCTCTGGAGTTTTAAGATAACCCTGCTTAGTCAACTGTTGAATTAAATCCATATTCCCACAAAATATCCACAAAACCTTTGTCCGCCTTCGGCGGGAACTCTTTAAATTAAAGTGAACGAGCTAACTTTATCCTTGATTTGTTTGAATCTCATCAATCTTACTCCTTGGGTCGAGCGGTTCATCTTGGGAATACTTTGAACGGGTAAACGAATGGTCTGTCCAAATTGAGAAATTAACAATAAATCTCCTTTGTCTTCGGTAATTATTTCTCCACCAATAATTCTCCCGGTCTTATCGGTAATTTTACCCGTTTTTATCCCCCGACCGGCGCGAGATTGAATGCGATAATTTTGAATGGGCGTCATTTTTCCAAACCCATTTTCTGTAATAACTAATAATCTACATTGCTTTTGCAATTGCCCCAAAGAGGAAATAACCCCCATTCCCACAATACAATCGTCGGATTTTAATTTCATACCTCGAACCCCTGAAGCAACCCGGCCCATCGGCCTTAAATCTTTTTCTTTAAATCTAATTGCCTGACCGTTAGCCGAAACCAAAATAATCTCGTCATTCCCCTCGGTTAATTTAACCCAGTTTAGAGCGTCATCGTTCTTTAATTTCAAAGCAATTAATCCTGACCTCCTGACATTTTTAAAATCACTAATCGGCACTTTTTTAATAACGCTATTTCTTGTTACCATAATTAAGTACTGGCCCTTTTTCCAATTCGCCGAGTGAAGGGCTGAATCGGAAATGGGCAAAACTACTGAAACCCTTTCTTTTGGTTCTATTTCCAAAAAATTTACCAAGGACTGGCCCTTGGCCATTCTCGCAGTCTGCGGTATATCATAAACTTTAAGTTGAAAGGTTCTACCCTTAGTGGTAAAAAACAATAAATCAGCGTGAGTCGTGGTGGTAATTAAATGCCCAACCCTATCCTCCTCCTTTACCTCCAAACCGACCACTCCTTTACCTCCCCGGGCTTGAATTTTAAAACTTTCTGGGGAAATCCTTTTAATATAACCATCTTGAGTGAGGATGACTACGGTCGGCTCATCGGGGATTAAATCCTCTTGCTTAAACTCTTCTATCCCTTGACTAACTACCTTTGTCCGACGTTCATCGCCATATTTTTCTTCCAATTCAGCCGCTTCTTTTTTTATAATTTTCAGAATCATTTTCGGCTGGGTTAAAATTTCCTTCAACTCCTTGGCAATTTTTATTTTTTCTTTTAATTCTTCTTTAATCTTCTGCCTTTCTAAATTGGCTAACTGGTGAAGGCGGGTCTCTAAAATAGCTTGAGCTTGAATCTCGCTTAATTGATATTTCTTTATTAAGTTAATTTTTGCTTTTTCCCGGTCAGGCGATTGTTTGATAATCTTAATAATAGCGTCAATATGATCAACGGCCATATCCAGCCCCTGTAAAATATGGATTCTTTGTTTGGTCTTTTCTAAATTGTAGCCTGTTCTTTTGTAAATAACTTCTCGGCGATGTTCAATATATTCCATTAAGAGCCACTTTAAATTAAAAATCTTGGGTTGGATACCCTGGTAGAGCGAAACCATATTAACATGAAAAACCTGTTGTAAATCAGTTGATTTAAAAAGACGGTTTAAAATTTTCCGAGGATAGGCTCCCTTTTTCAAATCAAAAACAATTCTAATCCCTTGTTTATCTGACTCATCACGAATATCTCTAACCCCCTCTAATCTCTTGTCTTTAACTAACTCGGCCGCTTTACTCAAAAATAAAGATTTATTTAAAGAATAAGGCAACTGGCTAACAATAATCTGAAACTGATCCGAAGTTCTTTCAATAATCTCCGTTTTAGCCCGGATGACAATCGGACCCTTACCAAGAGCATAAACAGATTTAATCTGGTTAATGTCAAAGATAAGTCCGCCAGTCGGGAAATCGGGCCCTTTAATGAAATTGAATAAATCATCAATCTCAGCTTTTGGGTGGTCTATTAAATAAATAATAGCCTGACAAACTTCTGATAAATTATGCGGCGGGATATTGGTTGCCATACCTACGGCAATGCCGACTGAACCATTGAGAAGTAAATTCGGCAACTTGGCTGGCAAAATAACGGGCTCCTTTAGGGTGTTATCGTAATTAGGGACAAAATCAACCGTCTCTTGGTCAATGTCCGCCAGCATTTCCTCAGCAATTGAAGAAAGCCGACATTCTGTATAGCGCATTTGAGCGGCCGCATCTTCGCCCGAACCCCAATTACCCTGGCCATCGATTAACGGATAACGCAATGAAAAATCTTGAGCCATTCTGACCATAGAATCATAAATCGCCATATCTCCGTGAGGATGAAATCTTGCCATAGTCGTCCCGACTATGGCCGCCGATTTTCTATATTTAGCCGTGTGTCTTAACCCCATTTCATCCATAGCATAAAGAATGCGGCGATGAACTGGCTTAAGCCCGTCCCGAACATCGGGTAAAGCCCGGGAAACAATAACGCTCATGGCATAATCCAGATAAGAGAGCTTCACCTCTTGCTCAAGGTCGACCGGTTCAACTCTTTCCTTAGCGCCGGTCGCCAAATTTAATCGATCATTTTTATTTTGCGATTTCTTTTGCCCCACTTCTATTAGAAATTATTACAAATTATTTTTTCTCCAACCCCTATTGGGGACCTCATCAATCCAGAACCCCCAATAAGTGGAGCTAATATTCTAGAACTTTTTTTCTTAAGCGCTCTAGTTCCTCATTAGTTAATGGCGCGGATATCTCGGGATTTTTAAATTTTTTCAATTTTTTATCTATATCCTTAAACGATTCATTGGCCCGCAAAATCAATTTTTCAATTAGGGAGACAAACTCGTCTTGATTTTCTTTTTCTCCCCAAATATATCTTAAATTACTCGCCCAGAAAATGAAAATAACACCCATAATTAGACAAATTAACAGCCAAACCAACCTCTTTCCCCAAAACATATTTTATTTTTTATCCCTGCGCGAAAAACCTCGGCGAAGGAAATTATCTACCCTCCCGGTTCTAGAACAACGATTTTTATCTGTTCCTGAATTAGATATTTTTTTTGTAATGACAACTTATTTAACTTCTCCACGTCTTTGATCCCAGCCTGATTTAAAAATTGACTCAGAGGCAATAAATTAGATCTAATCCCAGGAATCTTAAAACAACAAGGGACAACTAACTTAGGCTCAAGAGAATCAATTATTTCTATTGCTCTTTTAGGGTCAATCAGATCTATTTGTTCGCCTTCGCGGACTGGCTCATCTGCCTTCTTATCTTTGTGGACACGCGGGTGGACTGACGAAGGAGAATAACGAGCGGGAAGACTCAAATTTCCTCCACCAACCGGAATAAATAAAACATCCAAGCCGTCCAATTTCTCTATTTCCTGATCATTGAGTAGGGTATCAATCTCGCCTAAAATACCAAATTGAATATCATCCATCTCCAATCGATATATTACCAATCTTTTATTTTTTCTGACAAAATCAAGGCCATAAACAAAAATATTTTTTATTTCATATTCACCCGGACCGTTAATTAGAAAACACTCTTGCTTTAAGTCCCGCCTAACTATTTTTTCGTCTTCCGGGTCTGTTAAAATTATTATCTCAGCCTTAAAATTTGGTCCGCGCAATCCGTGTTTACGTGGACTATACGGGTCTATTAAAATAGTCTGTTGGCTGTTTTGTAATTTAAAACAAGATTGTCCATACCAAGTAACATTCATATTTTGACGATTAGTTAATTAAGGGTTAGCCAACGCCTAAATAACCAACCTTTTATAAAGCTCTATATATTTTTCAGCTGATCCTTCCCAAGAAAAATCTTGTTGCATGGCGTTAATTTGTAGTTGCCGCCAAAATTTATCCTGAAAATAGATTTTTAAAGCCCCCTTTAGGGTGGCAATAAATTTCTCAACATTGAAACTAACAAAGGTAAATCCAGTCCCCTGAACCCTTTTCCTTAAACCAAATAAATCTGATTTGATTCTCGCGTTTCTGACTGTATCGATCAAACCGCCCGTTGCTCTAACTATCGGAATAGTCCCATAGCGCATAGCAATCAGTTGGCCCAGACCGCAGGGTTCAAAACGAGAAGGCATTAGAAAAATGTCGGCTCCGGCATAAATTTGCTGGGCCAAGACCGGGTCAAATTTAAGATAAACAACCACTTTTCTTGGATACTCCCGCGAAATTCGCGAAAGCATATCTTCATATTTCTTTTCTCCAACGCCTAGAAAAATAAATTGACATCCTAATCTTAATATCCCATCTGCTGCCTGACTAATTAAATCTATGCCTTTTTGAATATCCAACCGCGAGACAACACCTAACAAAGGAGTCTCTGGTTTCTGCTCAAGTCCAGATTTTTTTTGCAAAGCCAATTTATCAATCAACTTATTTGACAAACATTTGATTGAATAACGCTCTTTTATAAATGGATCTGTCTCTGGGTTAAAAGTATTTATATCCAGACCGTTTAAGATGCCATAAATATCTTGTTTTCTTTTTTGAATAACTTCATTTAGCCCACGCGCTTGATAAGATTTTGTTTTAATCTCTTTAGCATAACTCGGGCTGACCGTGGTAATCAAGTCTGCGCAGAGAATGGCCTGCTCCATAATATTAAAGTCGTCTCCGTAAATACCGGGCGTTTTTCGCCCCAAAGAAGGTATCTCATCTCCCTTAAGTCCTAAAAATTTCAATATTTGAGCGTAACCCCATCGTCCCTGAATTAATAAATTATGAATTGTAAATAACACCTTAATTGTCTGCCCTACATTGGTCGGTCTATTATCGGACTGAAATGGAATTGATTGCTGAATTCTTACTAACAATGGTATAGCCCCGGTTTGCCAGTCATGGGCATGAATAACGTCCGGCTGCCAATTAACCGCTTTCGGTATTCTTAAGGCGCCAATAGAAAAAAATAAAAACCTGGCTATTGATAAAAAATTTTGGCTATCTAAATAAACGCCGCCATTACTTAAATATGTTTTATTTCTAAGTAAATAAACGGGAATTTCCCCTTTCAGTCTTGTCTGAAAAATATCTACCCTCTCGGCGTTCTGACCAACGTCTATTTTTAGACTACCTACTTTTTTAAGGGGAGACAATTTTTTCTCCTCTAGAGATTTATAAAAAGGAATAATAATCCTTATATCATGGCCGAATTTTTTTATTTCCTGAGTCAAAGAACTAACCACATCGGCGACTCCTCCCACCTTAATAATTGGATTAACCTCAGAAGCGGCAAATAATATATTCATAATCATTTCAGTATTTTAACATTGAAACGTTTAAACATTCTCTGCCCTTTAAAAACTTTAATAAGAAGTTCTTAATTATTACGTCTTAATATTTTTGTGCCCCAACATTCTAATGTTATAATGGGCTAAATCAATCTATCCTTGCCAACAATTATCCTTAATTTCTCATTAGCCAATTCCACTATGGCTGGAGTCTTAACAACTTTATTTTGGTCAACCTTGATTAAAACCTCGTCTTTAGGGTTTTTAGACTTGATCCTTAACTTTTTAACGAAAAATAAGCTATCTAACTTTTCTTTTCTTTTAAAAAACCAAAATTTTTGCCCAGGCGTACCCATTAAAACTTCTAAATAATCATCTTTGGGGTTGCTGGCGACCCTTGAAAAGCCGGCCTCTTTAGATAATTTACTAAACCCCATTAAATAATTAATCTTCTTCTGAGACGGGACGAGCTCTCTTTTTGTCGAGTTTAACGGGGTAAACTGCAATAAATCTAAATTAATGACTTTAACTTTCTTTACTTTTTTGGGAATAATTTGATATTTGCCATCAGCCAATAAAATAGTTTTGTTGGCTTCGAACTCCAAAGATGAAAAGAAAAGTTGTCCATTGATTTTCCCAAAATTAATCTGCTCAACGCGTCTGGCTGAAATGACGTCGCAAGCATATTCATTAACTGGCAAACCTAAAATATTAGCCATTAAAGAATTGTTCTTTGCCGGGATAAAACCCAGAGTCGCCCTTTGCCCAGCCATAGGAATTGCTGTCTGACAAAAGGTTTGGTCACTGCCAATTACCACGATTGTCGGCGATTCTTTCTCAAGGATATTTTTCACTATTTCATTAATACTTTTTAAAATAGAAAATTGAGACTTCTGTCCGGCAATATCTAAACTGGCTAATCTTATTTCAATTTTAGAGACAATTTTAGTATATTTCTTCCTAACTAAAAAGGAATCATAAATATAAAAATACATAAGCGCTCCGCTTTATTAAAACATAAAAACACAAAAATATAAAAACGTAAGGATAAAAAATTTATTTTAACGTTTTAATGTTTTGATGTTTTAATTTTAGTTATATTTCCTTATACCTCTTTCCCTTCTTTTTCTCTGATACTGGACGACCCCTGGCTCCCGACGCTACAACGCCCGTTTAAAATAGCCCCTTCTTCAATGGATAAAACCCGACAATTAAGGTCTCCGGACACTTTGGCACTTGAACCCAACTCTATTTTTTCTTCCACATTCAAATTACCCTTTACTTCGCCGGCAACCACGGCATTTTTTGCTTTGATATCAGCCTCAATTTTCCCACCTTGCTGTAAATGAAGATCGCTCTTTGTCTCCAAAGATCCGAGAAGTTCCCCCTTAAGAATAACGTTTCCGACAGCGACAAAGGTGCCTTCTACTTTCACGCCGGCGCCGACTATTGTTTCGGCGTCTTCCGATTTAATTTTAGAATCTCTTCCCATCATAAATATAAAACTATTGTTTAATTATTATTGCACCATTTATTATATTATCTCTGGACCCCGCCTTATACCTACAAATTAATAAATTTAGTATAACAGATAAATTTTAAGAGTCAATTGACAATAATATTTTTAGCTCTAAAATAAAAACGGGTTCCAATAAAAAATCTATTAAAAATTCTCCGTAAAAATATGAAAAATAAAAAAAACATCCCCAACCCCACAGGACTCTCCACCCAGGTGGACAATAAAACAAAACTTTTGGCTAGAGACCTAAAAAAAATAGTCATTATCAGCTTGATTATTTTAGTCGTCTTAATTGCTTTGGTCGCGGTTAATTCAAAAACGAAATTTTTACTTGATTTAACTGAAAAAATAATGGGAAATTAATCAATGGTCTAGCCCCCGTAGTTCAACGGATAGAACAAGGGACTCCTAAGCCCTGGATAGAGGTTCAATTCCTCTCGGGGGCATCCTCCAAACAGATTTAAAATATGAGTAAGATAAAAAAAGAGCGCTATTCTTGGGCCCAATTAACCAAAGATTGTTTAACTCTTGGCAAAAAACTTAAATCAAAAAAATTCGACCTGATTGTCGGCATTTCACGGGGAGGATTAATCCCGGCGACAATTTTATCTTACTTGTTAAATATCAAAAAAATCTGTTCCATTGGCTATTCTTATTACTTAAGACCGGGAGTAAAGGGAAAACTGAAATTAACCTTGCCGCCGTCTTCTGAAATCAAAAAACAACGAATACTTTTAATAGATGAAAAGGCCGACACGGGACAAACTTTATCAGCCGCGGTCAAGCTGCTTAAAAAGAAAAAAAACAAAATAACTATTCTAACCCTCCACTACGAACCAGGGTCCAAGGTCAAACCGGATTATTTCGCCCGCCAAGTAAAAAATATCTGGATTATCTATCCGTGGGATGAGTCTTTAAAAAAGAGCTCATTATAATTCACCGCTTTAAAAACTTTGGGCTCGTAGTACAATGGCAGTACACCGCATTCGCATTGCGGAGATATGAGTTCGACTCTCATCGGGTCCATTATAGTAAACCCCTTAACGGAGTGAGTCATCGAGGTTAGGAGTTCAAATCTCCCTTTTCTGAAAATGCAGAGCTGATTGCCAGGACTCCCATCGGCAAGGGCGACGTCGATGAATTCCTCTGTAGAATTCCAATGGACTTAGACTAAATTATTTGGCTCCGGGTGGCTTTTATTTGCTGCGCGGA
>Ga0209610_1000306_pt1 | contig 25579 bp, 24 predicted proteins | sample LakKivw275mmetaG_FD_184137 | JGI IMG/M metagenome (GOLD analysis project Ga0209610, IMG submission 184137) | Anoxic lake water microbial communities from Lake Kivu, Rwanda to study Microbial Dark Matter (Phase II) - Lake Kivu water 275m metaG... | ecosystem: Environmental > Aquatic > Freshwater...
TTTCTATATCATCGACAGTAGCTGATTTATCGGGGCTTATACGAAGCATGCCGGATACGAATAGCAATGCACCGGCCTCAATGGCATGAGAGTAGGCACCGCCCTTAGCCAACGAATCTACGGTATGCACCCTCTTCTCCACAATATCTCCCGCAAACGGGCTGGTTCAGCCAGATTTCAATCAAAGAGTCTCAAAGAAATAGGCGCTGGAATTATAGCATAATGGTCTGCGTATTTAGAAAATCAGCTGAAGGTAGTGGCGTCCGTGGTCTCGATGTGCGATACAAGTGATAGCGGGTTACGAAGTCTTATCGTCTACTCTGAATACAATATGTTTCTGCCAGTCCGCTGAAGTCTTCGGAAAGTCAGTCCTAAAATGTGCACCGCGGCTCTCTTCGCGAAGCAGCGCCGCCTCAGCCATTAAACGGGCATTCAGAGCCATATCGCTTAGCTCAAAGGAAGGACGGTCCGTTGGTTGAGCTAATAAGCTTTGCCACGTCGATAAAATATCGACGGCTTTAGCCAGACCATCACTGGAACGGACTATCCCAACCTTGTCCCACATGAGAGATTGTAGGTTGGCTAAATTGATTTTAGGTGCTGTTCTTAGCTTTTTACGCGACTGCAGGTGGTAACAGTTGGTTTGGCCGACTATAGAAGTGGCAATTACACCTGACGATTCTTTGGTCCTTTCGATAATACGTTTACTGAATACTACCACTTCCAGTAACGAATTCGATGCTAATCTGTTAGCGCCGTGGACGCCTGTGCATGCCGCTTCACCGGCAGCGAATAAGCCCGGAATATTAGTTTCGCCCCATATGTTTACCTTGATACCACCCATAAAGTAATGTGCGGCTGGAGCTACCGGTATTAAGCCCTTGGTCATTTCGAGGCCGTGGCCTAGGCAAAAACGATAGATATTAGGGAAACGGGTGGTTACCTTGCGTGCAGGTATGTGGGTGACATCCAGAAATACACGGTCGCTGCCAGTCTTGTGCATCTCATGCATAATGCTTCTGGCTACAACATCTCTGGGGGCGAGTTCTGCATCAGGTGTATAATCGGGCATGAAACGGTAGCCTTCTACATTGCGCAGTATACCCCCTTCACCGCGCACTGCTTCACTGATTAAGAAAGGAGGTACTCCAGGTAGCCGGACTGCCGTGGGATGGAACTGGAAAAATTCCATGTCGGTAACTTCGGCACCAGTTTGAAAAGCCAGGGTAATGCCGTCCCCGGTAGCTACATCGGAGTTAGTCGTATATTTGAATAATCGCCCGGAGCCGCCTGTGGCTATTATTACAAAACGGCAATCATAATCTTCAACCAAACCAGAGCGAGCATCTAATGCTCGCACGCCTCTTACTTTTCCGGAGTCTATCAGGATTTGAGTGGCCAGACAATTTTCCAGGACTTTTATAGAAGACATTCGAACTCGCTGGCTAAGTGTGACTTCAATGTGCTCACCCGTGGCATCTCCACCGGCGTGCAGTATGCGTGGCACACTATGGGCTGCTTCTCTGGTTAACGCGATCTCGCCATCGAGCGTATCGAACGGAACGCCGAACTTAATGAGATCGGCAATGCGGTCAGGCGCTTCCGTCACCAGAATCCGCACTGCCTCCGGGTCACAAAGACCATCGCCGGCATTTATTGTATCCTGGAAATGAAGCTCAGGAGAATCGTTTTTACCGATAGGGGCCGCAATGCCCCCTTGAGCATGCCTCGTATTACAGTCCTCGATACTACCTTTAGTTAGAATCAGGACGCTACCCGCGTCTTTGGCCAGAAGCGCAGTGTACAGACCAGCAATGCCGCTGCCTATGATGACATAATCATAAGTCATTATCTTAAATCTCCTAGCTAGTGGGGTGGCCTTGTAATGACCAGGGGCTTGTCTTCAATATAGTAACATCAACTAACCTGCCTAAGCAATTTTCATGGCTCTTGAAGAAAACGAGTTTGTTGCTACGTGTGCGTCCGTAACACTTGCCATCTTTTTTACCTTCAACCAGTACCTGTACTGATTTTCCGTTGAGCTCGGCATTAATTTCCGCAGCAATTTCAGTCTGCACTTCCTCCACCTTGTTTAGTCTTTCTTTTTTAATTTCTGGTGGGGTATTGTCCTCATACTCCCGCGAAGCGGTCGTACCGGAACGCAGAGAATAAGCAGCAACATGGACGGTATCGAACCTGATGTCTTTAAGTGCAGCTAAGGTCTGTTCAAATTGTTCCTGACTTTCGTCGGGAAAACCGACGATTATATCGGTGCTGAGAGCTACGTCGGGAATGTACTTACGAATGCTGGCGACGAGTTGACGGTACTGTTCTAGCGTATAATCGCGTCTCATAGCTTTAAGGATATGGTCACTTCCGGCCTGGAGCGGAAGGTTTATATGCCGGCAAACCTTGTCCAGGCAGGCCACAGATTCTATGAGCTGCTGGCTCATATCCTTGGGATGGTTAGTTAGAAAACGAATCCTCAATAGTCCACTAATACCGTTCAAGTTAACAAGCAAATCGCCGAGGCTTGGCTGGCTTGGCAGGTCTTTGCCATATGAATTTACATTCTGACCTAACAAAGTGACTTCCTTGACCCCGTGCTTGGTTAGTCCGGTTACCTCACAGACTACTTCATCAATTTGACGGCTTTTTTCTCGCCCTCGCCGGTAGGGGACAATACAGTAAGAACAGAAATTATTGCACCCCTGAACGATGGGGACAAAGGCAGTCACATGCGGATTTTGGACGCTGGCCGGTTTGATCTGCTTAGGAACGTGGGCGGTTTGACTATCAAGCCAGCTGAGCAGTTCGGAATAGCCAGAGGGTCGGAAAAAGAGGTCGACGTGGGGGAAGTTTTTCTGAAGCTGCTTGATGTTGGAATCAACAAAGCAACCCGTGACCAGAATGGATAGGTCAGGCTGGTGATTTTTCATGCCTTTCAGATAACCGAGCATGCCGAGGACTTTGGTTTCAGCACTCTGCCTGACCACACACGTATTGATGATTACCAGATCAGCTTTTTGCATAGAGTCAGCAGGCTGATAACCGGAATTTTCAAGGAAGTCGGCTACTTTTTGTGATTCGGCTTTGTTCATCTGACAGCCGATGGTCCATATAAAATAATTGGGCATATTCATTCACGATATCCAGACACAATCAGGAAATATGCTAGCTCAAAGTCAGAAATCGTGTCAATTAATGGATTATGGTAAAAATCAGTTTAAATTACACATTCTTTGCGGAACTGTTCCAGCTCATTATCTGAATAACCGGCGACCTCACGCAGGATAGAGTCGGTATGTTCGCCTAGCGCTGGAGCTGCGGACTTGGTCGTCGCATCTGTTTGACTGAAATGAATGGGATACCCAGGTATTTTTATCTTTCCCAGTTTAGGATGGTCGAAATCCATTATGTAGCCGTTCTCCATTATCTGCCGGTCGTCAACCAGCTCGGATAATCTATTAACGGGTGCTACAGGTAAATCATGTTCGGCTAAAATTTTAAGCCACTCATCTCTGGTGCGGGTGGTGAAACTACGGTCAAACATGGAGACGAGTATCTCTGAATTGGACAGCAGCTTCTCGTTTGAGCCAAACCGGCTATCCTTCTCCAACTCGGGATGTCCTATGGCTCGGCAGAAGGGCGACCAGTATTTGTCATAAATCGCAGCCGTCAGAATGAACCAGCGACCGTCCGCACATTTATAATAATTCCTTAGGGGATGTTCCGTTGACCGCTGATGACGTGGCGCTTCGAAACCGCCGACAAGCGCGATAAAGACGTTGCAATAGAGAAGATAGAGGGCGGTACTTAAAATGGAAACGTTTACTTCTTGGCCTATGCCGAAGCGCTCGCGCATTAATAGCGCAGTAATGACCTCATGACTGGCCATAATCGATGTAGCCTGGTCCACAATACCAAACTGGGATACTAACGGCGTGGCGCTGGGTTCACCTATACAGTACATCATGCCTGACCTGCCCTGACCCTGATAGTCAAAAGCGCCCACGTCTCGGTCCGGGCCGTTAGGACCGTAGCCGGAAACCCAAGCGTAAATAATCTTAGGATTTATCATGGATAAAGTATCGTAGGCCATTTGTAGCTTCTCGACGGCTGACCTGCGTAAGCTGGTAAGAAAAACATCTGATTTAGCTGCCAAACGATACACTATTTCTCTGCCCTTATCTTTAGCCAGGTCTACAGTTATATTTTTCTTACCACGGTTAGCGGCTTCGTGCCATATGCTGCTCCCATCTTCGAGTTGCAGGTGGACGCGACCCACATAAGCTAGCCTTCGGATTGGGTCCCCCAATTCGGGGTGTTCGATTTTTATTACCTCCGCACCGAGGTCGCCCAGAATGGCGGCACCACCAGGTCCGGCATGAAACATACCGAGCTCAAGTACGCGAATTCCTTCCAATGGCTGATTCATGCGTAAACCTCTGAAGTTATTTGGAGCCCTTAGATACTAACAGTAAATTATGCGTAACTTGTTGGTGAAATATAGCCATACCACTGGCGGAGGGAATGGGATTCGAACCCATGACCCCGATTTCTCGGGGCAACCGCTTAGCAGGCGGCCGCACTAGACCACTATGCGATCCCTCCGGTGACAACTTGGTCAATATAACACAGTTTTTTTATCGCTTTCAACTGAATTTACTAAAGACAGCCTTTATAGGTAATCTCTTTTTTTGGTATTATGCTTTAGCGAAAGTACGCAATGAACAAGATAGAAATTAATATTACAGTCAACAGAAATATTAAGCCTGCTGTAAGTAAGAACTGGCTCGAAAATGTTACTCGACAGGTGCTTGAAGCTGAATGCGTTGAACAGCCTGTCGAGATGGGACTAGTTATTACCGATGGTAAAACGGTTCAAAAGCTGAATAGAATTTATCGAAGCAGGGATGAAGCCACAGATGTACTGAGTTTTCAGGTAGCCTCAAATGCAGACCAAAAGTCTGATGAGCCGTTTGTAAATGCACCGGATGGCGTAAGGCATCTGGGTGAGGTGATAATTTCATATCCTCAGGCGTTAAAACAGGCGCAACAACAAGGCCAGAGTGTAGTCCGTGAGCTGGCACTATTAATTGTGCACGGCATGCTTCATCTTCTAAATTACGACCATGAACTGCCCGCAGAAGCACGAGGGATGAGACGCAGGGAAAGTGAGATTTTGCGGCTATTGAAAAGTAAGTAAATAATTGCTTGATGAATTGATGCTCGTGGATACAGCTATAACTGCTTTTTCTTGACTCTGGACTTTCCTGGTTTTGTAACGCATTTCTCGGCAGCAACCATATTGTTTATCTGATTTACTGTATTTTGCAGACCATCTGTTTGGTTTGTGATGACATAATCGAAAATTGGCAGGCTTTCCATCTCATCTTTGGCCTTGCGCAGCCTGATGTTTAAATCGGGTGAGGAGGTGCCATATCTGTGTTCTAGACGTTTGGTAAGTTCGTCCAACGAAGGTGGCATAAGGAATATCAATAAGGCCTCAGGCATGAGGCGTCGGATGGTAGCCGCTCCTTGAACATCCACTTTAACCACTGTATCCTGGCCTTGTTTTAATGCTTCATCTATCTCTCGCTTCGGTACACCATAATAGTTGCCGTAAACCCTGGCCCACTCTATAAACTGGTTCTTATTAACCATTTGCTGGAATTCATCTTCAGAAATAAATCGGTAATCGATGCCGTCTTTCTCTTCTGGTCGCTTTGGTCTTGTGGTGGTTGTCAAAACGTAGTGATATGGTAGCCGTGCTTTTTTCATATCTGTCAGAACGGCATCCTTACCTACGCCTGAAGGGCCAGAAATGACGATTATCAGCGGGTGTGCTCGTTGAATTCTTTTCTTCTTTTCAGGAACCATTTTTGTTCTTTTGCAGAACCGTTTATTTAGTGTGCGTTACACACGACATTATTATAGTGAGCCACCGTGCTCAAATGAGTTTCGCACAAGCTCCTTCAGCTCTTGCCAAAAATGGGGATTCGATATTTCGGCCACTCTCGCATTTCGGATTGAGGTAGTTCCTCTGGCTACCAGACCGGCTACCGTGAGACTCATTACCAGTCTGTGGTCACTATAGCTTCTAACTTCTGCGCCAAGCAGTTTCTTAGTGCCATAAATAACCATACCGTCTGGTAATTCCTCGATCCTGGCACCAAGCCGGGTCAATTCCTTAGCTGTGGAAGCTATTCTATCTGATTCCTTAATGCGTAGTTCTGTAGCGTCTCTGATTACAGTTTTACCTTCAGCAAAGCAGGCAGCCACAGCTAAAAGCGGTATCTCATCAATCAATCGGGGAATTAAACCGCCACATATTTCAACTCCTTTAAGTCGGCTTGATTGTACACAGAGGTCAGCAACCGGCTCATCTCCTTCTTGCCTCTTATTCTCCATTTTCAAATTGGCTCCCATGGCTAGTAGGGCATCTATAACGCCTGTTCGAGTTGGATTCACGCCGCAGTTTATTATCTTTATATGTGCATTTGGATGTATAGCTCCGGCAACTAGCCAGTAAGCGGCCGAGCTAATATCTCCCGGTATGTGTAAATCAACCGCGGTTAAAGGAGTTTTTAACGGTGCCAGCGAAATCCGTGTGCCATTGATTTCTAGATTGGCTCCCATTCGTTTGAGCAGGCGTTCAGTGTGGTCACGTGATGTCTGGCCTTGCAGGGTGGTATCTCCTTCAGCCAAGAGGCCCGCCAATAAAATTGCGGACTTAATTTGAGCACTGGGCACGGGCAGGGTGTAGTTTATTCCGTGAAGTCTTCTACCCCTGATGACGAGCGGAGCCAGAGAATCGTTATGGCGTCCGTAGATTTCACCACCCATTAATCTGATGGGCTCTATAAGCCGTTTCATGGGTCTGGAACGTAAAGAGCTATCACCCGTGATAATAGACAGAAACGGTTGGGCTGCTAGAACACCGCCAAGAAGACGTATGGTGGTGCCGCTATTGCCCGCGTTTAAAATATCTTTGGGCTCGGTAAAGCCTGTATTACCAACGCCGTTGATCAGAATAACAGGTTCCTTTCCGGTCTCCTTGGTAATACTTACTCCAAGAGCCTTAAGGCAGGTTGTGGTCGAAAGGCAGTCCCTTCCTGGAGAAAGATTACTGATTTGGCTAGAGCCGTTGGCCAGGCTGTTGAGTATGAGTGCGCGATGTGAAATAGATTTATCACCGGGTACTGCAATCTCTCCAATTAACTGCTTGGGAGATACTATCTTTTTTAGCAGCGCTTTTCCAGCCACCTATTCCTTGCCTTATTAGCTATGGTCAGGACCCGTTCAATATCTTCACTGCCGTCGGCCACAAGTTCACGTAGTTTCTGCAGTTCCTTGATGAATTCGTCGATCCAGGAAACAATAGCGGCCCGGTTGCTTAGGAATATATGCGCACTTATTTCCGGATTTCCCGAAGCCAGACGGGTCAGGTCGCGGTACCCGCTCGCGGCCAGACGTGACATTTTGATCCACGAGGGATTTTTAGTCGTTACCAGAACCAGGGCGGACGATATTAATAAAGGCAAATGACTGATGCCAGCAACCAGTCTATCATGTTCCTCAGCCTTTATTACCATCGGATTTGCACCCAAAACTTTTACCATGTCTTTCATAGTTTGCAGGGCCGATGGCTTGGTTTTGGGCAATGGTATTAAACAGTAAGTACATTTATTAAATAGGTCGGCGGTAGCAGCTTTAATGGAAGAGACTTCTTTACCGGCCATGGGATGGCCACCCACAAAGCTGGCAATCGGTGGTAATAATTCCCGCGCCCATTGTAGAACCTGCACCTTCGTGCTGGCCGTATCGGTTACGATAGCACCATCTGACAGTTCAGGAGCTATTATTTCGAATATTTCTCTTACGGTCAGGACTGGCGTGGCCACAATAACGATGTGGGCGCCTCTAACTACTTTGCGGGCGTCCGCTTCAGTCCGGTCTACAGCCCCTAGTTTGCAAGCCAGTGACGCTGTCTCCTGCCGGCGGGCGTAACCGATTACCTCCGCCCGTCTCCAGTTGTTTTCTTTTAAAGCCAGACCTATAGAGCCTCCGATGAGGCCGAGACCGATGATGGCAATTCGCATGGCCTATTATAGCATTGCTTCAATCAGCTTGAGAACCTGGTACATGTGAATTAGTCTTGATTTTGTACCCATCATCGGATATACTCCAATAAGATTGCCCTCTTTAAATGATTTGATTATCAATCGGTCCTGGGTGGCATTTCTAAAGTTATCTCCTTAACTCGTTCTACAACAGTAAATGAAATTAGCTATTACCGGTAAAGGCGGTGTAGGCAAAACTACATTAACCAGCCTTCTGGCCTGGATATATTCGAAAGAGGGCAGTAACGTTATAGCCATAGATGCCAACCCTGATGCTAATTTGGCTATCGCTTTGGGATTCAGCGCCGACCAGGCGAAAAAGCTTACTCCAATCGTCGAACTTAAGGAATTAATACAGGAACGTACCGGAACTAAATCGGGCGGGCTGGGCACTTTCTTCAAGCTGAATCCCAGGGTTGACGACATACCCGAGCGCTTCTCCATTAAAAAAAACGGCATAAAGCTGCTCGTCATGGGAACGGTCAAAAGGGGGGGAGGAGGTTGCCTGTGCCCGGAAGGCGCTGTGCTAAAGAGCTTGTTGAGCCATTTGGTTCTGAGTAGGTCTGAAGTGGTCATCATGGACATGGATGCGGGTGTAGAGAATCTTGGACGTGGAACGGCAAAGGCTGTGGACGCTTTTATTATAGTTGTTGAACCCGGACAACGCAGTTTTCAGACTGCCAGAGATATTAAACGTTTGGCCACGGACCTGGGTGTGAAAAAATGTCACATTGTCGGCTCAAAAACTCATGATGATGGGGAGCGCAGATTTATCATAGATAATATGACAGACTTTGAAGTGCTAGGCTTTATCAACTATCATCCTGAAATTGCTGAGGCCGATAGACTGGGAAAGAACGTGTTCGAAACTGCACCGGTTGCGGTCGAAGAAGTCAGGAGTATAATTAAAAAGCTTGAAGAGGCTCTATAAGGAAGACGGATTGGCTAAAAAGACAATTAGAGATATAGAGGTTGAAGGGAAGAGAGTGCTCGTGAGGGTCGATTTCAACGTTCCGCTAGATATAAATAGCGGTGCTATAAGCGATGACAGTCGTATTCGGGCTGTCTTGCCTACCATCCAATACCTTGTTGAGCATAAGGCAAAAGTAATTCTGTGTTCTCATCTAGGGCGCCCCGATGGCAAGATTGTGGAAGCACTGAGAATAGCCCCGATAGCACGTCGACTTTCTCAACTAATAAATTTGACAGTCGCTATAGCTCCGGACTGCATCGGTACCGAGGTAGAAAGTGAAGTAAACGAACTTAAACCAGGGAGTATTCTACTTTTAGAAAATTTACGCTTTCACCCTGAAGAAGAGGAGAACGACCCCGCTTTTGCGCAATCCTTAGCTATGTTGGCAGATATTTATGTCGATGACGCCTTTGGAACTGCTCATAGGGCCCACGCTTCCACGGTTGGTGTGGCTAAATACCTGCCGGCAGTAGCTGGGTTTTTGATGGAAAAAGAACTGACAGCGCTTGGAGGCATTTTGAGCAGCCCGGAACATCCTTTTGTGGCTCTGCTCGGGGGGGCTAAGGTAAGTGACAAAATTGGTCTAATACAAAATATATTAGATAAGGTGGATAAGCTGCTGATAGGTGGCGGCATGGCCGCCACTTTTTTAAGAGCGCTGGGCTACTCAATAGGCAGTTCACTAATAGAAACAGACAAACAAGATTTAGCCCGGGAGCTGGTGGACACGGCTAAACGAAAAAACGTGACTCTTAAGTTACCGTTAGATGTTGTGGTCGCAGATGCTATTAACAGGGAAGCGACAGGGCGGGTTGTGGCTGTATCAGATATACCAGATAACAAAGGTATTGTAGATATCGGACCGCGGACGGTGGAAATGTTTACACGAGAGATAGCAATTTGCCGGACCGTCTTTTGGAACGGGCCTATGGGTGTATATGAAATTGAGCAATTTGCCGCTGGAACTAAAGCTATAGCAAAATTATTAGCCAGTTTGAAAGCGACTACTATTGTCGGTGGCGGTTCGACGGCGGAAATAGTTGATGAAATGCATCTGGCAAGCAAGATGAGCCATGTGTCTACAGGTGGTGGAGCCAGCCTCAAGTTCCTCGAAGGCAAAACATTGCCTGGAGTGGCAGTCCTGCTGGATAAATGAACATGGTACCATTGGACGAGATAAAGGCGATAAGCATAAAGTCAGCATCTAAAATAGTGATGCTGGTAATAGACGGCCTCGGCGGTCTCCCGGATGCTTCAGGCCAGACAGAGCTGGAAATAGCTCGAAAGCCGTACCTTAATGAGCTGGCGGAGAAGAGCATCTGTGGACTTGCTGATCCTGTAAGTCCCGGTATTACTCCGGGCAGCGGACCAGGTCACCTGGCTTTGTTTGGATACGATCCACTGAAATTTACAATAGGTCGTGGAGTTCTGGAAGCACTGGGTATCGGCTTCGAATTGACTAAATATGACGTAGCTGCCCGTGGTAATTTTTGTACAATTGATGATGCTGGATTGATAACGGACCGCAGAGCAGGAAGAATCACCACCGAGAAGTGTACCGAGCTATGTGAGCTCCTTGCCGAAATCAAATTGGATGGAATCGAGCTTTTTGTCTCGCCGGTGAAGGAGCACCGTTTCGTGCTGGTACTGAGAGACAACGGCCTTAGTCCGGAAATAAGAGATACAGACCCCCAACAGCTTGCCGTGCCACCCAACCCGGCTGTAGCTGAAACTCCAAAGGCAAAAGATACAGCACATCTGGTTAATATCTTTATTGACGAGGCTAGAAAAGTGTTATCCAAACAGCACCCAGCGAATATGGTACTGTTGCGCGGCTTTTCAAGGTTACCGGATATACCGACGATGAGCGAAATATATAAACTGTCTCCAGCCGCAATAGCTGTATATCCCATGTACAAGGGGCTGGCCAAACTGATCGGTATGGAAATATTTAGTGTAGATGGTGGCATGCGGGAGGAGTTTAAAATTTTGGCCAGTTGCTTCGATAAGCACGATTTCTTTTACGTTCATGTAAAACATGCCGATAGTGCTGGCGAGGACGGTGACTTTTCGAGGAAGGTTAAAGTTATCGAAGAGGTTGATACAGCCATGCCCCAATTACTGGGCTTAAAGCCGGACGTCATCGTCATTACCGGTGACCATTCAACGCCGGCAATGCTGAAAATGCATAGCTGGCATCCGGTACCGGTACTGTTATATTCAAGGTGGTGCCGGCCCGACCATGTTATGGAATTTTCCGAATCGGCCTGTATTTCCGGCGGTTTGGGCAGGCTACGCTCCACAGATATAATGCCACTGGCCATGGCTAACGCGCTGAAATTAACCAAGTTTGGAGCCTGAACGTGCGAAGACCATTGATTGCTGGAAACTGGAAAATGAATACCACAATGGAAGAGGCTAAGAAGCTTGTTAACGACATAGTGAACGAACTAAGCGGCCCTGATGAAGTGGAAGAAGTGCTTTGTCCACCTTTTATTTCGCTGACTTTAGTCAAGGAACTATTAAAAGGTACGATGATTAAGCTCGGTGCCCAGAACATGTATTTTGAAGACAGAGGTGCTTACACGGGCGAAATATCAGCCACCATGCTATCAGGACTGTGTGATTACGTTATTTTGGGTCATTCAGAGCGGAGGCAACACTTTTTTGAAACAGACGTGGTCATTAATAAAAAAGTGAAGAAGGCTTTTGAATTCGATCTGAAGCCGATAGTTTGCGTCGGCGAAAGTCTGGCGGATAATGAAGCAGGTAGAACCAAACAAATTATTACCACGCAGGTGACAGCAGCTTTAGCAGGTATAGGTCCAACTAATGAACTGGTTATTGCTTATGAACCCATCTGGGCAATAGGTACCGGAAAAGCGGCCACAGGCGGACGGGCCAACACTACTATTAGCCTCATTCGCTGCACGATAGCCGATCTATGGAATAAGGGAATTGCCGAGGACGTACGTATTTTGTACGGTGGCAGTGTAACGGGCAACAACATAGGCGAATTTATATCCGAATCTGATATCGACGGTGCGCTGGTTGGCGGCGCCAGCCTTAAAGCCAGCGAGTTTGTCAGTATCGTTAGACAAGCAGCTAATCTCAAAGCGGCCCGATGAACTGTCTGGTTGCTATAGTAGGCCCGACGGCGGTTGGTAAAAGCCAGCTTGCTTTGGAGCTAGCTCAAGCTTTCCAGGGTGAGGTAATAAACGCAGACAGCCGGCAAGTTTACCGATACATGGATATTGCTACCGCTAAGCCAAGCCATGCCGAGCTAGCTCTGGTTACTCATCACCTTATTAACTTGATTAATCCCGATGAGTCTTTCAGTTTAGCTGTATATCAAAGACTGGCATCTGAAGTCATCCGTGATATTCAAATGAGAGACAAGTTGCCGATTCTGGTTGGTGGCAGCGGTCTTTATGTTTGGTCTGTAATAGAAGGATGGAAAATACCAGAAGTTCCGCCGGATGCCGAATTCAGGCATGCTCGAGTGAAGGAGGCACTAGAAAAGGGCAGCTACGCGCTGTTTCAAGAGCTGCAAAAACTAGACCCGGCAGCTGCCTCCAGAATCATGCCGGGTAATTTACGCAGGATTATTAGGGCTTTAGAAATATACCAGAGGACGGGCCAGCCTGTCTCTGAGCAATGGCGGAAACAAGCGCCGCTGTATCCTGTTTTAATTATCGGTTTGACTATGACGCGGGAACAGTTATATAGCAGAATCGACCAGCGAGTAGATGAGATGATAAGCAAAGGATTGGTGGATGAAGTAAAATACTTGACGGCCAAAGGCTATGGCTTGGATTCGCCTTCTATGTCAGGTATAGGCTATAAGCAAATACTTTTATTTCTTCAAGGGGAGACGGATTTAGCAACGGCTGTGGAACGAATAAAAATCGAAACACACCACTTTGCGCGGCGTCAATATGCGTGGTTCAGGTTGGGAGATAGCAGAATTCACTGGCTAAATGAAGGGACAGACGCGCCAAGTGAAGCACGTAGTCTGGTAACATCATTCATGGGCGGACTGGAAGAGGAATATCGATTGTGAATTTCACCAAGTTACAGGGCACAGGCAACGATTTTATAATTATCGACGGCCGAAATATAGACTCTGACTGGTCTCGAGTATCGAAGGATATGTGCAACCGCTATTTAGGGGTAGGTGCCGACGGCCTGATGGTGGTTTTAAATTCTAGAAGCGCTGATGTGAAAATGTTGCTTTTTAATTCCGATGGCTCGCAGGCTGAGGTTAGCGGCAATGGATTGAGATGTTTCGCTAAATACGTAATAGATAGGAAGGTGGTTGCTGGAACCAAACTTAATATAGAAACAATGTCAGGCACCCGGACCGTTGAGGCCACCTTATCGGAAGGTAAAGTCACACAGGCTAGGGTGAACATGGGCATACCAAACTTCGCTACTCAAGAAATACCAGTAAAGATAAGGCATCCCCGGAAGGGTAGGGGACAAGCAGACTTAGAACACATGCTTGATTACCATTTAACCGTTGGGGAAAATAAGCTTAATTTATCATTTGTGTCGATGGGCAATCCACATGCTGTAAGTTTCACGTCTCGTCCAGTAGCGGATTTTCCTCTACCCGAAATAGGCCCCAAAATAGAGAACCATCCTATATTCCCTCACCGCACGAATTTTGAAATAGCCAGGATTTTAAAGCCTGATCGCATTGAAGCCAGAGTTTGGGAGAGGGGCGTGGGTGAAACCTTATCTTGTGGCAGCGGGGCTTGTGCCATAGCTGTAATATCGCAGCTTAAAGGTTATTCGGGAAATGTAGTTGACATAATACTACCAGGCGGCAAATTGAATATAGTATGGGACGGTATGGGGGAGGCATATTTGAGCGGGCCTGTAGAAGAAGTTTTCACTGGAGAGTGGTCAATATGAAGTTTTCAAAGCGACTGGATAAGCTGCCTGCTTATTTATTTGTAGAGATAAACAGAAAAATTGAGGAGAAGAAAGTCGGGGGAGAGGACATAGTCAGCTTTGCCATGGGTGACCCCGATATGCCGACCCCACCGCATATAATCGATGAGCTATGTAGAGCTGCCAAAGATCCTGTGAATCATCGATATCCTGAAACTGTTGGGCTACCTGAACTTCGCCAGGCTATAGTTAAATGGTATCAAAAGCGCTTTGGAGTCACCCTTGATCCTGATGAAGAAGTACTGCCATTGATCGGTTCTAAAGACGGTGTGGGACATATTTCGTTTTGCTTCATCGAGAAGGGCGATATAGCCTTGGTACCTAATCCGGGGTATCCCGTATATTCAATCAGCACATTGCTCGCTGGAGGAAAGCCGTACTTTTTGCCTCTCCTTGAGAAAAATGGCTTCCTACCGGACTTGGAACGGGTCCCCAGGAGAATAGCCCAAAAAGCGAATTTACTTTGGTTGAATTATCCCAACAACCCAACCGGGGCTGTCGCCGACATTGATTTTTTCCAGAAGGCAGCTCATTTTGCCATTAAAAATGATCTAGCCATATGCCATGATGCTCCTTATACCGAGGTTGCGTTTGATGGTTATAAGCCTCCGAGTTTTATGCAGATACCGGAAGCCCGCAAGGTCGGCCTCGAATTCCATTCTTTGTCCAAGACTTACAACATGGCAGGCTGGCGAATAGGCATGGCTGTAGGAAGTAGTCAGATAATCAATGCCCTTTTCCGATTCAAATCCAATATTGACTCGGGCATACCTCAAGCTATTCAGCGAGCAGCCATAGAAGCGTTAACTAGCCCTCAAGACAACATTAACAGCCAGAGTGCTATCTACCAACGACGTCGAGACAGGTTGGTTAAAGCTTTGAACGAAGTCGGTCTAAGAGCGACGCCGCCGAAGGCCAGCTTCTATATCTGGGCCAGAATACCGGATGGTTATACCTCATCGGGCTTCACCGCTGAATTGCTGGATAAAGCGAACGTGGCAGTCACTCCGGGAACGGGCTATGGAAGCGCTGGTGAAGGCTATGTGCGTTTGTCCCTTACGGTATCGGATGACCGTCTAGATGAAGGTATAAGCCGGCTGCTCAAATGGCACAGGTCTTAGAGTAAATAAGTATACATAATGTTATCATAGATGCGACACAGTCTTCTTAAAACTCAATTTGAACAGGAGAGAGCCTTTTTAGTAGGCGTTGATAGCAAGGAATCGTCGAACGGCTGGTCGATAGATAGTTCACTTGAGGAATTATCTTATTTAGCCAAAACCGCCGGAGCCGAAGTTGTTGGCAGAATGGCCCAGAAGCTGGGAAGACCGTCTCTGACCTATTATCTGGGAAGAGGAAAACTTGAAGAGCTTATTAAGTTACGAGAGGAATGCAATTATACAGTTGTCATCTTTAATGATGAACTATTGCCAAGGCAGCAAAGAAACCTTGAGGAAGTACTCGATGTCAAGGTAATCGATCGAACGGCGCTTATACTTGACATCTTCGCCCGTCGTGCCCAGACTCGCGAGGGGCAGTTGCAGGTGGAATTAGCCCAGCATCAGTACCTTCTCCCACGCCTGGCTGGCCAGTGGAGCCATCTGGAGCGTCTGGGTGGTGGTATTGGTACCAGGGGTCCGGGTGAGTCACAGTTAGAGACAGACCGCAGGCTTATAAGAAGGCGAATCGGGCGTCTGCAGACCCAAATAGAGGCAGTTAGACGGCATCGAGAACTATACCGGCAAAAAAGAAGACAGAGCGGAATACCTGTAGTTGCCCTTGTGGGCTATACAAACGCAGGCAAGAGCACGTTGCTTAATGCCTTGAGTCAGGCCAGCGTGCTGGTTGAAGACAAGCTGTTTTCGACCTTAGACCCTGTGACACGCCGACTGTCATTGCCCCAAGGTAAGCAATTATTATTAACGGATACTGTTGGTTTTATTCATAAGCTGCCGCCTTCTATAGTTGCTGCTTTTAGAGCCACTCTAGAGGAACTAACAGAAGCTGACTTGCTTTTGCATGTAGTTGACATAACACACGATGACGCTGCCGAGCAGTTTCAAACGGTGCAGGAGATACTAGCTGAGCTTGGCCTCGACAATAAGCCGCAGCTTACAGTGCTTAACAAAATGGACTTGATCGCAGCTAATAAGGACGAGATGAACAATCTGGCTTTAAATAAAGCGGTCAAACCTCTGGACAGCGACACATTGGCTATTTCCGCATTAAAAGGATGGGGACTTGACGAGCTTATGCGAAAGATAGCCAGTAAGATGAGCCAAACTGTTGACAAGGGAAAAGGCAAGGTTTAGAATAGCTTAACTTCGCATAAGTGCCATTATGCGAATAATATCTAAAGTGAACTAAAATATGATAGAGCCACTTGTCGACGACTTTCTGGAATATCTAGAAGTAGAAAGAGGACGCTCCCCACTCACAATACGTGAGTATAGACATTGCCTAGAGCGTTTTCTCGATTGGATTAAAACAAACACCAATGTAACGGAGCCTGCCGGTATAACACCGGACACGGTGCGAAAATACCGCCTATACTTAGCGCATCTACGTAATCCCGATGGGACGTTATTAAAACGCATTACCCAGACATACCATATTATCGCCCTAAGGGCTCTGTTGCGTTATCTGGTGGTCCAACGTAACATAGCCACACTATCACCCGACAAAATTGAATTGCCCAAGCAAATACAACGTTCTGTAGCTTTTCTGACACCGGAACAGGTGGAGATACTACTAAACAGCCCTAAAATAACGGATGAAGCTGGCCTTAGGGATAAGGCTATTCTGGAAACTCTTTTCAGTACGGGACTCAGGGTTTCTGAACTTGTAAGGCTGAACCGAGACCAAATAAACCTGGAACGTAAGGAATTTGGAGTTAGAGGCAAAGGAGATAAATTGCGAGTAGTTTTCCTCTCAGATACAGCGGCCGACTGGCTTAACCGATATCTGCAAACCCGCAAAGACAGCTTCAAGCCCTTGTTTAGACGCTACAGCGGCAGAGTTGATTCCGTTAAGGAAGGCGAAAATATGCGTCTTACTGCTAGGTCTGTTCAGGACATAGTTAACAAATATGCTAAAAGATGTGGTTTGCCGATAAATGTTACGCCTCATACTTTGAGGCACTCATTTGCTACGGATTTATTAATTGGCGGCGCAGACCTTCGGTCGGTACAGGAAATGCTTGGCCATGAAAGTATTCGGACAACTCAGGTCTATACCCACGTAACAAACAAGCATTTAAAGGAGATCCATCAGGCTTTTCACAGCAGAGATAAAAAATGAATGTGCAATATTATGTCAAGTTATTCCAGCGCCAACACTCCCCCCATTAGCTTCTGGGCCATTTCCCCAATGACACGTGGATTGAATGGCTTGGTTAAATATGGCTTTCCCGTGGAATCAAGGAAATCCTGCGTGGACTGTGTGATTGTATCACCTGTAATAAACATGACTCTGCGAGTTAAAGATGGATGTTTCTCAATCATGATTTCGTAGAGTTTCTTACCGCTTATTTTTGGAAGTTTCAGGTCTATTATATACAGGTCATAGGAGTTTTCTGCAATCTTCATCAGGGCAGTTTTAGCATCTGAAGCTGAGTCAATTCGATAGCCTTTTTCAGATAGAATCCTGGCTAGGATATCACGTATACCAGGTTCGTCATCGACGACCAAAACTTTATTGGTTTTCCTTTGATGCGAGGTGGAAACATATTGGGTCACTGCACTAGCTTCCATAATTTCAGCCTCTTCGCCGAACGCAATAGGTAGTTCTATGCTGAATGAGGCACCTTTTCCCTTTTCACTTTCAACATATATTTTGCCGCCGTGTGCGGTCACAATTCCATGGCAAACACTCAATCCGAGTCCCGTGCCTTTACCTACCTCCTTGGTTGTAAAGAAGGGGTCGAAGATTCTGTCTATGTCATTTGAGGAAATGCCGGGTCCATTATCGGTGATTATTATTTTCACGTGGTCTTTTACGGCATCGGTTTTTATGCTGATTTTGCCTCTTCGTCTCACCTCGTTTAATGCCTGTTCGGCGTTTATGAGTATGTTCAGTATAACTTGTTGGATCTGGTGATAATCAGCCTTTATTTCCGGTAAATCCGGCCTTAAATTTACACGAACGCTAATATTACTTACCTTGAGTTCATAGTTTCGCAAATCCAGTGTTTTTAAAACCAGATTATTTATGTCAAAATTGGTCTTCTCGGGCCGACGGCGTCGGGCAAAGCTGAGAAGGTTTTGAACTATCTTAGCAGCTCTCTGGCTCTCTTGATATATCTTGTCCAGGTCTTCTTTTATGTGGTCAGGAATATCATTCGTTTCAGTCAGGAGTTGCGCGTACCCCATAACGGTGGTCAACGGATTGTTCAGCTCATGAGCTACTCCGGACGCGAGTTCCCCTATTGAAGCCAGCTTGTTCGTTAAAAGAACTTGCTGCTCAATAGCTTTTCGGTCAGTAACATCATTCAGAATGCCCCTGAATCCTATTACTTCTCCCCGCTCATCAAACTTGGGAGCTATCGATGCCTCGATAAATCGTTTCTCACCGTTTTTAGCTTTATACTCCCAGGAGAACCATTTAGCTGGGCGTCTTGTCTTGAAAACGCTATTAGTGTAACCGTATATCTTCTCGGCATTAGCTTCATCATAGGCGTAAGAGCGATAACTTGTTCCTATCACCTCTTCACTTGAATATCCGAGAATGCGGCAGATTGAATCGTTGACAAAGATAATATTGCCTGCGAGGTTTGTTTCGTAATAACCCTTGTCCATATCTTCCAATATAGTCCGATAACGCTCCTCGCTTTTCCGCAAAGCCTGCTCAGCTTTCTTGCGCTTGGTAACATCAGTCATGAAAATGAGCACTGCAGGTTGCCCTTCGAAAGTCGTACCTGCCGAAGTTGTTTCAGCCCATTTTGTATCACCTCGTTTGGTGGTGATCCTGTATGTGTAGGGTAATGACATTTTTTTACTATTTATGGCCACCAGATAGCGTTTGATGGCGATTTCTCGGTCATCATTATGGATAAGTTCGATAAACTGCATGTTGGAGAGTTCGTTATTAGCATAGGCTAACAATCTGGAAGCTCTGGGGTTGGCGAATTTAATTCTCCCATCCTGAATCATTAAAATAGCTTCACTAGCATGTTCCTGTAAAAGCAGATATTGCTCTTCTGAGTCTAGCAGGGCCGCTTCTGTACGTCTTTTACTGGATAACAGTCTGTTTAGCAAAAGGCCAACAGAAAGACCGACGACGAACATTAAGGATATTTCGAGAATTACCTCAGACCAATTGACCGGTGTAGCTGGCGTATGAAATATCAGAGCCGGAATGTCAAAATACTCATCAGCTACTTCCAAAAGAGCAATCAGTGTAAGTCCAATACTAAACCAGGCGAGTACCAAGTTGGAGTTGTCTCTAACTTGCTGTTTATGTTCTTTCGACATTCTGTCACTGCCCGATAGTCCAGATCGATTCTTTCGATTCTATATTCCCGCTGATCTATTCAAATTCATTTCTTGTTTTGCTCTTAGCACCTTTCAGGAAATTCTCAGTAGACCTGAGTATATCCCTGGCACCGAACGGTTTTTTCATGACCCCGAAAGGAGCTTGTTTCAAAGCTTTCCTGAGCATTTCGCTGGCTGCGAATCCGGTAATAACAACTATTGGCACTGTCTTATCAATGCGTCGGATCCTGCGGAAAGTTTCCACTCCATCCATTTCGGGCATTTTGAGGTCTAAGAAAATTAAATCGAAGTTCCAACTACCGACCAATTTTGACGCTTTGCCTCCATTATCGGCAGTCAGTACGTGATAGTTGCTTTTTTCCAGCGTCTCTTTGAACAGCTTCCTTATCGGTTCGTCGTCGTCGATAACCAGGATGCGCTTCTTCGAAGTGGAATTATTGAAAAGCCATTCGTCTATTTGTTTTTTATCAAATCTGAAGTGCCCGCCGACCTTAATGGCCGGTATCTCACCTTTTTTAACCCCGCGAAGCACGGTCTCAGGTCTAAGTTTCAGATAATTAGCGACTTCCCTGGTAGTAAGTAACTCCGTCAATTTCCCCTCACACAACAAAGGTTGCTTTTGCAAGTAAAAGAACAGTACACACAATTAGGTATAATGGCATGGAAAATATGCGATGTCAATATAAATAGTCATAATAGCCAACAAAATATGACTAAAATACTATATGCAATACGTGACGCATCTAGTACGTTTGTCCTACATGATTTCATTCCTTGATGCCGATACAATGGTACTAGTCGGTCGAATATTATAGAATGAGGGTGATCAGATTATATGAGTATAAAAATTAGACGAGAAATGGGCAAATACGAGGTCATAATAATTGGAGGCGGACCGGCTGGCCTAACTGCGGGATTATATGCTTCCAGATCTGGTCTGAAATCGTTACTTATCGAGCGCGGTATTTTCGGCGGCCAGATTGTTAACGCCAGGCAGGTTGACAACTATCCGGGCTTCCCTGAGGGAATTTCTGGTTTTGAGTTGGCTTCGCTAATGCATGAGCAAGCGGTCAAATACAGCCTGGAGACCATGAATGGCGCGGTCACGGCAATTAAACGAGGAAAAACCTACAGCATTATTACCGCTGAACGTATTTTTGAAGCTGGTGCTATTATTATTGCTGCCGGCTCGGAATATCGCAAGCTCGGAGTTCCTGGTGAGGATGAATTCGTAGGCCGCGGTGTTTCTTATTGTGCTACTTGCGATGGCTTCCTGTTTCGTGACCAGGATGTAGCTGTAGTCGGCGGGGGTGACACCGCGATAACCGATGCTTTGGAGCTTGGTGAACATGCCAGCAAGGTCTACATAATACATCGACGGAACCAGCTCAGGGCCGGCAAAATACTTCAACAAAAGGCTCTAGCACAGCCCAAACTGGAGCCCGTATGGAATACGGTGGTCGAGGAAATCATTGGGGATAGTAAAGTAAGCTGTCTCAACCTGCGTAACGTAAAAACGGGTGAGTTATCCAAGCTTGAGGTGGCCGGTGTCTTTGTTGCCGTGGGTTCTGAGCCAAATAGCCAGTGTTTCGCGGATACAATAGAGCTTGATGAAGCTGGTTTTATTAAGACAAATGAATCGATGGCTACATCATCGCCTGGTATATTTGCCGCGGGCGATATACGTAAAGGTTCACCTCGCCAGGTTGCCAGTGCTGTTGGCGACGGCTCTACTGCAGCTCTCTCAGTATTTAAATATCTGCGGGAAACGGCTTAATTTTTGGTATGTCTGACACTAAAATAGAATTGAATTAATGGGCTCGGCAGGGTTCGAACCTGCGACCAACCGGTTATGAGCCGGTCGCTCTGCCACTGAGCTACGAGCCCATAATAACAGTGTTTTTTGGAAGTTTATCCGCCCTATCCCACCATCAGCCATAGTATATCATAGCGTCATGATTACATGCATTACCCAACTAATTTATTAAATACGTTTTGTTCATATATAATAGTGAATGAAGATACTTGACCTAAATTCGAATTTTGTATAAAATTAGCAATTAGAAAATGAGACTGCTAATTTATATCAGAGTATAACCAGCATAAACATAGTTCCTCTGGCTGCCAGGAGGTTATCCATGCCGATTTATCAGTATCATTGTGCAAAGTGCAATTTAAAGTTTGAACTGAAACAGAGTTTTAACGATGAATCTATTGTTGCGTGTCCCAGATGTAAGAATGGTGCACAGCGTCTCTTTTCGCCAGTGCCTGTTATCTTCAAGGGTTCCGGGTTCTATGTGACTGATAATAGAAAGAATGTTACCGCAGACACCAGCGACGTGAAGGTAACAAAGGCAAAGGAAGCCGATAAAGGCACCGAAGACAAGGCCAAACAGTAGTATTATTGAACTAAATCGACCTCTTGCCAGTTGATTTCTGCTGTGCTACACTCAAAACCAGTCCCTGTAGCTCAGTGGACAGAGCGGCTGCCTTCTAAGCAGCGGGTCGTGGGTTCGAATCCCTCCAGGGACGCATTTCAGTTTACCTTAGGCCATTAACTCTACTTCGCTTCCGTGATTTTTTCATAGTGCTTTTCCTATATTTCCGCATCCTGCATCTAGCAGAGCAATATTGCGCGCGCGGGTCGTGTGAACTGAAGTAACTACCACAAATATGGCACTTTACCAGCCTGATATTACCTCCCATCTCTAGAAGGAACATGAGCCATATTGCAGACAGTAGAGTATCAGGATAAATGTAAGCCTCCTGCTTTTCAAACTCCGGAATTCTTGGCGTTAATTTATTGGTTAATCGCTTATTTGATTCTACTGAAAGATAATATAGAGCGGGTCCTTTGGTATCACCTTTGTTCCATCTGGCCAGCAGATTCAAATTTGATCTTCTCACCAAATGTATGTCGCCGTTTTCCAGTCTAATTACTATGCCGTCCCTATGCCACAACACAACGTCTTTCAACTTTTTATCCTTAGAAACTATCATATCCCACAATTTCACACAGGAATGCATATCGTTAATCTCTTCCTGCCACCACACCAATGACTCCCCGATCTGAAATTGCCTGCTCGTATTAGGATTTCTAAAAATCAAATTATGAACAGCCTGATGACTCAGTAGACCATATTTGTTGGCGAACTTTAGTTTGTCATCATTGCCTTTTTTTGCGAGTCCTGCGAATTGCCTGTGCAGGGTGTAATCAACTGGTGCCATGCCGGCATCTGTCCCTACATCTCCACCTCTGGCAACGTGCATAAATCTTCGGCGTCTGATCGATTTGGGAACTATCCATAGAGGTTTTACCTCGGCTTTTCTAAGGCCAATGTTGAACACGCTCTTCAGTATTTCATTTTGATAACTGCCGTCGGTGGAAATGAGCGGCTGGAACTCATTTATCCTGGCCAGAACTTCGCCATCATCAAAACCCGGTACAGGTGTGTTACTAAATGAATAGCCGTCCTGGCACACGCTGGACCAGGACAAATATTGCCCTATTTTTACATCCCTCAGCATAGTTTGACCGTTACAGTTATAAATGTTACGGATTATTGGTCTAAGTTCGTAACACCATTCTATTTAATTAACCGCCTCTAAGTCAATGGATTTTGTATGGATACTTTGATTTACACAATGGCATGCGTTATAAAAATAGCCTATAATTCTTCATGTATATGGAGATAAACCAGCAGGATAGAGATTTAGCAAAATTAAGAGACAGTCTTGGACCATTACCTGATCCAGTGGATGAACCGGGCTTTATCCTAGTTAGCGGTTTACCAGGAACTGGCAAGACCTATTTCTGTGGAAAGCTCTGTGAAAAATATGACTTTTGTGTTCTAGAAAGTGACGCGCTCCGCAAAGTTATATTTCCCAAACCGAATTACAGTGCAGAAGAAAGTCGTCGCCTATTTTCTGCCGTACATAGCCTGCTAGAGTGGCTTCTTAATCGTGGGGTACCTGTCTGCTTTGATGCTACAAATCTATCAGAAAGCAATCGACAGTATCTGTACCGAATAAGCGAAAGGACCGGAGCCAGGCTCATTCTGGTAAGTGTTGAAGCGCCACCTGAACTGGCTTATCAACGTTTGCAGGCAAGAAAAAGCGCAGCTAATCCGGACAGCAATTCAGACGCTGACTGGGAAATTTACCGGCAGATGACGCCGAAAGCAGAAAAAATACGTCGCAACCACTTTGTTGTGGATACTTCACGGGATATAACTCCGGTTATCGATAAGATTGTTCGTAGTTTAAATCGTTGAGCTATAAAAGAGCGGCCATTCCCTTCCCGGGCTTTATAAGATAAAATAGGTAGTAAATCTGGATAAGCCACGGAGACCATAGAGCAGGCTTGTTGTGTTTTAGGAGGCAAAATTGGACATTAAAGTAATCACCGGTAATATTGCCACTGTAAAGGCCGACGCGATAGTAGTCAACTTTTTTGAAGGTGTAAAGAGTCCGGGCGGAGCTACCGGTGCTGTCGATAAAGCGCTCGATAATGCTATCACCGCACTTATCAAGCAGGGTGAGTTCAAGGGAAAGTTCAATGAAATCAGTATTATTCACAGCCTGGGTAAAATTCCGGCACGTATAGTGGCCGTTATCGGGTTGGGCAAAGAATCGGATTTAACAATAGATAGAATACGAACTTTAACCGCCGAATTCTGTCGTACTCTTCGGAAGCTCAATTGCCGTCGAATAGCTACAATCGCACATGGCGCTGGTGTCGGCGGAATGGAACCTGAGGCTGCTTCGCAAGCTATTACCGAAGGTGGCATACTGGGGCTTTATCGGTTTCAAAAGCATGTGACAAAAGAGGAAGAGGATCAGGAAATTTCAGAGCTTCTTATTGTTGAGAGGGAATCCACAAAACTATCCGCAACGGAGCGAGGCTGTAAGAAAGGAAAAATTATTGCCCAGGCTACATGCATGGCGCGGGACTGGATTAACGAACCCGCCAATTTCATGACGCCGACCGATATGGCGAAGGTAGCTCGCCAGCTGACGAGAGCCCAGAGTTTAGAGCTGAGGATACTGGACCATCAACAGATGGAAAGAGAGGGCATGGGGTCGCTGTTGGGAGTGGCCAAAGGCAGCTGCCAGCCGCCGAAGATGATAGTTTTGAGCTATAAAGGCGATAAGAAATCTCATGCAACACTTGGATTCGTTGGCAAGGGCATTACTTTTGATTCAGGCGGAATATCGATTAAGCCTTCTGAGAATATGGCTGAGATGAAAGGTGACATGGCGGGTGCCGCCGCCGCAATGGCAGCCGTAAGCGCAATTGCTCAGCTTAAGTTAAAAATTAATGTCACGGCGGTAGTTCCGGCTACTGAAAATCTGCCTGGAGGGAATGCTTTAAAACCAGGTGATATTTTGAAAGCTTTAAATGGCAAGACCATAGAGGTAGTAAATACCGATGCCGAAGGCAGGCTAACTCTAGCTGATGCCTTAAGTTACGCTGTTAAGCAAGGTTTTTCATTGCTGGTAGATATCGCCACGTTAACCGGTGCTTGCCACGTAGCGCTTGGAGATGTCTGCAGCGGCATATTCGGTAATTCCCAGGAGTTAATAGACAAGGTAGTTAAAGCCGGAACTGAGGCTGGGGAGCGATTATGGCAGTTGCCGATGTACGAGGAATACAAGGAGCAGAACAAGAGCGATATCGCTGATATTAAGAACAGTGGAGGTCGTTACGGAGGCGCTATAACGGCGGCACAGTTCCTGTCGGAATTCGCTGGCAAGACTCCGTGGGCGCATATAGATATTGCCGGAACCTCTATGACCGAGAAAGAGCGTGGTTACCTGGTAAAAGGAGCCACGGGTGTATGTGTCAGAACGCTGGTCAATTTTGCGCTGAGTTCAGCGACTTAAGCGAAATGGATTGACCCTAGTTTCACTTTCAGTTCATTAAAGCCAGGAGGCAAAACATGAAAATAAAATGGATGGGACACGCTTCTTTTCTAATTACTTCTGAGGCCGGAACCAGTATAATCACCGACCCTTACCCCCAGGGC
>Ga0209610_1000309_pt1 | contig 25374 bp, 20 predicted proteins | sample LakKivw275mmetaG_FD_184137 | JGI IMG/M metagenome (GOLD analysis project Ga0209610, IMG submission 184137) | Anoxic lake water microbial communities from Lake Kivu, Rwanda to study Microbial Dark Matter (Phase II) - Lake Kivu water 275m metaG... | ecosystem: Environmental > Aquatic > Freshwater...
GTCACCCCAGTAGAGGAGATGGAGATGTAGATAAAAAAGGAACAAATGTAGTGGCAAAATGTACATAACCTGTGTTAAGAATCCTTATTTTACAGGGGTTTTGGAAAATGAAGTGTCAAAGTCAGGATTTAATTCCAATCTTCCAATCAAAGTAAGTCCATATATAGAAACATTAAGGGTGAATAAAGAAGAAATAACCATTTCTTAAAAGACTGCTTCTTTATATTTTTTACCGGGATACAATTTCTCTTATCTTTCTGATCCATTTTAATTCCTCTTCCTTGGGTAGTCTTTTTATTTCTTCTTTTTGTTTTACTGGAGGGAGTAACTCTTCTGGTTTTTCATATGCTTCTGAGGTGGCATAGTCTTCTTTAAGAGCGGTAATGAGAAAGCTGGCTGGATTTACTACCTTTCTCTTGATCTGGAGAAGTTCTAATTTTTCCTCAATATCCTCATATGAATAATTTAAAATTATTTTATCGATGGATTTTTTATCCAGATTTAATTTTGTCAATTCTTCTTTTATCCTTTCTTTTTTATCCATAATTACTTTCTGGGGGTTATTTTGATTAGAGGAAGGAGCTTCTTCCACTATCCCGGAGATGATTTCTTCCTTATCTTCTGGTAGTCTTTCTACGGGAGGAAGAAGAATCCGGTCTTTATCTAATAAACCTATCTGATAAAGATTATGGTCATATCCTTCCATGGTATTTACCCAGTGGGCTAATCTGTCATAAAAGATTTTCCTTTTTTTATTCCCCTCACCCTAACCCTCTCCCTCCAGGGGAGAGGGAGTGAGGAGAGAAAATATTTTCCCTTCTACTTATAAAAAGCAAAAAAGAGGCAAAAAAGAAACCTATGGATGAAAAATATTAAAATATATTTTATTTAATGATAAAGAGAATAGATTCCTGCTGGAATTTACCCTCGCGAAAGCGGGGGCAGAAATGATAGCAGCAACAACAGCAGGGTAAAAAATTACACCCTAATGTTGTTGTTGTTATATGGTTATTGTTCTTAATTTGTTGTTGTTAGTGTGGAATTTTTCCACTAGGGGTAGTGGAGAATTTCCATTAGGGTAGTGTAAATTTTACACCAGGGATAAGGACACAAGAACCTTTATTTATAAGGATTTTAGACCCCCTTCAGGAATGCCCTTTAAACGCACGTAGAGTGCCTTTTTTGAGGCCTCAATTTTCGAAAAATTGGCAATTACGACCCCTGTTTTTAGCCTATTTTTGCCTCCCCAAAACTCTGTAACCCTTATAAATAGCCACTTTTATATTTTGGAGGGGTGAAAATTTAGCTAAAAAAAGCCATTTTCGAGGGGTAAAACCATTACTCGACCTAAAATTATGCGCCACAAGCGATATCTCGCATTCTGCCTCTGAAACCCTTATATTATAAGGCTTTTCTCTTACTTAAAATTAGCTAAAATCATAAACTTTGAGCTCCTACCATCTCCTTGACCTTTCCTTATAATAAAATAGGGGGAGTTCACATTAGATTAGTGTACTTTTTAACTTTTAAATGACCAATTCGGCTGGTTTGGTTGACAAAAGCATTTTAGTAATATATAATTACTAATAATTATTAATAAGTATCACAAACGGAGGTAACTATGAAACGACTGGAAGGCCGCGCCACAATGACCGATGTTGCCAAACTGGCTGGAGTTTCTCAAACTACAGTCTCGTTTGTACTCAATAATGTATCTGGCGCAAATATCTCTGCAGAAACACGAGCAAAAGTAATGTCTGCTGTAAAAGATTTAGGCTACAGAGGGTATTCCACATTTTACAACCTCAATGATAGTCAGACACATTTGATTGGTTTCTTGACCGATGAAATCGGTACCAGTCCTTTTGGTGGAGAAACATTAAAAGGTGCCCAGGAGGCCGCATGGGCATCGAATAAAATGCTGGTTTTGATCAACACCGCTGGATTGAAGAAGGTGGAAGAAGAAGCTATTGATGCACTCATCAAACGTCAGGTGGAGGGTATTGTCTATGCGGCGATGTTTACCAGACGGGTAATCCCGCCTAAAATCCTTCATACCGTTCCAACTGTGCTTATGAATTGTTACGATCCTGAGCATAAGTTCTCGTCGGTCACACCGAATGAAATCGAAGGAGGAAAAACGGCAACCGACACCTTGATAAAAAGTGGCCGTAAACGGATTGCGTTAATCAATGGCGAACCCTGGATGGACGCTGCACGCGATCGATTAACTGGTTACATGAAGTCCCTTGAAAAACATAGAATTACTCCAGATCCTTCTTTGATTCGGTTTGGTAACTGGCGATCAGATAGCGGTTACGATCATACGATGTCATTGATGCAGTTGAATTCACCTCCCACAGCAATTTTTTGTGGAAATGACCTAGTAGCAATTGGAGCATACGAGGCGCTTAAAGAACTTGGGAAAAAAATCCCTGAGGATGTTTCGGTCATTGGATACGACAACCAGGAGCACCTGGCAGTTTATATGCGACCGTCATTATCTACCATTGCTCTTCCTCATTATGAAATGGGTCAGTGGGCAATGAATACATTATTGGAGAGAATAAGTCGGTGCAACCAATCCCCGATTATTCAGGAGAAACTCACATGCCCATATATCCCTCGAGAAAGTATAGATGTGAGATTTTCCCAGGCTAACACAGAGGAGGTGGTAACAAAAGAAAAAAAGAATCCAATTTAAAGGAAAAGAGATAGGAGATTTGTCTAAGGCCCTCTGGAGGCTTATTTTAAAAAAAATCTCGGATATATTTTATCAAAAAAAATTTAGTTAAAAGGGGAGAAAAAAATGAAAAAAATAATGATTTTTGCTTTAGTCGTAGTTTTTATGGTTTCAATGTTATTTGGAGTAGTGGCAGCCGAGACGGCAGTCCAACCAGTTAGAATTGATTTGTGGTTCCATGGTGGTTCGGTTGGTGAATCAGAAACAATGGTAGCACAAGTCGAGGATTTCAACAATTCACAAACCAAGTGGCATGCAGTCCTCAATGAAATCCCTGGTGGTGCAGTATCCGGTAGCGGATATAGCGATGCAGTGAATGCTGCTGCGCTTGCTAGCGATTTGCCCGATCTTTTGGATTTTGATGGTCCATTCCTTTTCAATTACGCTTGGGGTGGATATCTCGTTCCTCTTGACGACCTTATGCCAGGCACTCTTAAGAGCGATGTATTTCCTTCCATTCTCGATAATCTGAAATACAACGGGAAGCAATACGGAATTGGACAATATGATTCAGGATTGGCTCTGGTGGGTAACAAATCGATCCTGACCAGGGCTGGTGTGCGTATCCCTACCAGTGTGGAAGATGCTTGGACCTTTGAAGAATTCAACCAAGCTCTGAAAAAAATTATGGTCTTAGGTGAAACAGCCTATGCCATCGATCTAAAGATGAATTATGGCGCGGGGGAGTGGTATACATACGCATTCTCTCCCATTATTTGGGGTATGGGTGGCGATCTCATCGATCGTTCCAACTATCGGACTGCAGACGGTTTTATCAATGGACCGAAAGCAGTGGCTGCCGTCACCTGGTTGAAGAGCCTTTTCGATAATGGCTATGCCATCTCTTCACCCGCTGACGATAATGAGTTTATCAATGGCAAGTGTGCCCTTGGCTGGGTAGGGCATTGGATGACCACTGGGTACTATGATGCCCTGGGCGAAGACTTTGTTCTGATTCCATTTCCAAATTTTGGCGTTCGCCAGGCCACCTGCAATGGTACCTGGGTGTGGGGTGTCACAAAAGATAGTGAAAATCCTGAAGGTGCCATGGCTTTCCTCGAATTCTTGATGAGCCCAGAGGAAGTCCTTCGCACAATCGAACAGAATGGTGCAGTTCCCGCCACTTTCTCAGCAATTGCCAAATCAGATCTATTCGGTGAAGGTGGGCGTCTGTCAATCTTTGCCGCGCAATTGGCAAGCGCAGATATTGCCACAGCCCGACCCATTACTCCCGCTTATCCGGTTATCACTTCTGCCTTCTATACAGCCCTGGACAATATCATCAAGGGTGGCGACGTGCAGACTGAGTTGGATGCGGCAGCCGACAAGATTGATCAGGATTTAGAGACTAATAACTTCTATCCGCAAAAGTAGGATTTACGCGGACAACTTTCTATTCGCAGATTTCAAACTCAAGAATACAGTAATTGGATTAAAGTTAGCCAGCTATATCATTTCCAGATTGGTATAGCTGGCTACAATCTGTATATTCGTTTGAGGAGCAACAATAAAATGAAAAAAATAAGAAAGTCAAAAAGGGACCAGCAGGAAAGTTTTTTTGGGTGGCTAATGTGTTCCCCCGTATTACTACTTTTGCTTGTCTTTGTTATTTTACCTTTGGTGTTGGGATCATATTGGAGTATGACCAATAAAAGGTTAATTTCTCCTTTACCCACTGAATATGTCGGCTTGGACAACTACAAAAGAGTCCTTTCTCTCAAAGTAATTCTCATTCAACCTCAATTGGATGCGGCCGGTCAATTTGAGACCAATGAAACTGGACAAGTATTGTACCCCCGCGTAAGAGATGTAATCCGAAGCAACTCGGAGTATCATAGCTTTCGTCCATATAAGGAATTTGACATTTTTGGCCATCATTACGGTCTAATTGCCAAAGATCCAGAATTTTACACCTCTCTTGTAAACACCACTCTCTACGTCGTAATTATTGTCCCATTAATTTTGGTAATCTCACTATTACTCGCGGTATTAGTTAATCAAAAGATTTTTGGTATTAGCTTCTTCCGAACTGTCTATTTCATCCCTTCTATTACCATGATCTCGGTAACATCCGTTGTGTGGATATTCCTTTTCAATCCATCAGTAGGTCTTATCAATCTTATTCTGCGGACTGTTTCCTTTGGTTATTTAGGGTCATCTCAATGGCTGCAGAGTACTGACACGGCATTATTCTCGATCATTCTTTACACCATTTGGCAGGCTTCTGGTCTGTTCATGGTGATCTTCCTGGGCGGACTGCAAGATATCCTACAAGATATCTATGAGGCGGCTCAGATTGATGGCGCCAACCCATTTCAAACGCTGATCCATATCACTATCCCGAAATTACGAAACACAATTATATATGTGGTTATTACTTCATCCATTTTAGGTTTCCGTTTGTTCACGCAAGTAGACGTAATGACAAAAGGTGGACCTCAGAATTCAACTCTAACCTTAATTTTGCATATAGTAAATGAAGGTTTCCGTAACCAGAAAATTGGTTATGCTTCTGCCATTTCAATCGTTTTCTTCTTATTCGTCCTGGCATTGACCTTCATCCAGCGCTCACTTATGAAATCTGAAAGTGAAATGGAGTAACCCGATGCAAAAAACAGTATTCTTCTTTTCCAAAGACATCAACCGCGTAGCTCGGATCAAAAAGACCATCTGGCTGATCCTCGACTACTTAGTACTGCTTTTAATGGCATCATTTTTTCTATTCCCGTTTTGGGTGATGGTAGTATCATCCTTTAAACCCGAAAAGGCTCTATTCGACGACCTCAAATCCATCCTTTGGGCATTCCTGCTACGTCACTTCACCCTGGATAACTACTTATACGTATTTAATCGTGTCCCCTTCCTGACATATCTTAAGAACACATTGGTGATCGTCATTCTGACCATCTTTTTAGGTCTCTTCTTTAACAGCATGATTGCGTATTCACTTGCCAGGCTGCGTTGGAAAGGTAAAAAGTTAATTATTGGCTCCATCATCGCCTTGATCATCGTTCCTTTTGAAACCATTGCGATTCCCCTACTCGTGATCGTAAACAAGCTACCCTGGTTCAATGGGTCTATGTCCTGGTTGGATAGTTTGCACGTACAAATTATACCGTTCATGGCTGATGCTTTTACAATCTTCTTGTTTTATCAGGCTTTTATCCAAATCCCTAAGGAATTTAATGAAGCTGCGATCATAGACGGCGCCAACCCTTGGGACATATACAGCCGCATTATCGTTCCACTTGCACGAAGCACCTTTGTTGCTGTTGCGATCATACAGCTCATTTTCTTATGGAGTGCCTATCTTTGGCCACTGATGGCCACCCGCACCGAACCCTATCGTCCTCTTACGTTGGGGGTAACGTATCTATACCACATGGACATACATTGGGGTCCAATTTTTGCATTTGCCACGTTGAGTAATCTACCCTCTGTTCTACTTTTTATCATCTTCCAGAAGGGCTTTTTGCGTAGTTTAGCCTCAGGCGGCGTGAAATGAAAGGATAATCATTGGTTAACAACTATCATTATTCCAGGGAGATTTCTCCCAACAAACCCTTAGTTCTTCATTATGCCCCTGCCAACGGGCTGTTTGGTGATCCTATTCCCTTCTATTGGCAAGGACAGTATCACCTGTTCTTCCAAAATTCACCTGATGAATTATCCTTTAATAATATGCGCTGGGCTCATATTGTCAGTAAGGATCTAATTCATTGGGAATCCTTGCCTGAAGCACTCATTCCTGAAATTGGCCAGCCAGATGAGTTTGGATGTTGGACAGGATCGGTCATTCATTACCACAATCAACTTCATATTTTTTATACCGGAATTAATAAGGCGGATGGCAGAAACCAAACTATCTGTCATGCAACCAGTAGTGATTTGATTTCCTGGAAAAAGGATGAAAACAATCCCATCCTGGTTCCCCAGACACCATTCTCCGTTCTTGAGGATGCAGCATGGAGAGATCCTTTCATATACCAGGATGACGATGAATTTCGGATGATATTAACTGCAGAATTACCTGGTGTTCCTGCTTTGTTGAAGGGCTGCATAGGAGAATTTAGGTCTCAAGATTTAATCCACTGGCAGGACGCGTCGGTATTATATGCACCTTTAGAATCACAGAAATTAGAGTGTCCTGATTTGTTCCGTTTACAGGACAAGTGGTATCTGCTTTATTCGGATTACGGAGTTCAGATTCGTCGATCCAATAATGGGCGCAATTTATGGAAAAGATTATCACCATCCTATCTGGATAAATTTCCATTCTATGCGGGAAAAACGCTAATTGATGATAAGAATCGCAGGATCTGTTTTGGCTTTATTAGTAACCGAATGGAGGAATTGGATTCAAGTTTATGGAATTGGGGTGGCGTGCTGGGATTACCGCGAAAATTAGAAATATCCGACAACGGAGATTTAATCGTAACCCCGATTGAAGAAATCAGTCAGCTCAAAAAAGAAAGAATCCCGATAAACATATCCGAAGGATCTTTCAACTGTCCTGAAAATCCTGTTATCAATGAAGGGATGGATTTTAGATTTCTTAAGAATGGAACCATTTTGGTAGGGTTTGGACAACATCCATATACCTGGGAGCTAGATTTTTCCTTAATAGAAATAGAACAAAAGCGAATTAGCTTATTGTTCGCATGTGAGCAGAATCTTCAGAGTGGGTATCGCATAGAATTTGATCCACCGCACTGTATGATTTCTTTAAATCGTCTTGATGCTGTAAGATTAGGAGATCCGCTCGTTTTACAAAGTATCTCTGTGCCGCATTCATTGTGGAAGAACCACAATGTAAAAATAATTTTTGATTATTCAGTGGTTGAGTTATTCTTTCAGGACCGGATCGTTTTTTCAAGCAGAATCTATGATTTAAATCCTGAGAATAACTGGTGGGGGTTCTACTCACAAGACGGAGAAATTCATCTTTCGAATCTAAATGCCTGGAATCTTGATCTTCTAGATGAACAAATAAAATAACTAATAAAAGGAGCATAGTTGGGGTGGAGGATGTGATACCAGAGATATATTGCCGCGTGGTTACTTTTCCTGCTGTCGTAGGGCGAGTCTTACAAGAATTTCAAAAGAGAAACTGGATTCCTGCTGGAGTTTACCCTCGCGAAAGCTGGTATCGGCAATTACGACCCCTGTTTTTAGCCTATTTTTGCTTCCCCAAAATCACGAAACCCTTATAAATAGCCACTTTCAAATTTTGGAGGGGTGAAAAATTAGATAAAATCATAAACTTTGAGCCCCCACCATCCTCTTGACCTTTCCTTTTAATAAGATAGGGGCAGGATTCATTTTTAAATATAGATGTTTCTGTTAAATTATATCTCAGATTAGTAACCAATTTATATACTTTTTGAAAAGTTTTATCAAAAAAAAGAATTTTTAATAATGATGTAGTATACTAAGAAAGGTTAGGGTGAGGGGGAAAGTAGGGATCCATAAACCGAAAGGAGAAAAATAAAATGAAAGAGGAAAGTGACTTTAAAAAGATAACCATCATTGGTGTAGGTCTGATCGGTGGTTCTCTCGGATTAGCCTTGAAAAAGAAAAATCCAAAATTTAAAATTAGCGGTATAGATAAATTAGAAATAGTAGAAAAAGCCATAGCTCGAGGGGCGATTGATGAAGGTACCATTAATCTTGAAAATGGAATAAAAGAAGCAGATTTAATAATTATAGCTACTCCAGTAAAAACAATTATAGATTTATTACCCCGAATTAACCCTTTTATTAAAAAAGGATGTCTAGTAACTGATACCGGGAGTACTAAAGGTCAGATTGTGGAAACAGCGGATAAAATATTATCTAAAGAGGTATATTTTGTTGGTGGTCATCCTATAGCTGGTTCAGAAAAGTACGGCATAGAGGAAGCCAATCCTCATCTCTTTCAAGATAAAACTTATATTCTAACTCCTACCAAGGGCACTAATTTATTAGCCCTAAAAAAAATATTTTTATTAATCAAAATTATAAACGCAAAGAGATTAATATTAAACCCTCTTGAACACGATAGAATTGTAAGCGCAGTAAGTCATTTACCTCAAATTATAGCAGTTTCTCTTACCAACATGATAGGTGAATTAGGTCAACAGGAGAATAATGATAATTATTTTAAAGCCATAGGAGAGGGATTTAAAGATATGACTCGAATTGCTTCCAGTCCTTATCAGATGTGGGAGGATATCTGCGAAACTAATCAGGAAAATATTTTAGAAATGATTCAGGAATTTAGAAATTATCTCCGGATAATAGAGGATAAACTTAAAAACCACCCCGGCAATTTAAAAGAAGAATTTCAAAAAGCACAAATATTAAGAAAAAGTATATCCTTTACCCCAGAGAGATGATTAAGGTGAGTAGGTGATATTGATAATTAACCTCACTTATGCTATAATTTAATTGCCAGATGAGGAAATTATGAGCGTTAAGGATAAAAATGAAGTAAAGAATATAGCTGTAAATAGAAAAGCACGCTATGATTACTACATTTTAGATACTTGCGAAGCAGGGCTGGTTTTAAAAGGGACAGAGGTAAAATCTCTAAGAGAAGGCAAGGTTAGCTTGCGGGAAAGTTTTGCTCAATTTGAAGATAAAGAACTTTATATAATGAATATGCATATATCTCCTTATGCTTTTGGTAATATATTTAATGTAGACCCTAAAAGGAAACGAAAATTACTCTTGCATCTAAGGGAACTTAACCGTTTAAAAGGGCAAGTTGAAGAGAAAGGTTTAACCCTGGTGCCTTTACGGATTTATTTTAAAAGAGGTCGTGCCAAGATGGAATTAGCTTTGGCGAAAGGGAAAAAATTGTACGATAAACGGCAATCATTAACCGAGAAAGCAGTTCAAAGAGATGTAGAAAGAGAATTAAAGGATAAAAAATGGGGGCGATAGGTTTCGACAGGGATAAAAGAGGTAAAAATAGCGAGTCGAGGTTCCATGTCCTCGTAAAACTATGGAAAAACATTAATCGCTAACAATAACGAATTAGCATTTGCAGCCTAATTAGGCTGCTTGTCTTTAAAGGTTCTTTGTTTACGAGACCTTTATAGGCATAACCTAAAGTAAACTATCTTTTATCTTGCTGCCCAGAAAGGTAAAAGAGAAAATTAAGGGCTGGTTCAATTTACATCCTGTCTATGGGAGGTAAAAAGAGCGAGAAAAAAATCATAGACTACACTCGTAGTGGTTTTTACGGAAATATCTTTGGACGCGAGTTCAATTCTCGCCGCCTCCACCAAATTTGCTGACGCTTTTGGCATTGGCATCGATGATTTAGTGAAAGAATAAACCTACCTATGGCCAATAATAAACAAAATTCAAAAATATTAAACGGTGATTGCGTAAATTGCTCTGCAGATGTAATTCTGGAGCGCTTCGCTACTTCTCTTAAAGGGCTTACCACAGAAGAAGCTGAAAAGCGCCTTGAAGAATACGGTTATAACGAACCTGCCAGAAAAAAGAAAAGCTCCATTGTATTTCAAATTATTTCAAAATTTTTCAATCCTCTGGTTATCGTCTTATTGATAATAGCTTTGTCTTCCCTCTTTTTTGGTGAAAAGATAAGCGCAGCCTTGGTTACCTTGATGGCAATTATGAGCGTGGCGTTATCTTTTTTTCAAGAGCACCGTGCCGGAAGAGAAGTTGAGAAGTTGAGCGAAATGGTGCGGGCTACCGCAACCGTTTACCGAAACGGCAAACCAATGGAAGTGGATATCAAGGAAATCGTTCCGGGAGACATTGTTTACCTCTCTGCCGGTGATATGATCCCCGCGGATTTACGGATTATTTCTGGTAAGGATTTGTTTCTCAATCAAGCATCCTTAACTGGCGAGTCTTTTCCGGTAGAAAAAATCGCCGCACCGATACAAACTAAAAGCAGTTCTCCTTCCGATTTGACCAATATCTCCTTTATGGGATCAAGCGTGGTAAGTGGCACGGGATTAGGCGTCGTTATTAGGACCGGCTTAGCTACCCAATTTGGCGAAATTTCGCGCAAGCTTGCATCAATAACCGTTGAGACAAGCTTTGATAAGGGCGTGCGTAGCTTTACCTGGCTGATGATTCGCTTTATGCTCATTTTAGTAGTCGTTATTTTTGCTATAAATGCACTTTCTAAAGGGAATACGTATCAAGCGCTTCTTTTTGCTTTGGCGGTTGCCGTGGGCCTTACTCCGGAAATGCTTCCTATGCTGGTGGCGATTAATCTCTCCAAAGGTGCAATAGCAATGTCCAAGAAGAAGGTCATCGTCAAACGCCTTAATTCGATACAGAACTTTGGGGCGATGGATGTCCTTTGTACCGATAAAACAGGCACCATTACCTTAAATAAGATTGTTTTAGAGCAGCATTGCAATGTGGTAAGAAAAGAAGATGAGGACGTGTTAATATTGGCCTACCTAAATAGTTACTACCAGACCGGTCTTAAGAACATTTTAGACAAAGCTGTACTGAAGCATGAGAAATTATTGGTTAAAAAGTATAAGAAAATTGACGAAATTCCTTTTGATTTCTCCCGGAAGATGATGTCTGTCGTGGTGGAAATGGATGGCAAGCATCGATTGATTACCAAAGGTGCTCCGGAAGAAATATTTAAGCGCTGTTCGAAATTTGAATTGGACGGAAATTTCTTTGATTTTAACGCCATTACGCTAACAGATTTGGAGCTCGAATATAAGCATTTAAGCGCTGAAGGATTCAGAGTTTTGGCTATTGCCTACAAAGATTACGCTAATCATAAAGAAGTCTATTCGAAAGATGATGAAAACGGAATGGTTCTTAAAGGATACATAGCCTTTCTTGATCCGCCTAAGCCAACAGCTAGAAAAGCTATTGAAACTTTAAGTAAACTGGGTATCGATTTTAAGGTCTTAACTGGCGATAACGAACTGGTGACCAAGAAGATATGCAGCGAGATTGGTCTTGATGTAAAAGAAACATTAACCGGTGAAGAAGTAGAAAAGGCAAGCGATGAAGAGCTAACTAATATGGTGAAATCCGTGAATGTTTTTTCGCGGCTTTCCCCCCTGCAAAAGGAGCGCATTATTCGGGCTCTGCATAGAAACAATCATACCGTCGGATACTTAGGAGATGGTATAAATGATACACCTGCCTTAAAATCGGCCGATGTGGGGATATCAGTTGATAATGCGGTGGATATCGCCAAAGAATCGGCTGATATTATTCTTCTGCAAAAGAATTTAATGGTGCTGGGAGATGGAGTAATCGAGGGGCGAAGGACGTTTGGCAATATTCTTAAATACATCAAGATGGGCTCAAGTTCTAATTTAGGAAATATGTTCAGCATGATTGGAGCGAGTTTGTTTTTGCCATTTTTACCGATGTTGCCCATACAAATTCTGTTAAATAATTTTCTTTACGACCTCTCGCAAATAGCAATTCCTTCGGATGATGTGGACGAGGAATACCTTCTTGAATCAAGGCCATGGAACGTAAATTATATCAAGAAATTTATGTTGATTATCGGCCCGATAAGCTCAATATTTGATTTCATAACCTTTGGTGTTTTATGGTTTATCTTCCGTGCTTCCGAACCGCTTTTTCATACCGGATGGTTTTTGGAATCTTTCTGTACGCAAACGCTGGTCATTCATATTATCCGTACTGGGAAAATACCCTTTATTGAAAGCAAGCCGAGTCAGTTCTTGATGTTTACATCTATATACATCGTAACCATAGGTCTGGTTATACCATTTACGCCTTTAGGGCAACATTTTGGTTTTGTTGTTCCGCCACCGCTTTATTTTCTGGCTCTTATAATGATTGTCGTAACCTATTTATTTTCGGTTCAGGCAGTAAAAAAGTGGTTCATAAAGAAGTATGGGTATGAATAGAGTGGCTTGTTTTAAGTTTTCCACTAGATCTTTTTCCATCTTCAGTTCTTTTACAATATTTGTTTCAATTCAAAAAATCTTCTTCTTTTGATTCCAAGGATTGATAAAATATAATTAATCTTGATTTCTTTATCCACATAACTTTTTAATAATAATTTTACTTGCTCATCTACAAAGTTTTTGTGTAATTATGTAGACCTAATTTAGAATCTCTTTTCTCTATAAGTTTTAATTCACTTTAGAAATATATCTAGATAAATTAGTTATGAGGAGGAATTTAAATGTCAGGTATAAAACTAAGTATTATAGGAGCAGGAAGTGCTATTTTTTCTTTAAGATTAGTAGGAGATCTTTGCAAAACAAAAGGTTTATCTGGAAGCTCTGTTTCACTTATGGACATCGATGAAAAGCGTCTAAATTCAGTACACCATTTAGCAAAGAGATATGCTGATCTATTGGGGATTGATTTAAAGTTCGAGAAAACAACAGATATGAAACGGTCAATTGAAGACGCAGATTTTGTAATCAACACTGCTCTTATAGGTGGCCATGGGCAACTGGATGCCAGTAGAAAAGCAGGAGAAATGCATGAGTATGCAAGAGGCATAGATAGCCAAGAATTCAATATGGTTTCTGATTACCATACCTTAAGTAATTACAATCAACTAAAATATTTTTTAGAGGTAGCTCACAGTATGGAAGAGATCTGCCCGAATGCTTGGCTTCTTCAGTCGGCTAATCCTGTATTTGAAGGTACGACCTTGATATCCAGATATTCTGACCTTAAGGTTATAGGTTTTTGTCATGGGCATTATGGTGTTGAAACTATGGCAAAAAGTTTGGGATTGGATATAAAAAAAGTGAACTGGCAAGTTGCCGGATTTAACCACAATATATGGCTTACCCGTTTTCTTTATAAAGACGAGGATGCATATCCGCTTCTAGATCAATGGATAGAAGAAGAAGCGAGAAAATGGAAACCCAAAGATCCTTTTGATGACCAAATGAGTCCTGCGGCGATAGATATGTACAAATTTTATGGAAGAATGCCCATAGGAGATAGTATTAGGAATGGGAGCTGGAAATATCATTACCATCTGGAAGCCAAGAAAAAATGGTATGGAGAACCCTGGGGAGGAGCAGATTCTGACTTAGGCTGGGCCTGGTATCAGAATCGTTTGAAGGCATCAACCGATAAGAGTTTTAAGCTGGCCGCAGATAAATCTATTAATCTTTTGCAAGAATTTCCCCCTGAGGTTATGAGCGGGGAACAACATATTCAATTTATCGATGCCTTGATCAATGGAAATCAAGAAAGATTTGTATTAAATATTCCCAATAAAGGGTCAATAATCCCGAACATTCCCGAGGATGTAGTAGTAGAAGTACCGGTAATTGTAGGTAAGAAAGGCATTCATCCAGAGGAGATAAACCCTCCCCTACCAAAGCGGATAATAGATATGTATCTTGCCCCGAGGAGGTTAAGGATGGAGTGGGCCTTAGAAGCATTCGTATCTGGTGATAAAAGGATACTTCAAGAAATACTGATCAGAGATCCCAGGACCAAATCTTTTGAGCAGGCAGAAGCAGTTATAGATGAGATACTTGCCTTGCCATTTAATAAAGAGATGAAGAAACATTATATGTCGTTTCCGCGAAAACAGGAGTAGGAATCTATTTTATAAATGGTCCTAAGACTTAACAATATTCATAAAATAAATTTGACATTAGATATAAAATATTTTATACTATACATAGTTAGTAAGATTAATTAAGATAGTATTTTAAAATAAATATTAGAACATAATAAAAGCATTGTGAAGAAAACCTGCTTTCTATGCTTTCTATAAAAAAAATAGAAAGGAAAATAATTATTAAATGGAAATAAGGAATATAAATGCAGGATTAGTTTTAAGAGCTATTGAGAAAAATGGTTCAATTTCAAGAGCAGATATTGGTAAGTTAATAGGATTAACTCCTCCTACCGTATCGGCTATCGTTAAGGATTTGATGGTAAGAGATATTGTTCAGGAGATTGGAAAAGGAAACTCTTCGGGAGGAAAAAAGCCAATTTTATTAAAAATAAATTCGAAAGCCGCTTATATGGTTGCAGTGGACTTAGGAGGAGAAAATGGTATAAGAGTAGCCTTGATGGATTTATCTTACCATATGGTTAAAGAGAAATTTGGGCCAAAGATCGAGTTTTTAAATGATCATAAATTAAAAGAGGCCTTAACTGTTATATTGAAAGATTTTTTACAAGAGATAAATATTCTCCGGGAAAAGATAGTGGGTATATGTATCGGTGTACCGGGGATTGTAGATTTTAAATCAAAAAAAATAATTGCTGCTCCTTGTTTAAACTGGGAAATATCCTTGGAGGATTTAGACTTAAGAGAAATTGAAATACCAATTACTATTGAGAATGATGTTAATCTTATGGCTTTGGGTGAAAAAACCAAGGGGATAGCCCAAAAAATTAATAACTTTGTCTTTGTAGGAGAGAGGACTGGAATAGGTGCAGGTATTATAACTAACGGAAAGCTTTATAAAGGTGCGAATAATGCGGCCGGTGAGGTAGGATATTTATTGATTGACCCTAAATATGCTCCTAAAAGCACCAGAGACCATGGTTGTTTAGAAAAATTAGCCAGCTATAAAGTTATTTTAGAAAAGGCAAAGGAAAAGATGAGTCAGAATATTAGAGTTATGGATGTCTATAAAGCAGCTGCCGAGGGCGATAGTGTTGCTCTGGGAATTGTCAAAGAAGCATTAAAATTTCTTGCTTACGGTATTGGGAATATTTCCTGCGTGCTTGATCCGGAATTAGTGATTATCGGAGGGGGAATTTCCATTTTGCCACCAAGGTTTTTAGAGGAAATAAAGATAAATATTAAGGGAATAATTCCTTTTGTTCCTAAGATAGAATTTTCTAAATTAGGAGAGGATGGAGTTTTAATTGGTGCCGCAGTAAAGGTATTTGAACCTTTAAAAAAGAAAGGATTGGCACTTATTAATAAATAAAAAAAATATATTTCCATGATTTTATCGCAATAATCATAACTAACTGTATCAAAGAATAAATTACGGAAAGGTGGTGAGGCATATAAAAGAAAAATAAGTTTTGTTTGCATTTGCATAAGAATATTACGGATTTATTAATTTTTAGGAGGATTTAAAGAAATGAAAAAGTATTCGAAGTTACTCGTATTAGTAGTATTAATGGTAAGCTTGATTTTAGTAAGTATTTCTGTTTCATTTGCTCAAAAGAAATATGAGGTAGCAGTATTACTTCCCGGAACTGTAGAATTCTTCAGCGTTATGCGCAGAGGAATAGACCAAGCAGCTCTCGATTCTGGTTTAAATGTTATCTATGCAGATGCCGAGTGGGACGCCGGGAAGCAGCTTTCTCAAGTAGAAAACTTTATTGTAAAAAAAGTTGATGCGATCATGCTTTGTGCGGCAGATAATATGGCCTTACTTCCAGCAGTAAAACTTTGTAATGATGCCAATATTCCCTTAATATCTTTTACCAATTCCCTAGGTACAGACCCTGAAGGGAAATATCCAGGGGTTGTCTCATATGTTGGAAGATCCGAAATTGGGGCTGGTATTATCATGGGAGAAATGGCCGAATTACTACTGGGTGATAAAGTATCCAGTATTGTATTAATTGAGGGGAATCCCGGAACTGCTCCTCAGAGAATGCGTGAAGAGGGATTTTTGAAAGTTGCCGCTAAACATCCCAATTGGACTGTTGTGGAGAAGAGACCTATAGAGGGTTGGACTAAAGAAGGCTCACTGGCTTTCATGGAAGCATTTCTACAAAGTGGTAGGAAAGTTGATTTGGTAAGCTGTCAGTGGTGGAGTGGAGCTATTGCAGCAGCTATGGCCTTAGAAGAGAAAGGTGTTACCGGAGTATATGTTACTGGTCTGGAGTATGCCAAAGAATTAGTTCCTTATATAAAAGAAGGAAGAGTTACTGCCAGTACCTATTTTTCAGTGGTCGAAGAAGGCTATAAAGCGGTAGAGACTACCTCTAAATATTTGAATGGCGAAAAGGTTCCCCAATTTGTAGAGATTAAGCATATCATTGTAACTAAAGATAATGTAGAAAAGTTTGTTCCTGAGATGTAAAGGAGTATTTTTAAGGTGAGGTAAGTTAGAAATAATATTTCTAATTAAGAGGGGGCAATATTTAAATATTTTAGGTAAGTAAATGAGAAAAAAATGGATTGGTACCCAGATAGTTCTAAATAATATTCCAAACAGCTATTTAAATAAAAATGATTATTTTAAAAAAAAGCTGTCCATAGCTAAAGAAGCTCTTGATTTAGATGCTTTACTTATATGGGTAGATATCAATAAAAAAGATCTTGATTTGATCAGAGAGATTTGCACAGAATTTAAAATTAAGACCTATCTTTGGTATCCTATTTTAGCTGATACTTTAGGGTTTAAAATAGAACAGGAGCAGGCAGTAGAAACCTTTGATGGATTGCACGGTTATGGGGAAAATGGTCGTTGGGATAAACTAGGGAAAGGATCTGTCTGCATGCGAACCTGCACAGGCAGAGAGGAAAATTTTTTATTTCTTTGCCCTAATGATGAACAGAATATAAGACAGATATTTAGTCACTATCAGGATAAAATAATTGAAAGTGATTTTGATGGGGTTTTTTTAGATCGAATTCGATTTCCTTCTCCTTCCAATGGTTTTGAGGCTCTTTTTTCTTGCTTTTGTAAATCTTGCCTGAATAAATTCTATAGTGATTATGGTGAGGATTTAGAGAGCTATCGAAACCAGGTAAAAGCTTTTTTTAAAAAATTTAAAACTATTGATATAAACTATTTGCAGGATTGCCAGTCATTTTCCGATATTATTATTCGAGACAATTTAAAGAAATTTTATGATTTTCGTAAGCAGAGCGTTTATCGTATAGTGAAGATGTTTGCTGATGAGGCAAGACAGATGGGTAAGCTAGTAGGAATTGATTTATTTGCCCCCTCTTTAGCTCCCTTAGTGTCTCAAGATTACCAGTTATTAGCCAGGACCTGTGACTGGATAAAGCCGATGATATATGGTCATACCTCAAGTCCAGCAGGCTTCCCTCTGGAATTATATTGTCTCTTAAGGGCTATTTTAGATATCAATCCAGCTTTAAATGAAGGTCAATTAATAGATGAAGTAAATCGACTGTTAGGAGTGAACTTACCAACTCAGCTTGATGATTTATTAAAAAATGGTATTTCTGAAAATATTATTTCTCGCGAGATGCAAAAGGTAAAGGAATTTAATTTACCGGAAAAAGTAGATATATATGTAGGATTAGAGGCAGTACAAATACCAGGGGTATGTCATATAGATAAAAGTATCTTAAAAAAATATTTAGAATCAGTTATAGAAGAAGATATTAAAGGTATTCTTTTATCTTGGAATTTATGGAAAATACCTGATGAAAACTTAAAACTGGTAGGTGATTTCTTATTAAAGTAGCTATGAATAAGAAAATAGAAGAACCGATATTAAGAGTTAGTAAATTAAATAAATCTTTTCCCGGAGTCAAGGCTCTGGATAATATTGATTTGGAAATCTACCCAGATGAAGTCCATGCTTTGGTAGGAGAAAATGGTGCTGGTAAATCGACTTTGATTAAATTGTTGGTAGGAGTTTATCAGAAAGATTCAGGGACCATCTATTTTAATAATCAAAAAGTAGATTTTGATTCTCCCGCTCAGGCATTTCAAAAGGGAATCAGTGTAATTTATCAAGAAAATAGCTTAATTCCTCAGCTAACCGTTATTCAGAATGTATTTCTGGGAACAGAGTATTTTATCCCATTCGGTTTAATTGATGAAAAAAAGATTTACCAGGAATATCTTAATATATCAAAGAAACTTGGTTTTGAACTTCCTCCCCATAAAGAAGTAAGAAACCTGGGGGTGGCAGAGCAAAAATTGGTTGAAATCTTAAAAGCCTTAATCCATAAGGTTAAATTTATCATTATGGATGAACCTACTGCTTCCTTATCGGAAAATGAAATAGAACATCTTTTCCGAATCATTTCTGAATTGAAATCAAATCATGTTAGTGTGCTCTATATTACCCATATTTTAGAGGAAGTTTTTAGGATTGCAGAACGTATTACTGTATTAAGGGATGGGAAAAAAATTAACACCGTTTTTACCAAAGAGGTAAATCGAAATGAAGTCATAACTATGATGGTGGGTGAGAGTCTAAAGGACGCTTATATTTCTGAATCAACTGCTATGAAGGGAAAACAGCCAGTTTTGAAAGTGGAAAATTTGTCCAGGAAACCGAGAGTAAATGGAGTGTCCTTTGAAGCTTTTCCTGGTGAGGTTTTTGGTATCACTGGTCTTACCGGAGCAGGAAAGACCGAGCTAACCCGGCTTATTTTTGGTGCTGATAAATTAGAGGGGGGTCTAATTTTAATTGATAATAAACCGGTTCGGATTCGTTCGCCCTTAGATGCAGTTAAAAATAGAATTTCTTTAATTCCAGAGGATAGAAAAAAAGATGCCCTTATACTTATCCTGGAATTATATAAAAACATCACTCTTCCCTCCCTTACTGAGTTTTCCAGCCAGGGAGTACTTTTGATTAGGAAAGAGTTTGATACTACCAAATATTTTATAAAAAAATTAGATATAAAAACTTCCGGTGTGAAGCAAGTTGTAAAATATTTAAGTGGTGGAAATCAGCAAAAGGTAGCTATTTCTAAATGGCTGCAAACTGAACCAAAAGTTTTAATTATGGATGAACCTACTCAAGGGATTGATGTAAAAGCTAAAGTTGAAATATATACTATTGTACGGAACTTAGCTAAATCCGGGGTGTGTGTTATTTTTGTTTCTTCTGAGGTGTCAGAAGTGGTAAAAGTCTCGGATAGGATTTTAGTTTTAAGTCAGGGAAGGATATCTGGTGAATTTAAATATGGGGTTAGCCAGGAAGAAATTATGGGAACTATATTAAAAGAGGATAAATAAACTATAAAAATTAAAGTATCTTCTTTAAATAAAAATATTTTATAAATTAGGCAAGCAATATGAATAAAAAGATAAATTTAGATTTAGCATGGTATTCGATAAAGAAAAATGGAATCTTATTTGTATTTATTTTATTATGTATTTTTTTATCGATTATTACTCCTGGTTTCTTATCCTGGGCTAATATTCTCAACATCCTCAGGCAAAGCTCTATTATTGGAATTATGGCGATAGGAACAACCTTTGTGATAATTGGAGCAGGTTTTGATATCTCTGTTGGTTCGTTACTAGCACTTACTGCAGCTATGTGTGTTGGGTTACAACAATATATACACTGGGGCTTTGCCATTTTATTAGTTCTGATAGTAGGTGCATTAGTTGGTATGTTAAATGGCTTTTTGGCTGCAAAAATTCATATCCCCGCCATTATTGCCACTTTAGGAACTATGACTATTGTAAGAGGCTTAGTGTATTTATATACTGGTGGATATCCCTTATATGTCGATTCCCCCAGTTTTGCCTTCATAGGAAATGGGTATCTTGGACTAATACCTTTCCCAGTTATTGTTCTTATAGTTATGGTTATTTTTTGGCAATTTATTTTAATAAGGACAAGATTTGGACGATATACCTGTGCCCTTGGTGGTAACAAAGAAGCAGTTAGACTCTCAGGGGTAAAAGTGGATTTCTATCATATCCTGACTTTTGTAGTCGGTGGTTTAATGGCAGCTATGGCTGGAGTTGTTTATGCTTCTCGGCTCTTATCAGTTACTCCTCTCGCCGGACAGGGCTATGAGCTGGATGCTATTGCCTCAACGGTTATTGGCGGTACCAGTGTATCTGGGGGAGAAGGTTCAGTAGTAAGAACTTTAGTTGGCGTCTTATTATTAAACATTATTGCTAATGTTTTTAATCTTCTTGGAATTCACATTTATGTCCAGTATGTGATTAAAGGAGCTATTATTCTTTCTGCGGTCGGCTTTGATACCTATTCTAAATTTCGTAGATAATTTTAGGAGAATATCTATAAAAATAAACAGATAAATAATATTATAAATAATATATATCAATATAAGATAATGAGTTTAAATATCAATTAGATTTATTTATAAATTTACTGGAGTAGTTTATGAAAGGAAATGCAATTATAGGGCAATTTGGTGGACCTACCTCAGTTATTAATTCGAGTCTTTGTGGTCTTATTCAAGAGGGTCTCAAATCAAAAAAAGTTGAAAAAGTTCTTGGTATGAGATTTGGGATTCAAGGATTTATGCAAGATGAGATTTTTGATTTAGGAAAAGAAGACTTTCAAGTCATTGGAGGATTGCGTCAAACACCTTCATCTGCTTTAGGTTCATGCAGATATACTTTAAAAGACAAAGATTTTCCTCTTATAATAAAACAACTTAAAAAATATAATATCCGTTATTTTTTTCTTATTGGTGGCAATGGTTCAATGGATACCATTCGAAGAGTAGAAGAATATTGTCAAAAAAATAATTATAAATTAAATGGTATCGGAATTCCTAAAACGGTGGATAATGATCTTTGCGGTACTGACCATGCTCCAGGATTTGCCTCTGCGGCGAGATATGTTTGTCTTTCAGTCCAACAAGCTGGTCGACTTGCTCGGGATATGCAAAGAGTCGATAAATATGTTATTTTACAAACTGTAGGTAGAAACACCGGATGGCTAGCCGCCTCAGCGGCATTAGTAAAAAAAACTGAATCCGATGCTCCTCATCTAATTTATATACCAGAAAGACCTTTGTCTAAAGAAAGATTTATATCAGAGGTCAAAGAATGTATTAATAAAAATAGATGGGTTTCCATAGTTTGCGGTGAAGGTATCCTTTGGGAAGATGGGACTCCGGTAGCCAGTCTCCAAACCCAGAATAATTTTTCCAATATTGAATTTGGAGCAATGGGAGGGGGAAGTGCAGCGCTGACCTTACATAAAATAATTAATCAAGAAACTAAATATCGGGGAGAATTTCAAATAACTGAATCTCTCTCTATGTGTGCTATAGACAGAGCAAGCAAGATTGATCTCGAAGAAGCCTATAGTTGTGGAGTTAAGGCTATACAATTGGCTGAAGAGGGCCTTTCTGGGGTTATGGTTTCCCTCCATCGAATTAGCTCTTCTCCCTACCAAGTTGAATTAAGAAGCGTTTCACTTGATGAAGTTGCCTTACATACAAAACCAATGGATGATAAGTACATTAATAATCAAGGGAATTTCGTGACCAATGAATATATAAAATATATCCAGCCACTGGTGGGAGAACTCCCCAGATATAGTGAATTAAATTTTATAAAAAGTAAATAATAACTATTTTTATTAATAGGAGATTAGAAATGAACTTACGAGATAATAAATATAATAAATATTTTCTAATTAAAGAAATGCTGGAGACTGCTGAAATAGTCAAATATCTTAATGTTGAAAAAGTATTATCTTATAAAAAAGAAATAAAAAAAGAAAGAATATTTTTTACTGGTGAAGGGTCATCACGCATTTTTCCGGCCAAAAAGGTTATGTGTGAAGCCCGAAAAAAAGGTTATAAAGAAGATTTTTACACCGATTGTGCCACTCAAGCCCTTGAATATAAACTTTTAGATAATACTGTGTTTATAGCATCTAATTCAGGAAAAACAAAAGAAGATTTAAAATTAATTCAGAAATTAAAAGAACAAAATCATGATAATATCATTAGCATCGTTGCCAATGCCGGAACTCCTATAATGAAGGAAGCTCATCTATCCTATCTGTTAACCTGTGGTGTAGAGAAAGCAGTTGCGGCAACAAAATCAGTAATAGAACAGGCACTTTTTTATGATTTACTCTTTAGAAAATTAAATAATGTATCCTTGCCAGATCTAAATAAACTGGGAACTTTAATAACTCAGGTTTTAGAGATAATTATTCCAGAGGAGGTAACCAAAACTTTAATAGATTCGAAAGCTATTTATTTCGCTGGTAGAAATAATGGGGTGGCGGAAGAATTAACCCTTAAAGCAAATGAAATAGCTCGTAAAAAATCGGATTTTTTAGAAGGGACTTATGTTTTTCACGGTATCGAAGAAGTTATGGATGCAGATGAGGTGGTAGTAATTATAGATCCATTTAAGAATGATGAGGAAAAATATAAAGATGTGCTTATCGATGGTATAGGGTTAAAGGTGATTGCCATTTCTACAAAAAAGACTATATTTCCTACTATAATAATTCCTGAATACGGTGATTTTACTAACTATCTTGAAATTGTTGCCGGTTGGAATCTTCTGGTAGAAGTTGGAATAAATATGGGAATTAATCTGGACAAAACATTTCGAGCCCGAAAAGTAGGTCATGAATTTAAATCCTTTAATTAATTCTATCCATTTTATTTTAATTGTTGTGACTAAACTTTATAGTGGCTAGGGTAACAAAGATGATGCTTAATATTAGTATAAATAGGATTTCGTTAAATATAGTTATTTGATGTCCGAAAAGAGTTAAATTAAGACCCATTGCCTGTCTTAATACTGGATTTAATTTATCGGTTTCTAATATTATTTTTTTAAACATATCTATTGAGTAGGTAAGTGGATTTATAATCACCAGAAAATTCATCCATACCGGTAAGCCATTTATAGGAAAGAAGGCACCTGATAAAAATAACATAGGAAAGACAAAAATTTGTATAACCATTTGAAACCCAGTAGTAGTTTTTAATAAGCTGGCAATTAAAAGACCTACTGAAGAAAGAGTAAAAGCTACTAAAAACATAGCGGGAATTAATCTCATTAAAATAGATAAATTTATCTTTAATCCAGTAAAGGGAACAAAAACAAACATAAGCAATCCTTGTATCACTGCTATAGTAGTTCCTCCTAATACTTTTCCGATAGCGATAGAACTTCTTTTTACTGGAGATACTAAGATTTCTCTTAAATAACCAAATTCTCTATCTTGGATTACTGAAAGAGCTGAAAAGATAGAAGTAGTAAAGACTACCATTCCAATAATTCCAGGAAACATAAACTTCATATAATTAAAGTCAGCGAGAGAAGAATAATCACTACCACCTCTGAACATCGAACTCATAGCTCCACTCATTCCACTTCCAAAGATAATTAGAAACAAAAAAGGCATTGCAAAAGAACTAAGCAGCCTGGCTCTATCTCTAAAAAATCTTAATATATCTCTTTGACAAAGGGCAAAAATTTCTTCCATTTTATCTTCTCCTATGCATTTGCATTCTTTTTTTCATTAGATCTCTTGTTGAAGCTTCTTCTTCTCTTATCTGCCTGCCGGTTAATTTTAAGAAAGCATCATTTAAGGTAGGTCTTCTTAGATTAATACTTTTAATGGGTGTTTGAAACTCTTTTATAAAACTAATTAAAAATCTATTACCTTTATCTACCTTAAAAGAAATAACTTTATGATTTTCAGTTACTTCTTTATTATATTTGGTTTCTATTTCTTTCTTGGCAGCTTCATTATCTGAGGTAATAATTTCAACAATATCTCCACCTATTTTGCTTTTCAGTTCATCAGGAGAATCTAAAGCAATTAATTGACCATAATCAATGATAGCTACCCTATTACATATTTCTGCTTCATCTATATAATGAGTAGTTAAAAACATGGTAATGCCGGCTTTTTCTTTAAGTTTTAAAATGTATTCCCAAACATGGGCTCGAGTTTGAGGATCAAGTCCAATAGTAGGTTCATCTAAAAAAAGTACCTTCGGATAATGTAGTAGACCTCTGGCAATCTCCAATCTCCTCTTCATACCTCCAGAAAAAGTTTCCACGATTTTATATCTCTTGTCACTAAGTTCTACTATATCAAGCACTTCTTTTATTCTATTCCCCCTTTCTTTTTTAGGAACTTTGTAAAAGCGGCAATGTAAAGAAAGATTTTCATTGGCAGTAAGTTTTTCATCCAGGGTATTTTCTTGAAAGATAATTCCAATACTTTTCCTTACTTCGTTGGAGGAGGTGAGGATAGAATAACCGTTTATGGAGGCTGTACCATGGTTTGGCTTGAGCATGGTACAGAGCATATTTATGGTAGTAGTTTTTCCGGCTCCGTTAGGTCCTAAAAATCCGAATATCTCTCCTTCTTTAACTTCGAAGCTAATATTTTTAACTGCCTCTAAATCGCCAAATTTCTTTCCCAAACTTTTGACTTTAATAATATTATTAAAGTTACTTTCTATATCATTCATTAGTTGGTTTACCCACTTATTATTTATTTCGCAATTTACTATTTACTCTTATATTTTTAGCTTGTAAAATGCAATACGCATAATATTTTTATCATATTACCCCCAGCTTGTCAATTCTTCCTCTCTGGCAAAGGAAAAAGGGAAAATGTATAGTAAAAATTATGAACAAAAAAAATGGGATAAAAATTAGATTTTTAATTTTTTAAGTTAAAAAAGAAGGATAATTTGAGGGGGATGTAGAATATAGATGAGGTGGAAATTTGATGAGATTGCCACGCTCCCTACGGTCGCTCGCAATGACAAAAATTCAGAGAGGCCTATATAATAATATAAAAAAATTGAATAATCTGAGCTAATCTGTTATAAATAGATAAGTAAAAAAAATATTCTAGGTGGAAAATTATTTATGGAATTTATAAAGGATAAGAGATTAAATTTTATTATCAGTACGGTTATTGCTCTAATAATTTTAGTTTATGTATTAAATAGACTGAAGTGGCTATTTATATATTTTAGT
>Ga0209610_1000310_pt1 | contig 25341 bp, 20 predicted proteins | sample LakKivw275mmetaG_FD_184137 | JGI IMG/M metagenome (GOLD analysis project Ga0209610, IMG submission 184137) | Anoxic lake water microbial communities from Lake Kivu, Rwanda to study Microbial Dark Matter (Phase II) - Lake Kivu water 275m metaG... | ecosystem: Environmental > Aquatic > Freshwater...
GCAGGGGGGCATCCTCTACGGGCCCGCGGCCTACTTCATGAAACACCCCCCCAAACAGTTCACCGACGAGGAAGCCTGCCTCATGACGGAGAGCTTCATAAGTAACAGTCGCCAGGGTTTACCCTGATGACGACTTCAGGTCACAGGGATCCCACCCGTCATCTCACCTGACATGCTGATCATTCACACGACTTTTCAAGGAACCGTAAGCAAACCATAAACTTGAAAATCTCTTAAAATGGACTCGCGATGTGTTAAAATGTTCGTAGATTTGACAACAATTATTATCATTCCATTAGAAGATTCGTGAATCCATGGGTATTGCCGGAGACATCATCATTATCGTTATTGCCGCTCTGGTGGGAGGGTTGATTGCCCAGACACTCAAGCAGCCCCTGATCATCGGGTATATCCTTGCCGGTGTGGTGGTGGGGCCTCACACCGGCGGTGTGACCGTTTCCGATATCCTCAATATTGAGAAAATGGCGGAGATCGGGGTTGCCCTTTTGCTTTTCGCATTGGGGTTGGAATTTTCTTTTCGGGAATTGAAGCCCGTTCGCAATATCGCCATCATCGGGACCCCCATCCAGATCGTTTTGACAACGGCATTCGGGTTCGCCATCGGACAAATGCTGGGCTGGGAGTGGGTGTCCTCACTGTGGTTCGGGGCCCTCATCTCGCTTTCCAGTACGATGGTTATCCTGAAGACCCTGGAAAATCTGGGCATGCTCGGCACACTGTCCAGCCGCGTCATGATCGGCATGCTCATCATCCAGGATCTGGCCATCGTTCCAATGCTCATTATCCTGCCCCAGCTGAGTGAGCCCGGCGCCGGCTTGCCGGCTCTGGCCGTTTCAGCCCTGAAGGCCGCCGTCTTTCTCACACTCGTGATCGTTCTGGGAACGCGGATCATGCCCCGAATCATGAAAATCATAGCCGGCAGGAATTCCCGGGAGCTGTTCCTTGTGGCCACCACGGCGATCGGGCTGGGCATTGGCTACGGCACGTATCTGCTCGGTCTCTCCTTCGCCTTTGGTGCCTTTGCGGCCGGCATGCTTCTCAGTGAATCGGAGTACGGTTATCAGGCCCTGAGTGACATCATCCCCCTGCGCGATGTCTTCAGCCTCATTTTTTTTACCTCCATCGGCATGCTTCTGGACCCCCGGTATTTGTGGGATCACCTGGGAATGGTCCTGTTTCTGGTCCTGATCGTCATGTCGGGAAAAGGCCTGATCTTTGCCTTTTTGAGCCGGGCCTTCCGCTACAGAAACATCATTCCCCTGGCGATGGGACTGGGACTTTCTCAGGTCGGGGAATTTTCCTTCGTCCTGGGCCGGGTAGGCGTCGACACACACTCCATATCCCCCGAGTTCTATTCCCTGGTCCTGACCATGACCGTTGTGACCATGGTGCTGACGCCCATGATTGCCGGCCTCACCGCACCGATCTATTCCTTTTTCGGCCGTTGGTTCAGGCCGGTCCCCCTGGAACCCGTCCACTTCCCGAAGAGAGACTTGAAGAATCATTTGGTGATTGCAGGCGGGGGGAGGGTCGGCAGGTATGTCGCCGGCATACTGAAGCGCATGGGAACCGCCTTCCTCATCATCGAGTGGAATTCCAGGCGGGTGGACGAACTGAAGGCGCTGGGGTTTCCCGTCCTCTTTGGAGACGCCGAAAAGGAGATCATCCTGGAGGCGGCAAGGGTGGGCGATGCCAAGCTGCTTCTCATCACGACACCGGTGACCCTGATTTCTCAGGTCATCGTGGCGCACGCCAAAAAGCTCAATCCGGCGATTGAGATCATCGCCAGGGCGGAGGGAATAGAAGCGATGAAGGACCTGCACGACCAGGGCGTCTCCCTTGTCGTACAGCCGGAATTCGAGGCAAGCCTGGAATTTGCCCGCCAGGCACTGCTCAATCTTGATGTCCCGCTTGAAGACATAGAGCAGTATACCGACGAGGTTCGAAATGAACTCTATCGCCCCCTCTACCCTCCAGCCACAGAATAAAAAGCCCCGTGTTTAAAAAGGGGACAGGCTACTTTTTTAATGGATCGCTAAATACCTAATATTACATAATACTGAAAAAGTAGCCTGTCCCCCTTTTTTTATCTACATAATACTGAAAAAGTAGCCTGTCCCCCTTTTTTTATCTAACGAGCCTTGCGTCCATGGGGTCCGTGTTCCGGAGGATGTCCGCCATCACCTCGTGGATGAGGCCGTTTGTGGCAAGCACATGGGGTGATCGAAGGGAAAATTCCTCGCCGAAGAGATCGGTCACGCGCCCGCCGGCCTCCAGGACGAGAAGCCATCCCGCTGCCGTATCCCAGGGGTGGAGTTTCAACTCCCAGAACCCGTCAAAGCGACCCGCCGCCACATAGGCGAGATCGAGAGCCGCCGAGCCCGCCCGGCGGATAGCCTGGGCCCGAAGGGCAAGGACGTTGAAGTAGTTGATGTTGTTGTCGGGGTTTTCACGGATGTCGTAAGGAAAGCCCGTGGCCAGAAGACTCTTCGTGAGTTCCCGGGTCTTCGAGACCCCTATCTTCTTGCCGTTGAGAAAGGCCCCCTTCCCCTTTTCGGCCACGAAAAGTTCCTCCAGCATAGGGTCGTAGACGACTCCCAGGATTATCTCTCCCTTCTTCTCAAAGCCGACGGACACACAGAAGACAGGGTAGCCGTGGGAGTAGTTCGTCGTCCCGTCGAGGGGATCGGTGATCCAGCGGCAGGAAGATCCCTGCTGGACACCGGCGGACTCCTCGGTGAGGATGTCGTGATCGGGGAAACGCGAACGGATCCTCGAGAGCAGCATCTCCTCGGAGATGTGATCCGCCTCGGTCACGATGTTGATCTCCCCCTTGTACTCGACGCGAACCTTCTCCTGGAGTTTTCCCTTCAGAAAATCCCCCGCCTCGCGGGCAATTGCGACGGCAAAGTCGCGGATAGGATCCATGGATGATTGCTCCGGAATTTTTTCAGGACCATAAAACAGCACCTTCTCCCCGGCGGAGAAGGTGCATACAAAGCGTTGTCTTATGAAATCCTGTCAGGGATTGAATATTCGATGACTACGCTGTCATCCCCTCCAGGAGGGCCATGCAGTTGTAGCCGAGGACCTGGTGGTTGTAGCCGCCTTCCAGGACGGCGAAATACCCGCCGCCGCAGCTCCTGGCGGCCTCCTTGACCATGCGCCCGATGGTCGTGTAGTCTTCCCTCTTCAAGACCCCTCCCCAGTCCTCCCTCGCGTAATCGAAGCCCGCAGAGATGCCGATGATGTCCACGCCCTCCGTCGGGAGGGCCTTCTCCACCTGCTTGATAAAATCGACGGAATTGGACGAGGAGGGATTGACGAGTGTCACATACTTTTTTTCGCCCAGGAGATTGACCGTCCCATCACCGAAGTGAAGGTCAATGTCGAGGACGAAGGCCTTCTTGATCTTTCCTTCGCGCTTGAGCTTGTCGATGGCTATGGCCATGTTATTGAAATAGCAGAAGCCCCAGGCGCTGTTCGCCGAGGCGTGATGTCCCGGCGGACGGATGAGCCCGAAGCAGGGCTCTTTCAGGCCGATGGTGGCCGCCTGGATGGCGCCCCCTGCGGCAAGGGCGGCAATTCTGTAAATCCCGATTCGCTCTATATGCTCGATATGGCTCTTGGTGTGCAGGGCTGCGATGTCGTCACGACTGGCCGGAAGGGCTTCCACGAAGGACACCTTCTTTTCGATGACATCCAGGATGGCCTCGATACGTCCCTCGGCCGCGGCAGGGTCAAAGGTATAGGATTCCAGGAAATCCTTGTGATATACAACTTTCATCCGATGCCTCCTTTTGAAGTGCTGAATATTCCCTCCGGGTTCACCCGTCTTTTAATCCCTTCCGACCCGTCCGTCAACCCTGATCTGTGAAAATATTATTTTACCGATCATTGTAAAACCTGATGACACGGAGAAGCCTTATGGTGTTGGGCGAAACCGGGAGGGCTTCAAGTTCCTCCGACGCAACCCACCTTGCGTCAACCACGTCATCATGGGCCTCCGGCTCGCCGCTCACATAATAGGCGAAGACGTCCACCACCACGAAGTGATACCGGATACGCCCCTCGGCGTCGCGATCGATAAGGTCGAAGGTATAGACCGGCTCTCTCGCCTGGATCCGGATCCCCGTCTCCTCGAGGATCTCCCGCTCCGCCGCCTGCTGGATGGTCTCGCCCAGCTCGATCATGCCCCCGGGAATAGCCCAGAGGCCTTTGCTCGGGGCAACACCCCGCTTGACCAGTAGAACTTTCCCGTCTCTGATGACGATAGCCCCTACACCCACTCGCGGATATTCCGTGTAGCTTCGCTTCGACATACCTAATTCCTTTCGCCGACGTCTTGATGCGGCAGGCCATCCAGACAGAATTTTTTATTGCGGCTGGAATTTGTATCAGACTTCAGGACCGCATTGCAAAGGCTTCTTTTGCCGCCTTCACAAAGGCCTCCACCTTTGTAGTGTCCTTTCGGCCGTCGGGGCCTTCGACACCCGTGTGGGCATCGACACCGGCCGGTCGCACACGGAGAATGGCCTCCTTCACATTTTCCGGGTGAAGTCCTCCGGCGAGGATAACAGGGCGCGGGGAATACTTCACGAGCCTGCGGCTGATCGCCCAGTCATGGGTCTTGCCCGTAGCCCCGCGGGCACCTGTTTCAGGGTCATAGGTGTCGGCGATGAAGGCATCCACGTGGGGCGCGAATTGCAGGATGGCCTCCTTCAGCAGCGCACGATTGTCGCCTTTTACGATGAGGCTTTTGGTGATGTGAAGTCGTGGGGAGGAACGGCGGAGATTCGAGATCTCTTCGAGGGCGATATCGCCGTGAATCTGAACCCGGCGGACGCCGATCTTCAAGGCTAGGTCCCCAATCGCCCGCGCACCGCTCTCATAGGTGATGAGAACGGCTTCCGCGGGAGGGGAGATCCCCCGGATGACTCCCGCGGCTGCCTCTTCCGTGAGGTCCTCCCGGTGGGGAAAGATCCGCAGTGGAAAGCCGAGCTGGTGAACCCCGGCACTCACGAGCATCCGGGCTTCCCCTTCATCGAGAATCCCTGCGATCTGTATAAGCCCTTTCATGGATGGGGAAGAGGCCTACTTCGCACCCCTGGAGGGGGATGGTTCGGGTGGCATGGGAACCATGAAGGCCGCTTTTTGTTCGGCCATGCCCTCTTTCAGGATCTGCATGCGTCCGGAAAAGGCACTGAAGGTCTGCCAGGTCACGGCGAGTCCGATGACGGCCAGTAATACAGACGCGATGATCAGTACCTTCGCACGCTTCGTCGCTTTTTCACCCTCGATGACCCTCATGTCGCGGATCACCCGCGTGCCGGGCGGTGGCATCTGCCCGGACTTGAGAACCCTGAGGGCGAACCAGAGAAGGTAACCGCCGACACCCAAAACGGCCGCCACCGAAATGACAAGCCACACATGGATGAAAAGGAGCATCCGGTCAGCGGCCGTATCGATGTCCTCCTGCGCAAGGACCCTCATCTCCTGGAGGTAGTCATAGCTGAGCTTGAAGAGGATGACACCGATAATTGCCACCACCACATAGAAGATGATGATCTTTTTCTTCAGAGCCGCGTCGGCCTTTATGACCTTTTCCTGCGTTTCTTCCATCTGATTTCTCCTCTTGTGAGATGACCAATCATTTCCAGGAATGATAATGCAAAACCGCTGCCATTATTGCACTCTAGCCTACCAGGAAACAGGTGTAAATCAGGGCCCATCGAGCATGAACTCGAAGCGGCGGAGCTCCTGCGGTTCCGGGTTCGAGTTGAATACCTTCTCGACAAAGGTGACCTTTCCATCACGATGGACCAGGATAACGGTCGAGGACCGGGTCCCGTAGACAGGGCTTACAATGAAAGGGGAGGCAAGGATGCGTTCCCATTCAAGGCTCATCCCCGTACTGGGCAGCAACTGGTCGGGAGGCCGGCTCCGGTCGGCAAGGATATCGAAAAGGGCCTCTTCCCTGAGATGATCGGAGTCGGCAAGAATCGCTTCCAGGGCCTTCTTCCCCCTTTCAACCTTCGGCCAGGGCGTATTCAGGAGGTGATTGCTAAGACCATAGAGACCGGGAGAGAGATCTTTCGGACCGCTTCCACGGTTTGAGAGATAATGCATCGATGAGCGGTCTCCGACGAAGAGGCTGAAACCGTTGTATTCATCGGCCCCGGAGGCAATTTTCCGGACATATTCGCCGGGTACTTCTTCCCCCGTGAGAAAGCTCGAAACGAGATGCCCCCGAGACGGAGCTTGATGCTTGTGGGAACCGGGATCCCGGTAATTGGTGATCGCCGCAAAGCGTCCCTTTTTCGTGATTCCGAGCCAGGTCCCTCCGGCCATCAGATCCTTCCCGCCGAGTACGGACGGAGCCTCCTTCCAGAACTCGGCCGCCGCCGATGGACGCTCGTAAAACTCATCCCGGTTGGCAGCGATCACCAAGTCATATGGGGGCTTGTACTTGTATGCGACAAAGATCAGACACATAAATCGTCTCTGGTTTTCTATTCCACCGGCGTCGGATGGAACCGCTCTCTCTGCCGGGCAATCAGGGAAGCCTCTTTTGCATGGCCTCCATAATCCTCGACATGACCTCCCCGGCTTTCCGGTTGATGACCTCATCGGCCATCATATCATAGGAGGTGGCGGTGAGGTTGACGATCACGACCCTGGCACCCGCCTCCTTCGCGTAAACGGGCATGTACGCGGCAGGATAGACGACGAGAGAAGACCCCACGGCAATGAGGAGGTCGCACTCCCGCGAGTGGCGGACGGCATCGCTGAGAACGAGAGGCGGCAGGGACTCGCCGAAGAAAACCACGTCAGGTTTCAGTATGCCCGAGCACTTCTCGCAGGATGGGGGTCCGCTCTCGAGGTTCAGCCTTTTCCGAATCTCCGGCAGGGGATAGCGGCTGTGACAGTTGAGGCAGATGACCCAGTTCATGTTTCCGTGGAGCTCGAAGACCTTCTCGGGGGAATTTCCCGCCTTCTGGTGAAGGTTGTCGATATTCTGTGTGATCACACAGGAGAGTTTGCCCATCCTCTCAATGTCCGCGATAGCAACATGGGCGGCGTTAGGCCGTGCATCGACGATGAGGCCGCTTTCGATGAGGAGCCGCCACTGCTTTGCCCGCGTCTCGGCGCTGGAAAGAAACCTCTGGATGGTAAACTCATCGGGATCGAAGCGGTCCCAGATGCCCCCGGGGCTTCGAAAATCGGGGATGCCGGATTCGGTGCTCACGCCGGCCCCCGTAAAGACAACCACCCTCCTGGACTCGACAATCATATCGGCCACAGAGCCAATCTTTTCAGCAACTGATTTTATCAACATATCCGGACCACTCGGGATCAGAAATTCAGGGGCGCATTAAACCATAAAAAGGAGGCGTTGTATAGCCCTTCCCGAAGGACAGGGGATCAGCGGCGACCCAAGCGTCCCGCCAGGAAGGAAGCAAGGACATAGAAAGCCAGGGCCGTGATCACGACGGCCCTGAAACCGAAGGAAATGGCAACAAGAATGGTCCCCGCGGCCCCGATGACGGAGAAGAACCCGTTTACACCCCAGGCCCAGGGTAAAAGACCGGGTGTTCTCTGTCCGAGAAGATTAAGGCCATAGGGAAAGGGAATGCCCATGGGAACGGCCAGGGGCGCGATGAGAAGACTGCAGAGGACACACCGGGCCCAGAGGGGCAGGAGCGGGATGTATCTTCCCAGGATGGGGTCGGAGATCATGAAGACGACTGCCGAAAGGATGATCAGCGCAGCAGCGGCACACACATGCCCCGGCTTCACCTCCCGCAGCCTGCCAGCGATCGCACTCCCGATCCCCGAATAGACGAGGAAGGACCCGATCACGACGAGGGCGGAGAAGACAGGGTCGAAGAGATAGCGGATGAACTGCTGGAGGAAAGACATCTCGATGAACATGTAGGCAAGCCCCAGGGAGCCGAAGTAGATGAAGCACGGGAGTTTCCCGGCTTCCGGTGATCGCCCCAGAAGCGGCAGGGGAAAGAGGATCAGTGCGGAACTGACAACCATCAGAAGGACAAGGGAAACCCAAACCAGGATGTATCCCCAGTCCATGTATGGGACATAGAGGCGGCCCGCGTCGCCGAGGTAATATTTCAGCATTCCGAGGCGGAAGGTGTGTGAGAAGAAGGGCCGGTCATCCGTCGCCGGTCGGACATCGAAGGGATAGTCCTGGAAGAATCGTTCACCCCGCCCCGATAAAATGGACTTTGCGGCCAGATAATAATAATCCGGGTCTATAAGATTGAAACGGTTCGTCTCTTCTTTCCGGACACCGGGGTAGTAAGAGAGATCGAAGAGGCGGGCCCTGCAGAAGGTCTTCACGGCTTCGATGTCGGCTTTTCGAAAAGTCCCCTTTTTGACCAAGATCGTCACCGTCTGCCAGCTCCGGATCATCACGAGGGAATCGGCGGCACTCTGCCCGCCCGACACGTTCAGGACATCGATTGCCGTGGCAAGGAGCTTGATGCTCCCCCGGGGCGGGTTTTCAATCCATCGCGAGACGCTGAGCATCCCCTCCGGTGCCAGCCGATCGAGATACAGTTGAAAGGCTTCTTTCGTGAAGAGATAGTTCTCGTTGAGGGCGTAGACACCGGCTGATGCCGTCCCCATGGACTCGAGGAGGGCGACCTGGATGAGATCGTAGCGATCTTTCGTCCGCTGGAGAAAACCCCGTCCCTCCTCCACATGGACGTTTACGCCCTCAAGGTCGTATATCCCGCCGCTTGTATCGGCAAAGGGCCCTTTCATAAGACGGACGACGTCGCTGTTCATTTCGGCTGCCGTAATGGTCCTTGCCCCGTGGTGGCTCGCATTGAGGATTTCCGTTCCCGACCCCGCGCCAAGGACGAAGACCCGTGGCTTTGAAAGAAGGGCATAGGCAAGGGAGGCCGTGCGGCACTCCATGAAGGCAAGCTCCCCGGGTGTTCCGGCAAGGTGGTTGATCGCACCGACGGTGTTGCCGTCCCAGAAGAGGCCCATCTGCTCGGGAAGGGGATGGGGGCAATCCAGACTCAAATCGGGGAGGTAATGATAGGCCGGGCTGGAGATGACCGTCACGAGGCCCAGGGGGCCGAAGATCTCCCTTTCGTTTTTCGCCCCTCGAAGCAGTTTTGCCTGTGAGAGGTCCTTGTAACTGCTCATGGGAAGCGGGAGGTGCCTCAGCGTGGTCGCGTAGAGGATGATGAGGAGTACCCCGAGGAAAGGAAGAACAAACTTCTGCATACGCTCCGCCGCCTCGACCAAAGCGGCCGAGAGGAGAAGAAAAGAAATGGCGAGGATGATCTCATGAGGCCCCAGCCCTGTGAGGGTTAGGAGAATCAGGAGGCCCCCCAGGCCTGAACCCAGGAGGTTGGAGCAATAGATCCTGAAGGAGGCGCCAGGGGAAAAAGTGAAGGCAAGGCCGATAAAAAGGGCCCCCAGGAAAAAGGGAATGAAAAGAGCAAAACCGAGCAGGAGCAGGTTTAAAATTTCCCGCATCTGCCACACAATGATCAGGGGATTGAAGTCGATCCTTCTCGTGAAATAGAGATTGAGCCACAGGGCGGTCAGCATGAGGAGGGGCAGGGCAAAAAAGATCGTCGGGAGCCTCGATTCCATTTTGGTTCTGAAAAGGCAGATGAAGGTACCGCTGGAGCCGAATCCCAGGAGGGCGATACTGATAATGAGATAGGCGAAGTGATGCCAGTACTGAATGGAAAAGAGCTTTACGAGAAGAATCTGATAGCCGATGACAACGGCGGAAACGAGGAAAACGGAAATCTGCAGTTTCCTGATGTTCAAGGAAAGGACCTTTATTTAGATGAGGCTAAGGCTTGCCCCAATTCTGAGTTTTGAGTTTTGAATTATGAATTATTAAAACTTACCGCAATTTTGAATGATGAGTTTTGAGTTATGAATTTCTCTAGTCCTTCTAGGTCTATATAGGTTTATCCAAGTCTTTCTCACAACTCACAACCATTTTTTGTGCTCACCCCTCCTTACTCATAACTATCTTTAGTGCTCACAACACACAACTGACAATTCACAACTCGGGCCTGCGGCCCGGCCGCTAATGCCCGCCTGTCAACGGGACGAATCGAACGGGGAGCAGATTCCGGGTGGTGATTTCTCCTTTCTGGTCCTTCGACACGAGGACCAGGTTCTGCACCATGAAGAACCCGCCCACGGGGATGACCATTCGACCTCCGTTCCTCAGCTGCTTGATGAGTGCAGGAGGGATATGGCCTGCAGCCGCCGTGACGATAATCGCGTCGAAGGGGGCTTTTTCGGGCCACCCGAAGTAGCCGTCCCCCTCCTTCACCTCCACGTTGGCAAAACCGAGTTTCTTCAGCCGCTCTTTCGCCGACGAGGCCAGCTCGGGGATGATCTCCATGGTGTAAACCTTCTTGACCATGGGGGAGAGGATCGCAGCCTGATACCCCGAACCGGTCCCGATCTCGAGAACGGTATCCCCCTTTCTGACCTTGAGAACCTCTGTCATGAAGGCCACGATATAAGGCTGGGAGATGGTCTGGCCGTGGCCGATGGGGAGGGGCCCGTCATCGTGGGCCCTCGATTGAAGGCCCTCGGGCACGAAGAGATGCCTGGGAACAGCCCGCATGGCCCTCAGAACCTCAGCGTCCGCGATGCCCCGGTCGGCGATTTGCTCCTTCACCATGGCCGCTCGTTGGGCCGCGAAGCGGTCGTCCGGCGAAGCCTCCACAGAACCGGGAATCATGAAAATAAAGGACAGGAGCAGGATCACCGGCACATACGGGTGAGGACTCTTTTCTCCCTTCACCGTGCGATTCGTCCTTATCTCTGATATCAATTCATACATGGCGGGTTTTCGGGGCACCTCAGATGTGATATGATTTATTACATGGAGGCATTTTCAAAGGTCTCCCACTTCCCCAGGAGGTGACAAAAAAGGATGGTCCCCAAGATTGCCGCCGACGTGGTGATCCTCATCCATTTTCTGTGGATAGGATTTGTCATACTGGGTTTCCCCGTCGCCCTCTATTTCCACTCTGCGAAATGGCGGCTCATCCATCTGGCGGCCGTGATCCTGATGATCCTCATGCAGGTGACACGAACAATCTGCCCTCTCACCTACCTCGAGGCCTGGCTGAGGTCGGGGGAGAGCACGAAGGACGTCTATCCCGGCACCTTCATCGCCGAGTGGGTGGAGCGGCTCATCTATGTCGAGGACGTGACACTGGAGAAAATCATGTACGCCACGATGGCCTACCTCGTGCTGATCCTGCTTTCCTTCTGGTGCCGACCCCTTCGGTGGAAGCCCCGATCCGAAAAATAACCCGCATAGGGTCCATCACATATTTATACCATATTCCCGACGCTTTCGAAATTCATCATCCCGAGGCCTTTACCTGACCCTCTTGCCGATCCACTTCAGGAGGATGAGGTGAGTGGGCAGGTAGATGATGAGGGGGTACAGGACCATGCAGGCCAGGAGGTAACCCTCCGGGCTCAGAATGTCCTGTTTTAACCCGAAGGGCCCCCACACCCAGTTGATGTTCTTCTGGGGATCGGTGAAGAAAAAACTTACGGGAAGAATGATCGAGGCGATGAGGATCTGGAGGGCGAGTCCCCGCCTGTCGTAGCCAAGCCTGAAGAGACCCCAGAGGATGATCAGGGGCACGAAAAGGTGAAAGAGGGAAAAGAGCCTCAGCCACAGGGGAAATGAGGCATCCAGCATGTACGCCGTCCCCCCGGGGTAGTGGAGGCCAAAGATCAGGCGTCCCGCGAGTTCCAGGGTCCACCCCGTGTTGATGACAAGCACGGACAGGGCCTGGCTGGAGAAAAGAATAGCGCTCTCACCCCAGAGCGCGGCCAGAATAATGAAGTTTGATATGTCGGAGAACCAGAGAAAATTCTGAGGTCCGTAGAATTTCCAGTAGACGGGGACCCAGAAAATCACCCAGAGGGTGTAGGTCACCTTCAGCCATCCCGGCAGCCGTCCGGCGAATTTCATGGGAGGGGTCCTTTTTTGTCTTTGAGATTTGACAGGATTTTCTTTATCTTTATGATGGAGTCACGGGGAAGATTGCAACAGGAAAGTTTATCTCCTCATGAAAGGTTTTCTGATGCTTGCGATTCGGGGACGATTTTCGATTCCGCTGGCCGTCACGGCCCTGGGACTCTCAGCCGTCATCACCCAGATTACCGTCATCCGGGAGTTCATCAACGTCTTCGAAGGAAATGAAGTTGTCCTGGGTCTTCTCTTTTCCTTCTGGCTTCTTTACTCGGGCGCCGGGGCCTGGCTCGCAAAATTCATCAGGCAGGCCCCGCGTCAGAAGACCGCTTTCCAGATCTGCCTTTTCTTCGTGGCCGTCCTGCCCCCGGTGCTGGTGGCCGCGACCCGACTCCTGAGAAATCACGTTTTCATCCGGGGGGAACTCCCCGGTGTCGCCGACCTGATCCTCGCGGGTTCCGCAGTCCTCCTTCCCTACTGCCTGATGTCGGGGGCGCTCCTCACACTTGCCTGCAGTCTCCACGCCGAGGAAAAACCCGGCAGGGAGGCCATCGGCCGGATCTATTTTCTCGACAGCCTCGGTAGTATCGCGGGCGGGCTTCTCTTCACCTTCGTCCTGGTTCATTTTTTCGGAAACCTCACTTCCCTCCTCGTGCCGGCCCTGCTCTGCCTTGCCGCCTTCCTCCTGCTTCCATCCGGCTGGGGGACCCGCTCTTCAACCGCCTACATCCTCGGGTTCTCGGGGATTGTCCTTGCCGTTTCCGCCTTTTTTATCCCTGTCGAGAAGTTCACCCTGCAGCGCCTCTTCACGGGTCAGGAGATCGTGGATTTCCGCGAATCCCCCTATGGACGGATTGTCATCACGCGGGAGCACGACCAGATCTCTTTCTTTGAAAACGGCGGGCATCTCTTCTCGATCCCCAACACATTCGCGAACGAGGAAATCGTCCATTACGCCCTTCCTCAGATCCGGGAGCTTCGCTCCGTGATGCTCATCTCCGGCGGTGTGGCCGGCGTGACCGACGAGATCCTCAAATACAGGGTGAAGCGTCTGGATTACGCGGAGCTGGACCCCGCCATCATCGAGCTGGGTCTCCGGCATCTCGGGGTCCGGTACCCGGAAGCCGTCCGCCCTCATCTCGAGGATGGAAGAAAGTACGTCGAGAGGTCCACTGAAAAATACGACGCGGTTATCCTGAACGTGCCGCCGCCGGACGCTCTGCAGCTCAACCGCTTCTACTCCCGGGAATTCTTCGAAGCGGTAAAATCACGCCTCCACCGTGCAGGCGTCTTCGGCTTCGCCGTGCCGGGCGCCGAGAATTACATCAGTCCCGACCAGGCGGCCTTCCTCTCGACGCTCAGGCGGACCCTGCAAGGGGTCTTCAAAAATGTCCTTATCATTCCCGGGGACAGAAACATCTTCATCGCCTCCGACGGGCTCCTCTCGGCAGACGTGGCGCCCCTCATCGAAGCGAAGAAAATCCCGACAACCTATGTGAACCGCCATTTCCTCACGGGCCGTGTCACACCGGACCGGGTGGCCTTCGTGGCGGCAAGCCTCCGGGATGACGTCCCCGAGAACAGGGACTTTCGTCCCGTGGCCTTCTTTTTCCGGATGAAGCTCTGGCTTTCCATGTTCGGGAAGAACCACGGCCCCCTCCTGATCGGAGTGGCTGTGTTATTTCTGTTTTACTTCCTCCGCATCGGCATGGTCAGAAAAACCCTCTTCACAACAGGATGTCTCGCCTCGGCCATGGAGATTGTCATCCTTTTGAGCTACCAGATCCTTCATGGAACCGTTTACACCGGCATCGGGTTCATCGTGGCCTCCTTCATGTTCGGGCTGGCCGCCGGAAGCCTCGCATTCAGCCGGATCATCGAACGGGGCGGGCGAATCGGAAAAGGCACCCTTCTGGGACTGGAAGCGGCCATCCTTGCATACACCGTCATCTACATTCTGGCCCTCGCCTTCGGCAGAGGGTTCTTGACGGACCCGGCCTTCGCCGTCCTGACGGCTGTCATCGGGGCCCTCACGGGAGCGGAATTTCCCGTGGCCTCAAGGCTTATTTCTTCCTCTCCCGGCGAGACAGCGGGTTCCCTCTATGCGGCCGACCTTTTCGGGGCAAGCCTGGGGGCCGCGGCGGTGAGCCTCTTCCTCATTCCCGCAGCGGGCATCTACATGACCTGCCTCATCCTTCTTTCGATCAAGATCCTCATGATCACAGGCCTTGCCCTCTGGAGAAGCGACGCCTGAGCCGCGGATCTGACCCGCGAGGCGGTAAAAAATCATTGGCATTTCAGCTGTTTATGATATGATGGCTTCAACCCGACCCGCCGTACGGAAACAAGACCTCTCAGGGGAAACAAGAATCCGCGAGAGATGAAAGAACCGGCAGACCAGACATGCTTCCTCAAGATGACGAGGAGGAATCTCCTCAAGGCCGGGGTGGTCTGCGCCATATCCGGACTCCCCTGCCGTGCCCTTGCCGGGTGGGCTCCCTCATCGGGACGGAACGAAAAAACGGTCACGCTCAACGACGCCCCAGGGAAGATCTGGGAGTGGTCCAGGGAGGTCATCTTCAAGAGGGTCTCGGGCAACGAGATCCAGTGCCTCACCTGCCCCAACATGTGCCTCCTCCCCCCGAATGCCCGAAGCCGATGCCAGTCCCACGTCCACAAGGACGGGAAGCTCTATACCCTGGTCTACGGTAATCCCTGTGCCGTGCATGTGGATCCCATCGAGAAGAAACCTTTTTATCACTTCCTGCCCGGTTCACAGTCTCTTTCCATCGGCACCGCCGGCTGCAGTTTCCACTGTCTGAACTGCCAGAACTGGCAGATTTCCCAGGCGAAGCCCGAAGACGTGAAGTTTTACACCCTCTACCCGGAGGCCGCCGTCGAAAAGGCCATAGAGGCAAACTGCCGGACCATCGCATTCACCTACAACGAGCCGACGACGGCCCTGGAGTATGCGCTCGACACCTTCCGGATATCGCGAAAGCGGGATGTGAGGGGGGTGTGGGTCTCCAGTGGGTTCATCAACAGGGCGCCCCTTCTGGAGCTTTGCAAGAAACTCTCGGCGGCGCGCATCGACGTCAAAGGCTTCTCCGAGGAGATGTACCAGAAACTCAACGCCGGGCGTTTGAGCCCCGTCCTGGAAACCTTGAAGATCCTGAAGGCGGAAGGGGTCTGGTTGGAGATGATCGTCCTTATTGTTCCCACTTACACGGACCGGATGGAGATGGTGAAACAGATGTGCGAGTGGTTTCTGAAGAACCTGGGCCCCGATCAGCCTGTGCATTTCCTGCGCTTTCACCCTCAGTACAAACTCACGCATCTCCCGCCCACGTCCGTTTCGTTCCTCGAGGAGGCGAGAAAGACCGCCCTTTCCATGGGGCTTCATCATGTGTACGTGGGAAATATTCCCAACGCGGAGTCGAATCACACGTACTGTCCCGACTGCAGGAAGAAAATCATCATCCGGGTCGGGTTCTCGGTCAAGGAAAACCGCATCAAAAAAGGCAAATGCGGCTACTGCGGGCGACGCATCGCAGGGGTCTGGGCCTGATACCGAAGGGCAACGGCAGGGTAATGATAAAAGGGAAAAACGTCAAAGAGCCATGAAAAAACCCCGGTTGAGATCGGACATCCAGATGATCGCCTCCACCCTGGAGGGACGCCGGGTCATTATGTTCAGTGACCCTTTTCAGCTCGGCGGCCGGATGGTGGCTCTCGACATGAGCCTTTTGCCCCTCCTCGAGCTTCTCGACGGGCGTCACGACGTCCGGGACATCCAGATGGAGATGATGAGCCGGCAGGGCGGACGCCTGATCTTTCAGACCGAGATCGAGTCCTTTCTCCATCAACTGGACAGGACCTTTCTCCTGGACAGCGATCTATTCCGTGAAAGAATGCAAAAGATCCGGGAGGAGTTCGGAAGCGAGGCAAAGCGCGCCTTCGTTCACGGTGGAAAATGCTACGACACCGACCCGAGGAGGCTTGCGCAGTTCATCGAGGAGATCGAGAGCACCCTTCTGCTGCCGGATGAGACGGATGGCCTGGAAAACATCTGCGGGATTCTCTCCCCCCACATCGATATCCAGGTGGCACAGCGGACCTACGTCGGCACCTACCGGCTGTTGAAAGGAAGATCCTATGATCTCGTCATTATCCTGGGCGTCAATCACAACCCGCAGGACGGCCTTTACTCCGTGTCCGAGAAAAATTATCTCACACCGTACGGCGAGCTTCCGGCGGACAGGGATCTCGTGAGAGACCTCCGGAAAAAACTCCCAAAGGGGACCCTCTCCTCCGACGATTTCGGCCACAAGATGGAGCATTCCATCGAGTTCCAGACCCTCTTCATTCACCACTACCTGAAAAACTCAACCCCCATCATACCCATTCTCTGCGGCAGCCTGCACGACTTCATCCTCGGCAGTGAAAATCTCTTCGGGGACGAGCGCTATCAGGCCATGCTCGCCGCCCTGGTGGACATCGTCCGGGAAAAAGATGGAAAGGTCCTCTGTGTGGCCGGTGTGGATTTCGCCCACGTGGGCCTGAAATTCGGAGACACCCTGCCGGCCGATGCCCTTCTTCCCCGCACCCGATCCAATGACGAGAAAATCCTGTCCTTCCTCCTGCAGGGTGAAACGGAAAAGATTTTTGAAAATGCCGTCGAAACGAAAGACCAGTGCAAAGTCTGCGGGCTTCCGGCCATCATCCTGCTTTCCGACCTCCTTCAGGGCAGCCATCGCAGCCTGATGGCCTACGAAACCTATGATGAAGCCGCGACACAGAGTGCCGTCACTTACGCCTCAGTGCTCTTTTCCGGGCAGTGATCGCACACGATGAAATATGCGCTTTGGGCCGTGATTCCTCAGCCCGTCATATTTTTACCCACCTTGCTGCCACAAGAGATGTGAGATTTGATATTGTTCCCAGGAGATGACGCTGTTCGGGTAGAAGGCTTTTGAAATCGTACTGAATGCCCATGACCCCTATCGTTTCATCCTGAGATTTGATCGGCAGGAAGAAATACCGGATACTCGAAAGAGTTTCCGTACCGCAGCCTGCGATCTCCCCCTTAGAGTAAGTCCATTCAGCAACGGCGAGTTCATTCTGGCTGATCTCCACTTCCGGCCTGCTGCGGGCCCAGACCTGTAACCCGCCCTCTTTTACCTTGAAAAGCACAAAGGATGGTGCATCAAGGGTCCTTGCTACATACTTGATCATCAGTTGGCTGATATCATTGAGAATGGTTGTGCGCAGGAGTGTCAGAACATTCAATGCATCACCGGAACAGCGGGCAAGCTCCTCCACCAGCTGCTCAGCGGGCGGCAGCGTCAGCAATTCCTTGCTCAATTCCTCGGCAAGGGATACTCGTTCAAGGCGATACTGCAATGCCAGATTTTGCTTTCGTGTCGTCTTGACAAGCTGCCCGATAACGATTGACGTTACGAAGAAGACGATCACGCCGACCATTTCATGAGGGTCTTTCATGGAAAGGCTATATTTCGGATCGGTGAATAGATAATCAAACACCAGCAGACTCGCAACCGAAGCGAAGAGAGAAGGTCCCGTGCCATATAGCAGGGCGCACACGATCGGTGCAAGCAGGTAAACGAATAGAAGCGATACTGGATTAAGGATCTGCTGCAGAGGGAACAGGTTCACCAGGGTGATCAAGGCGACCATGACCAGAGACAGGAGGTACTCATTCGGCGAAAACGGGAGTCGCCCTGAAGGCACTGGCATCTCTATCTCTTTTTTTTCAATCGTCGGTGTGATGAGATGCAGCTCGAACTCATTCTGCGAATGGAGAAGTCGAGAAGCCGGAGAACCCTTCAAAAACCCGATGATCATGGATCGGAGCGGTTTTCCGATGACGATGCGTGTCATATTGTATTCACGGGCAAAACGCAAAATTTCATTGGCGATATCCGTTCCTGTCAGGGTCATCACTTTTGCGCCGAGCTCTTCCGCCAGATTCAATGCCTCCGTTAAATAGGTTCGTTCCTTGACCGACAGGCCCGTAACGGACACGGTTGAAACATAAATGGCATACCACTCCGCATGGGTGTCCTTGGCGATGGTATAGGCCTTGCGAACCAATTGTTTCGCATAGGGGCTGGCCGCAATACACACGACCAGCCTTTCTGATACGGGCCAGGGGCCGGGTATGGCTCTGGCCCTCATGTAGTTCAGAAGTTCGCTATCCACCTTGCGCGCGACCAGGTTAAGCATGAGTTCTCGGAGGGCGGAAAGATTACCGAGCTGGAAGAAGTTCTTCATGGCGTGCCGCGCCTGCTCGGGGAAGTACACCTTCCCTTCCTTGAGCCTCTGAAGCAGTTCTTCCCAGGGGATGTCGATCACCTGTACCTCATCTGCTCGATCCAGGAAGCTATCCGGGAGGGTCTCCTGCATGCGCACTCCCGTGATCTTTGCCACCACATCATTCATGCTCTCAAAGTGCTGAATGTTTACCGTGGTGTATACGTCGATACCGCAATCAAGCAGCTCTTCGATGTCCTGATAGCGTTTAGGATGCCGGCTCTCGCCGACGTTTGTATGGGCGAGTTCGTCAACGAGCGCAACGGAAGGAAGCCGGGCAAGAACGGCGTCAAGATTAAGTTCTCCGAGAACAATTCCCATGTATTCAACCCGTCGCCGGGGAATCACTTCGAGGTCCGAGAGAAGCATCTCCGTTTCATCGCGATGGTGGGTCTCCACAACGCCGGCAATGACATCTACACCGCGACTTTTCAGGACATGGGCCTCGTTGAGCATGGTGTAAGTCTTGCCGACGCCGGGGGAATAGCCGATAAATATTTTCAGCCGCCCCTTCTTCTTTTCCTCGCGCTCTGCTTCCTTCAAGAGTGCATCCGGGCTGGGTCTTTTTTCTTCCATGGAGTACCTTTTATCCTCCAAGAGATTACCGAGAGATCATTATGGACGTTCCTGCTTTAATCTGTCCAATGACATATTGAGCTTGAGGACGTTCACCCTTTCCTGCCCCCAGACTTCCAAGAAGGGCCTTTCAATATGACGGCTCACGAGCGATTCAACCTCGGACTCCGGGAGCTGCCTCTCCCTGGCGACACGCTGAACCTGCAGCATGGCCGACGCCGGGCTGATATGGGGATCCAGCCCGCTTGCCGATGTCAAAACCAGATCGGCAGGGACCGGCGCATCGAAAGGAGCAAGATCGTTTTCCTGGCGAACTTTATCTATTCTCTCTTTTACCTGCTCCAGAAGTTTGGCATTCGTCGGTCCGAGATTGCTGCCTGACGAGGCGCCTGCGTTATAGGCGGGCTCGGTGGCCGATGGCCTTCCGTGAAAGTAATTCGGCTCCCGGAACATCTGACCGATCAGTTCGGAGCCAGCCACCCGTCCATCCATCATGACAAGACTGCCGCCCGCCCGATGAGGAAAAAAAATCTGCGCTATGGCCGTAATCATCAGCGGATAAACCAGTCCACAGAGGCACGAGGATGACAAAAAGATCATGACGGCACGTTTCACCTGTGACATTGGAATCCTCACCTAGATCAACTTCATGAACGATATAAAAAGGTCGATCAGTTTTATTCCTGCAAAAGGCAATACCAGTCCTCCAAGGCCATAGACGAGGAGATTCCGGCGGAGAAGAACAGAAGCCCCGGAGGGCCGGTAACGAACCCCCCGGAGGGCCAGGGGAATGAGCATCGGGATGATGATGGCATTGAATATCACCGCGGACAATACGGCACTCTCGGGACTCGAAAGGTGCATGATATCGAGTATACTCAGAGCGGCATACTGAGTCACAAAAATGGCGGGAATGATCGCAAAGTACTTCGATACATCGTTTGCCACACTGAAAGTCGTCAATGACCCCCGGGTGATGAGAATTTGTTTTCCGATCTCGACAATGTCGAGAAGTTTCGTCGGATTCGAGTCGAGGTCCACAATATTCGCCGCTTCCCTTGCAGCCTGCGTGCCCGCATTCATGGCAACGGCAACGTCTGCCTGGGCTAAGGCAGGAGCATCGTTCGTGCCGTCGCCTATCATGGCGACAAGATGCCCTCTCGACTGGTACTGCCTGATGAGCTCAAGCTTGATGTCCGGTTTTGCTTCAGCAATGAAATCATCGATACCGGCCTCCGCGGCTATGGTCGCTGCCGTCAACGGATTATCTCCCGTGATCATGACGGACCTTATACCCATGTGACGAAGCTGAGAGATCCTGCCCCTGATACCCTCCTTGACCACATCCTTCAATCGAATGACACCCAGGACCCGGTCGTCTTCTGCGACAAGCAGCGGTGTGGAGCCCTCATGGGAGACTTCGGTGGTGATTCTCTGAACTTTTTCAGTCACCTTGCCGTTATGTGACGCTACGAAGCCGGCAATCGCTGCGGGAGACCCCTTCCTTATCTTATGGCCATTCCAGTTGACTCCGCTCATGCGCTTTTCCGCGCTGAAGGGGAAAAATGAAGCGCCCTCCGGGGCGCGGATGTCGCGCCCGCGCACGCCCAGTTGCTCTTTTGCGAGGACCACGATACTTCGTCCTTCGGGGGTTTCGTCGGCCAGGGATGAAAGCAAGGCCGCCTGGACAAGGGCCGCCTTATCGCCCTCCTCGGCAGGAAGAAAATCCGTTGCCATCCTGTTACCGAGGGTGATCGTACCGGTCTTGTCCATGAGCACCACATCTACATCGCCTGCTGCCTCCACGGCTCGCCCGCTCATGGCGATGAAGTTATTCTGCAACAGCCGATCCATCCCTGCAATGCCGATAGCCGGCAACAAACCGCCTATCGTCGTCGGCATCAGACATACAAGCAGAGCGATCAGCGTCGAGACGGCCACCTTGACACTCATGTATCCTGCAAAAAACACCAACGTGACGACGACAACAATGAATGTCATCGTGAGCCCGACGAGGAGAACATTCAGCGCCTTTTCATTGGGCGTCTTCTGACGTTTCGCCCCCTCGACCATGGAAATCATCTGGTCAAAAAAGGTTTCCCCCGGATTCGCCGTGATTCTGACTTTTATCCTTCCGGAAAGGACGCGGGTCCCGCCGGTGACACCGCTTCGATCGCCTCCCGCCTCCCTGATGACAGGGGCGGATTCGCCTGTGATGGCCGATTCGTCAATCAGAGCGGTACCCTCTATCACCTCACCGTCACCGGGAACCGGATCTCCGCCTTCGACGACAACCACATCTCCTTTGCGAAGCTGTAAGGCCGGGATTCTCTCGCTGCGACCATCTACCAGCAACTTCTTCGCGAACGCCTCGCTGCGGTTCTTCCTCAAAGACTCGGCCTGCGCCCTGCCCTGACCCTCAGCCAGGGACTCGGCGAAGTTTGCGAAGATAATGGTAAACCAAAGCCAGAAGGTGATCTGGCCGTCATATTTGAAATTTCCGCCGGTCAATAGATCAGTCAGGGTAATCATGGAGGTGATAATCGTCACGATTTCCACGACAAACATGACGGGATTTTTCATCATGGCCACGGGATTCAATTTTTTCACGGAATCCTTCATGGCCTGCAGTACAAGCTTTGATTGCCATATTCTCAGTCTTTTTGGCTGCATCCCAGTCTCCCTCAAAAGGTCTTCCCGGCAGTCATGAGAAGGTGTTCAAGAAAAGGACCGAGTGTGAATAGGGGAAAGAAGGTCAACGCGCCCACAACGATGACAACGCTGACCAGCATCACGATGAACAGCGTACCCGTCGTCGGGAATGTCGCAGTGCTCACGGGAACTATTTTCTTCCCCGCGAGGGACCCCGCTATGGCAAGAGCCGGCAGGATCGTGGAAAATCTCCCCACCAGCATGGCCAGAGAGGTGGTGAGATTATAGAAGAGGCTGTCGGCATTCAATCCGCCAAAGGCGGACCCGTTGTTTCCCGATGCGGATGCATAGGCGTAAACAATCTCCGAAAGTCCGTGAGGTCCCGGATTGCTCAGGCCGGAGAGCCCCGCCTGCGTCGAAATCGCAACGCTGGACATCATGAGGAGCAGGAGGGCCGGTGACAGGATGACGATGAGGGACATCACCATCTCTGATGACTCGAGCTTTTTTCCAATGAATTCCGGAGTCCTGCCGATCATCAGGCCCGCGAGGAACATGGTGAGGATGGCATAGATCAGCATGCCGATGAGACCCGTACCGACACCACCGAAAATCACCTCCCCGATCGCCATGTTGAATATGAGAATGAGTCCGCTCAAGGGCATCAGGCTATCATGCAAGCTGTTGACGGCCCCGCATGAAGTCGCCGTCGTCGACTGGGCGAAGAGAACGGAATTTATAATACCGAATCGCACCTCTTTCCCTTCCAAATTGATCCCGTTCATAACACCTATCTTTTCAAGAAGGGGATTCCCCTGCATCTCCGCCCACAGGATGATACCCGAACCCATCAAGTAGAGCGCCATCATGGAAGCGAAAATAGTCCAGCCCTGTCGGCGATTATTCAACATGGCCCCGAGGGTGAATGGGAGGGCCGCGGGAAGGAGCAGCAGCCCAAGGACACCCATGAAATCGGTAAGGGGAGTAGGATTTTCAAAAGGATGGGACGCATTTGTGTTAAAGAATCCCCCTCCGTTCGTGCCCAACTGTTTGATGGCCTCCTGAGACGCCACCGGCCCAACGGAAATCACCTGTTTCTGACCTCCGGGCGTCCACGCGTCGATTGGGGCATTCAGAGTCTGGACAACGCCCTGCGAAACAAGGACAAGAGACCATAGGACCGCCAGAGGCAATAAGATGTACAGTATGGAGCGGGTCAGGTCGACCCAGAAGTTGCCTATGGTCTTCGATCCCTTTCGGGAAAACCCCCGGATGAGGGCAATTGCGGGAGCAAGACCGGCTGCCGCGGAGAGGAAATTTTGAACGGTGAGCCCCAGCATCTGTGTGAGATAGCTCATGGTCTGCTCACCGCTGTAAGACTGCCAGTTCGTGTTGGTGACGAAAGATACCGCCGTATTCAGGGCTGTATCCCAGCGAACTGGTCCGAACCCTGATGGATTGAATGGAAGGAGCCCCTGAAGCCGCTGAAGGAGAAAGAGCGCTACGATCCCGATGACATTGAATACGACGAAGGACCAGGCGTAGGTCTTCCATGACATCTCTTCACTCTCATCAATGCCGAATAAACGATAGAGCAGTCTCTCGGGGGGTCTCAGGATGGGAGAGAGGAAAGTGTGTCCGCCGCTATAAACCTTTGACATGAACTCGCCTAAAGGTACAGCCAGAACCGTAAGGATACAGGGAAGTAAAAGGGCGGGGATTAAATCGGTCAGGGTCATCATCGCCTCTTATCGATTCCGCATCCTGGCGGACTGAATGACATATTAAAGGTACAGATATTACGACGAATCACCCCAAAATGAACCCGGGGCATGACCGGGGGCTGAAAAGAAATCTCCTTCTATAATGTATTAATATTATGCTCAAATTCACTGGCCGTCAAATACATGCTTTTTATATTTTATGAAGGTGTGGCATGCAATATGTAAAAACTGTAACATTTAAAATAGAGCATCCACCCGTATTGAAGAAAAATGATACACCGGCGATCGCACAGCGTTATCCGGGGAAGGTTGCCTTATTTTCCTTGACTGAAGGGCTTTTTTTGCTATCTTTTTAAGGCCTTTCAATGAAGATGCCCCATCCCAAAATAGTGAGACAGGAGGGAGCTTTGAAATGACCGGAAAAGTGAACATCGATCATGTCTTCTACAGGAATCCGACCAAGTATTACCCCACCGTTGATCGAGCAGAGGGCGTCTATATCTACGACAGGAAGGGCAAGGCCTACATCGACGGGTCGGGCGGCGCCGCCGTGGTCAACATCGGCCACGGGGTCAAGGAAATCGAAAAGGCGATGCTGAAGCAGGCGAGCAGCGTCGCCTTCACCCACGGCACGCATTTCACGAGCAAGGCGGCCATCGATCTGGCGGAGCGGATCGTCCGGATGAGCCCGAAGGGCCTGAGCCGCGTTTACTTTCTGTCGGGCGGATCGGAGGCCGTGGAGACGGCCGTCAAGATGGCAAGGCAGTACCAGGTGGACCGGGGCTGCCCCCTGAAGTACAAGGTCGTCTCCCGCTGGGCGAGCTACCATGGCAACACCCTGGGCGCCCTGGCCCTGAGCGGACACACGGGAAGGCGTAGGTATTACCAGCCGCTCATCCAGCACACGCCGCACATCGTACCCGCCTACTGCTACCGCTGCCCCTTCGGTCTCGAGCCGAATCAGTGCTCCCTCGAGTGCGCCGACGACCTGGAGAAGACGATCCTTTACGAAGGACCCGATGCGGTTTCCGCCTTTATCGCCGAGCCCGTCGTCGGGGCCACCGCCGGGGTCCTGGTCCCGAAAAACGGGTACTTCCAGAAGATCCGGGAGATCTGCGACCGGTATGATGTCCTTCTCATTGTCGATGAAGTCATGTCGGGTATCGGCAGAACCGGGAGAAACTTTGCCATTGATCATTGGAACGTCACCCCCGACATGGTCGTCGCCGCCAAGGGCCTTGCCAGCGGCTATACACCACTCTACGTCGTCGTAGTCAGGGAAGAGATCCACCGGACGATAAAGGAGAAAAACGGCACCTTCGTCCATGGCCATACCTACAGCCAGAACCCCCTTTCCTGTGCCATCGGTGTTGCCGTTCTGGATTACATAGGGGCGAAGGACCTCGTGAGGGCCTCGGCGAAAAAGGGAAAATACCTCCTTGAAAAACTGAAGACGCTGTATAGGCACCCGATCGTCGGGGATGTGCGCGGTCTGGGGCTCTTTGCCGGTGTTGAATTTGTACGGGACAGAAAAACGAAGGAGCCCTTCAATCCGAAGAGGAGACTCAATGTTCTTATCGGGAACCGGGCTTTCGCAAAAGGCCTCATCACCTACCCGGGCGGCGGCGGGGCCGACGGCGTGCGCGGAGACCACATTCTCCTCGCGCCGCCTTTTATCATTACAAAAGCACAGATGGACCGGATCGTTGAAATACTCGACGAATCCATCCGCGAAATCTCAAAAGGGATCCGTAAGGCCAGCATGAACAAGTTGTGAGCAACTGTGTTTCGAGTCAAGGTAATTAACTAAGCATATTTCCAGCACGTGTTGTTTTTGATCATCGTATTGAGGGTGATCAGGATCTTTCTCATACAGGCCGTGATGGCCACTTTGAAGCAACTGTGTTTCGAGTCAAGGTAATTAACTAAGCATATTTCCAGCACGTGTTGTTTTTGATCATCGTATTGAGGGTGATCAGGATCTTTCTCATACAGGCCGTGATGGCCACTTTGAAGCATTTA
>Ga0209610_1000311_pt1 | contig 25309 bp, 23 predicted proteins | sample LakKivw275mmetaG_FD_184137 | JGI IMG/M metagenome (GOLD analysis project Ga0209610, IMG submission 184137) | Anoxic lake water microbial communities from Lake Kivu, Rwanda to study Microbial Dark Matter (Phase II) - Lake Kivu water 275m metaG... | ecosystem: Environmental > Aquatic > Freshwater...
ACCTCTTCTGGTGTAACCCCCCTTTTTAATGTTTTATTACCCCCTTTTACTACTCTTCTTGGCATGCCATAATTTATTACCTCTGTTTACATATAACTACGGGTTGATTAGTGGTGAATGACTATAGTAAAGTATCACGAAAACAATAAAGATTTCGATTATCTGATTAACAATATCAACTGGGATTTACGGGAATCTTTTCGACGTGCTCTAACAACCTCAAACCCCGAGGGGTTTTACGAAGCGATTAAAAATTCCTACGCACTGCTCGTTCCTCATGAGGATAAGCTGAAGATTTATCTTCACGAGTATTTTCTCAAAGATGGCTACCCCGAACTTTTAGATCTACGCTCTCTACCCGAATCCGGCGAAAAATTAAGAACCTACCTTAATCTCACGCTGTATAAAGACATCGTACGAATTTTCGATGTACGCGATCCAAGGGCGTTAGAAGAGTTAGCGGTATTATTAGCAGATGCTTCATCGCAACGGATAAATTACGATGATTTATCTAAAACATTATCAATCAAGCGTGATACCCTCATTAAATATCTACATTATCTAGAATCAATATTCATAATTTCTAGGGCAGAATTTTACGCTCAGAGTCGTGCATCTCGACTTAGAAAGCAAAAAAATTGTACCTGAGTAACGTAGGGCTGAGGAATGCACTCATAGGATTATTAAACGAAGGACTCTTGAAGGACAATCTCGAGCTGGGAAAAGTTGCTGAGATCTTAGTGCATGAGCATTGTAAGAGGCTAAAATTCTGTTTAGAACCTCTAGCAGATCCACAGGTATTTTACTGGCGAACGACTCAAGGCGAAGAGGTTGATGTAATTATGGAAGTATTCAGAAAACCAGTTCCGATCGAATCGAAATATAGTGACTATATACCTAAAAGCGAATTAAAAGGGATATATCAGTTCCTGAAAGAATATGCAGGGTCATTTGGTTTGGTAATCACCAAAAATCGTTTCGATCTAAAAGAACAGATTATTTATATGCCCCTGTGGCTTTTCTTAGTGATGTGTTAGGCCGTTCATTGGTTTTCTGAGCCCAAAAGCCACTCCAATGTCCGCGGCTAAGGTTAAATTGATGAGGTTAAGATGGAGGAGAGGACCAAACGGCGCGTCAGCGCACGGGAAAACGTCGTGATCCCAGGATTAAAAACGAAGAGGAAGTACATCCAGATGCGATTGGAGGATATGGCTGGGTTGAGAATTTAGAACTTGAAGTGGCGCTTTCTCACTTCAAAAGCTCAATGAATTCGTCTTTCGATACATTCGCTTGCTGAAGAATTGACAGTAACGTGCCCTTTGGCAAATCGCTCCTTTTTGGTATGATAACAAGTAACGTACGCCCTTTTTCATCAATTTTGTAAAGTGCGGTGTGACTACCTCTACCACGTTTTGGAGCGTACGTAAAGCCCCCTCTTTTCAACGCTTTGATGACCTCGTCTGAAGAAACCACGGGGGAGCTTCTTCATGCGGTTACCTCGATAATCGAAGTGAATTTACAGGAAGACGTAAGCGTTTTTTCGAGACCAGCAATAAGCCCCAGCTCCTTAGCGTTCTCGAGATAAAGCTCTACTGCTTCTTTTAACTTTCCAATCGCTTCCTCAGGTGTGTCTCCGCAGCTAGCAACGCCCAACTCAGGGCATTTTGAAACATATACGCCTTCTTCTTCCCAAATCGTGGCTGCTAGATTCACTCTCATCATTTCGCGCTCACTACCAGCATGAAGTAACTGTGATCGGAAGGCGCCTTCAGCCGATACATCTCGTCCTCACCCTCCATTGACCGTGGCTTAGGTTAAAAGTCGCGCGGCATTCGTGAGACCTAAAAATCCGTCATGACGCGGAACTGATCGACTTCTTCCACGCCCATCCGCTGCAGGAATGCCCGTGCCGCCCCGTTCACGTCCTTGGCCACGGTGATCGCGCGACCGACCACAAGAATATCCGCACCGGCAGCGAGCGCCTTCTCGACCTTGTTTACCCGTATCCCGCCCGCCACGGCCACGAGCACCTCATTACCGCAGATGCGCTTGATCTCACTGATATTGCCCCACTCGGTCTCCTGGTTGATTTGTGTCTGCTCGAGGTCGATTGCGCGATGCAGCTCGACGATATCCGGCTTCACGTCGAGGCGCTCTAAGACCACGACGGGGTTCGGCAGATTGATCGTGTCCATGAGCGAGAGCGCGCCCACCTTCTTGCACTCCTCAATGAACTTCTCCATCGTCGTGAGCGGCGCGAGGCCTGAGAAGCCCACCACGTCCGCCGTCGCATCGCCCGCCATCCGCGCTTCCAGGTTACCGGTATCCAGCGTCTTGAGGTCTGCCAGCACGACCGTCTCAGGTCGCAGCTGGTGGATCTTCTGCACCACCTCCACGCCGTAGCGCTTGATCAGCGGCGTGCCCGCCTCGATGATGATCGCATCGCTCCGCGGCAACGCGCGAACAATGCCCTCCACCCGTCGCCAGTCCGGGATATCCAGGGCAACCTCCAGGTACGGTGGGTGCTTCAGATTGTTCATCCTGAATCCGATCATAGCATGTACCGATTTATCTTTCTCCTCTAAAACCTTATCGATGCCCGGGAACTGCTGCATGGCTCGGGTAAGCGCGAGCTTCGTCGCCGCGTAGTTGTACCGGTAGATCCGCTGGTAATCTTTGCCCCGCGGATGGATGAAGACTGAGACGATCACCACGAGCTCCTCAGCCGCTGCCGCGGGGATCGTGCCCTCCTCGACCGCATCGGTAACCGCCTTGGCAACTGCGCTTTGCGCGGGCCCGTACATCTTCTCCGCGTCCTCCAGGTTGCGGATCGTCACTTTGGGCACGAGCAGCGTGGACGGCTTCGCGGGCAGATTCGGCCGGACAACGGCGAGAATGGGCGTGTGACCCTGCCGCGGCTGTGCAAACGAAGCTGCAAACGCGATCCCCGCCGCGTCTTCCTTGCGGCCGATGATCAGATCGATGTGTGCTATTTCCGGCTCCTCACCCACCAGAGCCTCGCCCACGAAGAATCCACCGTTAATCATACATATATGTAAGTAACTGGTGACCGCTTACTATAAAATCTCTCTACTCTGAGGTGGGGATAGAGCTTGCAGAAAAGCAGCCGTCCTCTTTCAGCCCTTCTTTACGAAGCGGCCGCAGATCATCCCAACTAAGGACAGTTCAATGCGACCTGCGGAGTGATCACGTGTACCGAGTTCGTGGACGTCAACGGCAAGCAGCACGAGGACTACCGTTTCGGAAGTACTGTGGTTATAGCAAGTTATTTATAGATCGTCGATACAACCGTCCTCAAACCTCCTCCTCATTTCTCGGGGCGAGAAGAAGCGAAAGGGGAAGGCGGTGTGGTCAAGAAGAGACGCCACCGCATATACGGAGTCGGGAAGTGGGCTCGTAGTAGTCACCGGATTTTTTATGGCCGCCCTGCTCTGCTGGCTGGTCATCGGTGAGGCACTTCGCAGTGGCGGTGGCGCTGCGGTTACCTCAACCGCGCTCTATCCTCGCGGCCAAGGAGAGTGCTGAGCGAAGAAGTGTGGAGGTGTAAAAGAGATGGATAACGGCAAAAGTGGGAGAGAAGCTTGTAGAAGGCGGAGTTTACTCGCATCGCTTTTGCCGATAGCAATCATGATACTTCCATTGGTAATAAGTGCAGTACCTTTGGCTATTGGAACTCCTAGCGAAGGAGACGTTAGTAGTATGAAGTCGCCGCTGGCTAAAGATCAAGGTGCCGTGTGTGAGGTAAGAAACAGGAGGTAAAAAAGGAAAAAATGAAGACTAAAAACAAGAGGGGAATAGGGATATTGCTGGTAGCGATAATACTAGTGATTCCTCTCTTTGCAGCATTTGATGTCTCGGGAAGTAAAGAAGCGGAAGCGGTCTCAGGAGGAGACGAAGGTGATGATATCCCCATTCTTCTGAAATCGAGGCAATTTGTGCCGAATCCCGGCATCGAGGTCGGTCTTGAGAGCAGAATGTCAGCACTGGCAGCGGAAGGTCTACAGAGAGGCCATGTGTTAATCCAGTTCAATCAGCTACCCACTGATTCGGAACGAGAAGAGCTTAAAGCTATCCGTGTGGACCTGCTGGCGTACATTCCTGAAAATGCCTGGTTTGCCGCGGTGGAGACAGATTCTTTACCGGAGATACAGGCGTTACCAGGTGTGAGATGGATTGGCAAGATACAGGCTGAGGATAAGATCGCGCCACACATAAGGGACATAGGCGTAGGTCCTTGGGCGGGCAATCCAGATGGAACGGTGAATCTCTTGGTCATAGTATTCGACGATGTTTCGGCTGAAGAAGCACGAACGGTCATCGGAAAATATGGAAGCGTGATAGAAGAGCCTTGGTTGGGCAACATATGGACGGTTACTATCAGTGAGAGTGACATCACGGCTCTGGCAAGCGAAGATGCGGTACAATGGATTGAAGAGGTTGCACCACCGAAGGAGACTCATAACGATGGATTAAGGGCTGCGATCGGTGGAAATGCAGTGCAGGCGGCACCCTATAATCTGGGTGGGTCTGGTGTGGTGATAGCTGAATGGGACGCGGGACATGCGGAGAGTACGCATAGCGATCTCTCTCCGCGGGTCACCTATGGTGATACAGCCACGGTTCATTATCATTCTACCCATGTTGCAGGTACTGCGATTGGGAGCGGTGCATTGAGTGGAGGAACGCTCAGAGGGATGGTGCCTCAAGCTAACCTCGTCTCATACGAATGGCCAGATGACATAACTGAGACGGATAGCGAAACGAGAGACGCGATCGTGAATCACAGCGCAGAAATCTCCACGAATTCGTGGGGATATGCAATTGACAATGCAACTAGGCATAATTGCTACCTCCACGGGTATTACGATGCGGAGAGCGCGAATTACGATGACATCGTTGACCTGAAATTAGGCTATCCTATTACCATACTATTCTCGGCGGGTAATGAAGAGAATGATGGAGACTGCCCGCCATATCCCTGGGATCAGGTAAGTGGACCCGGTGGAACGGCAAAGAATACCATAACCGTCGGCGCTACCTACTCGGATACCAATGGGCATGCCTGTTTCAGCAGCCGAGGACCGACTGATGATGGTCGGATAAAGCCCGATGTGAGTGCACCGGGAGACCAGAATGGTTGTCTGGTGCGACCGATGATCAATTCAACCTGGCCGGGGAACACCTACGATGAAATAGCAGGAACGTCGATGTCAACTCCAGCGGTAGCCGGCACTGCCGCGCTGCTGTATCAGGACTACCGGACTACGCACGGTGGTGCGGATCCAGCATCGGCAACCGTTAAGGCGCTGCTGATACATACCGCACGGGATCTCGGAAACGTAGGTCCAGATTACACCTTGGGATGGGGATTGATCAACGCTACGGCGGCTGTAGATGTGATCAGGGCGGACAATCATCCAGTTCAGACGATCTTTTTGAACCAGGTGAATACCGGCACACTGAGGACGATCGAGGTCTACGTTGCACCCGGAACTTCTCAGCTCCGGGCTACACTGGTGTGGACCGATGAGCCCGGAGCAGTGAATGCAGCCGTCGAACTGGTCAACAACGTGGACCTCAATGTGACTCACGGTGCAGCCACCTACCTTCCGTGGCGGCTCGATCCTGCCAATCCGGCTAATGTAGCAACAACCGGTGTGGATAACCGAAACAACGTTGAGCAGGTGGTTATAAATTCGCCCGCAAGCGGCATCTATACGATAAACGTACGGGGTACCAGTATTCCAACAGGACCACAGCCGTATACGCTGATCGTTACGGGAAGATCACAGCTCCCTGCAAATTCCATCACTAACATCGAGCTAACTCCGCCATCGCCGGCAACGGTGGAGTTCAATGAACACGTCGACATTACCTTTGATTATTCCGCAAATGAAGAAGGCGGGGTACGTATTTTCCTGCTTCCGTACACCAGTGGCTCACCGACTTCACAGTATGCGGTTAGCGGGTCTCCACTCTATCCCGTCGGGACTGGCAGTGGAAGTGGCTACTTCACGATCACGTCAGGAGAAGTCACGGTTGATCAGGTTAGATTCGAGATGACCAATGCAGACCAAAGCGAGGAGCTGCTCGAATTTTTCGTCCCGGTGAAGTATCATTTTGGAACCCCGAACATCTGGGTTAAGCCACCCAGCTTCGAGCTCATGCTACCCCCGAACACCAATTGGAGCGGCAAGCTGATAATTGGAAACAGTGGCGACGGAACGCTGATCTACAACATCGTGGACGTAGAGACGACGGAAGGTCCCTATTTCCAGTGGGTTGCGCAATCTCCCGACCCCTTACCAGCAGGTGAAATCGGGCTCTTAAAGGCACGGGTGGCCGATCCCAACGGGCTCGCGGATATCCTGTACGTAAAGCTCTGGGTAACACAGCATCCCGGTGACACGGGTCTTTTATATGACGACGGAACAGGTGGGGATGAGATTGCGGGCGATGGTATTTACACCATACAGTTCTATGGGGTAACGATATACGGAGAAGAGGTCGGTGTGATTCTGGAAGCAAAAGACAAGGCAAACAATACGGGCCAGACATCCAGCACGTTGCATTATTCCATTCCCTCAGGGGCGCCTGCTGTGGCGGCTACTGAGGGCATGCTTGCCTTCGGTTCAGGTGAAGGGATCACGGGCACGGCTGAGCCCTCAGGAGCGTACAGCAGTACTGTGGAAGGAACTTCATCAGACGACAGAACCGAGGCTATTGAGGTTACACCAGCACCGTCACGTGAACCTGCGAGTGCAGTTGCACGGGTTGCTCTGTTCGAAGATACCTATCCCTGGGGTTACACCGCGATCGAGGACCAACTTTCGGCACACGGTATTCCCTATACCACCTACAAGTCCAGCGATATGGGCGCAGTTGACTTGACGCCCTACACGAAGGTAATCACTGCATCAGTGCAAAGCGATGAGTTCTGGAGTGCGCTCGCGGAAAACAAGGCTTGGTTTGAGAACTATGTGAGCAATGGCGGCGTGCTTGAGATGCACTTATGTGCTTACACTACCGGTAACGCCTGGGGCAAAGTCTTCCCAGGAGGCTTCGTCACGGCTGCGGACCTCACCAACAACGTATCGATCATGTATCCCGACGCTCCGGTAGTGAATATGCCGAATGTCATAACCGATTCGGAACTTGACAATTGGAACTACGCTGCACACGGTAATTTCTCTACGATTCCCGCTGGAGCAACGGTTGTACTTACAGCTACCGAAAGTGGTGGACCGGTGTATGCAAGGGCAAAGTTAGGCAAAGGGTCTATCATTGCTACGACACAAACGGTCGAGTGGCGAGCTGGACACGGGTATCCCGAGTTTCTGGAGAACCTGATCCTGTTCATGAAGCCGTCTGGACCTGCGTGCCCCTGGCTGGACGAGAGTCCAAAGACCGGCTCAGTGAATCCCAGCAGCTCCGTTGAGATCACGATAACCGTAAACTCGAACGGGCTTGCAGCGGGAAAATACTCCGCTGAGTTACACATCCTCAACAATGATCTCGATGAATACCCGACCATCGTGCCAGTCCAGTTGACCGTGAAGACACCCGGTGTGGAGGGCAAGGTGCTCTTTGATGAGACCCATAAACCTTCAGGAGGTTACCCGGGCAACGCCACGATAGAAGAGGCATACGCTGACTGGGCACAGCTCTTGCGAACCTGGGGATGGACCGTTGAGAGCAAAACATCAGGGCCGATAACCTATGAGGTGCTCCAGAATTACTGTGTGGTTGTAATTCCCGAGCCAACGGTCGATTACACGGATACCGAGGTAGCGGCTATCAAACAGTATGTGCAGGACGGCGGCGGGGTTCTGATACTCGGCGAATGGGGTTCCTTCGCACAAGGTCAAGGCATCTTCCCGGTGGTGAACGAGCTCGCGGCACCCTTTGGCCTGTCCTTTATGGATGATATGGTATACGACCCCTTGCACAGTGATGCAGGCGTGAGTCACTGGCCACTGATCGCAAACTTCAACAGGTCAGTTGCAGGAACAGATCCCGATGAGGTCGTTGAGTATGGCGTATGCTCTATTGGTACAAACGGAAGTGCATTCCCCGTGGCCTGGACATACAGTACTGCGTACACAACCGCACAGGAAGCAGCAGAGGCGATGGTGGAGAGTAGTGGTGCTAGCGCAGGCCTTAAGGCGCTTGAAGTCCCGCGAGCTGCGCCTGGAGGGCAGGTGGCCCCCCTCGGCGGAGCTGGTAAAGGACAGCCCACATCGTCCACGGGCATTGACGTTGCAGCGGAATCCCGGGTTGCCATGCAGGATACGGAGATTCAGGGATCGCTTGCGATAGCCGTGATTGAAACATGGTCAAATATTACCGATTCGGTACGGAAGGCACTCAACGAGCTGGGATACACCTATGTGTTCTACCAGACAGATAACTTCTCGCTGATTCCTGGAGGTCTCTCACCCTATGATGTGGTGATTGTTGGAGCTGATGGCGGATACATTGACCAAGAACCTGGTGTAGCAGCACTGTACAGCTTCCTTAACGGCGGCGGACGGGTGATATTCCTCGGTGGGAGTGCGTATGAGCCGTTTGTGGACGGGGTGGACTGGTATCTCATGGATGTAAACACCACGAATTACTTCTGGGAGCAGGTCTCCGGTACGCCGCACCTGGATATCGTCGATCCAACGCATCCACTCGCTTCTGGACTGACCGATTATACCTTCACCAATCTCGGGGCAACATACTACATGCTCAGAATAACTGATCCTGCGATAGACATTGTCGCGGAAAACGGCGATGGGTATCCCGCGTTGATAACCACGGGAAATCTGATCTGGTTCATTAATTCGCCATACCAGAGCTATTGGACGGACCCCAGCGACTATAACGTCCTGAAGACGATTATAAAGAACTCACTTGGGCTCACAACAACCGTGATGGCAGCCTCGTTCTACGGGGATGGCCGGGCTATGGTCATCGGAGACGGCAATCTGTTCGACAACAGCGATTATGACAGTGATGGCACGCGGTCATTGTATGAATACGACAACGAGAAGCTCGCGGTAAACATTATCAACTGGTTATGCAATCTCCCAACGGCGACCTACTTCGATACTGGAGCAGGCACCTATCCGAGCATCGCGGGCACGCACAACGGTACGATCACGCCAAATGCGGATATAGCCGTTAGCAGACTTTACACCTATCCCTGCGAAGGCACGGCCGGGCGTACCGACTATGTAAAGATTTGGAACGAATCGGGACCGATAGCGGAGGCGCACCGGGCCGGTTATGAGGACGATTGGCATATCATCACCTTTAACGAGACGGTCGTACTCTACGCAACCGAGACCTACAACTACACCATCCGAACAGGCTCGTATCCGCAGATCATTCACGCACCCAGCAAGTCGGTGGCCGGGGGGATCATCACGTGCACCTCCTTCGTGGACGTCAACGGCAAGCGGCACGAGGGGTGGATACCGGCTATTACGTTGTACTAGGCATTGTGGGAGCTTTTAACCAGGTCGCAGCGGTGGTATGATGCTTGGAGTCCCTTGAGCATACCTACGGCTTCAACCGCCTTGCCGCCTCAACGACTTCCTCACTGAGCCAAACGCCCTTACGTCTGAGCTGCTGAATGAACTCCTCGAGCTCGCCCTCTATCACACCACGCTGCAAACCCGCGTGAATTATGGCCAGAGTGCCCGCGACCTTTAAGCCCAGCGATTTTGCCAGCGCGCGAGGTATCTTCTCATCAAGAAGCAACAACTCGGCATTGAGCTCTTTCGCGAGAATGATCGCTTCAGCTTCACCCAGATCAAGTTCCGTGGCCAGGATAGCCACACCCAATTCGCTGACCCTTTTCACCTTTATCCATTCAGCGCGTGCAACCATCTCAGCTCCCGGTTTACCCCTGCCACGCACCACAATCTCCCGATGCACCTCCTCGGGTATGACCAGTTACCCGAAGAGCGCCTGCAAAAGTGGCAGCTGAGAGATTTTGGCCAGGGCAATGAGAGGGCCGGCGTTTGAAACAACGATCATAGTAACTCGTTAAGTGTCTCAATATCCTCGTCAAGATCCTCAGGATAGTACTGGATCGGTATTCTCTTGGCCGCCAAAATATCGCTCATTTCCCATCTTGAAACGCCGGCGAGTTCAGCAGCCTTGCCGAGCGAGATACGCCCCTCTTCATACAAAGTAACCGCGATTAGTTCTCGTACCACCTTCGGGAGCTCCTTCTCCCTCACCTTAAAGATGTGGATGACGTCTCTCGGGAGTTCTACGGGGATGGTTTCCATCGCACTCACCCTCTCGTCTTACGTATATTATATCCCTCGCAGACCTTAAGCCTTTTGACCTTCCACCCACACACCACTCACTCCCTCGCCGCTCACCTGTAGAAGAGCTCGGAGACCTTCATATAAGTTTTTCTTCGCTTTCTGCCTCGTCTGAAAAGCGGAAAGGCGAAGGGGGAAGAGACGGTATAATCGAATGTAATGAACTACCTTGACTCCTTTCTCAGAGCCCCTTGGGTCCCTTTTAAGAACTCCACTGATAACACTCTCTTGGCAGGTAGCTAGCCCTTAATCATACATATCGATCCGGTACTCGTACTCGCGCTTCTTCGCAAACTCGACCAGATCGCTGCTCTCGTGCCATATCGGGAGATGGAGGTACCCACCTCGTTCGTCCAGGCCCATGATCTCACGCACGAACGCGGGAAAATCAGGCGGGATCGTCTTATTATCCCGGATCAGGTAATCCAGATACTCTTTCAGGAGCTGTATCCGCCCCTCTTTACCGCGCTCCTTCAACTTGAGCTTCAATTTCTTATGAAAGACGCTCTCTTCTTCCGCTTCTCTACGCTCTTCTTCGCTCATGGTACTATCACCTCAACTGGTTTTACGTTCCTCCAGCCGCTTCAGAGCATCCCGCACCCTGGGGAGCAGCTGATATTCCTGCTCCAGCTGATGGAAGCCGGGTCGTGCTCCACCTTTCCGCGTCGCGCGGCAGATCCGGGCATCGCCGATCGGGAACCCGCGTGGTTTCGAGTAGATCCCGGAGGGATCCAGCTTGCGCACTTCCTCCACCAGTGCCCGGAGCAGCTGGGGCTCGCCCTCCACGAGCGCCCCGAAGCAGGTCTCCTTTACCTTGATGCTCGCGCCCAGCCCACGTGAGCCCGTCTCACTGAGCAGCGTGAGCAGCCTGCTCTTCAGCTGCTGCGGCGTGATCTCCGAATCCGGCGAGATTAAGATAACCCGCGTCTCGGTCACCATGTCACTCTCCCTTCTTTTTAAACACCTTTTTAGTCTGGGTTTACGAACCCTTTTGATCAAACTTTTCTTAAAAGTTTGTGGATGGGCCCGCGGAGATTTGAACTCCGGACCTCCCGGTTATCAGCCGGGCGCTCCAACCAATCTAAGCTACGAGCCCACAGCAGGTCGCCACGCTCTACGCTACTAGTTAGTATACCAGGCTGAACCTTATATCTTTTATCGGTAGATATCTATCCCTATTCACCGTGCATCAAGCGAAAACGATTTATCTCAAGGAGCATCACACGGCCTCGGGCTTGCTGGTCGCGGTGTGTGATAAGGAGCTGCTGGGGCAGAGCTTCCAGGAGGCTGAACTCCGGTTAGCCGTCACCGAGCGGTTTTATAAAGGTGAAGAGGCGACCGAGGATGAGGTCATCGCATCCCTGCGCCGGGCGACCATCGCGAATGTGGTCGGTAGACGAGCGGTGCACTGTGCCGTTGAGCACGAGTTCATCGACGAGGCTAACGTGCTCGTCATTGACGGCGTGCCGCACGCGCAGATGGTACGCTTGTGAGTCTCCGACGCTTATTCTCCGGTATCCTCTTTCATCACCGAGAGGAATCGCTTCGAGACCGCATCTTCCACGAGCTGGAGGATCGCCTCCTTATCCTTCAGCCCCTTGAAGATCCCCAGTGGTACCTGTGCCGCAGCCATCGAGGCGTGGCCGCCCGCAGAGCCTAAGTCGCCGAAAGCACGAATGAACGCATCCCCGATATTCACCCGGATGTCCTTGCTCCGCCCGGAGACGCAGATCATGTCCTCGACCAGCCCGATCACCACGACGGTCGAGATCCCTTCGAGATTGAGCAGGTAATCCGCAGCCTGCGGAATGGCGTCCAGATTCGCCACCTCGCCCACATTCGTGATCAAATAACTTCCCTTGATCTTCTTGTGCAGGATCGCATTCCCGACCACGTTCAGCATCTCCGTGGACATCGGGGGCGTCTCTATCTGCTCTAAGAGCTCTTTATCCGCCTTCGCGTGGAGGAACGCCGCGGCCGCGAAATCCGCGGGGTGCGTCTCTCGCTTGAAGGCGTTAGTATCGGTGCGTATCCCGTGGAGCAGCGCGGTTGCCAGCACCTTATCCACTGGTACGCCCAGGTCCTGGAGATAACCGGTCATGATCGTCGAGGTCGCGCCTTTATCCGCGCGGATATCGGTGAAATCAGCCTCTACTTTACCTTTATTGTTCGCGGTATGGTGGTCGATGATGATGTCCGTGTGCCCTTCTGGCGGCGGGAGCAGGGGGTTATGGACACCGGGCGCGGAGGCATCAATGAGCGCCAGCTTACTATACCCGTTTAAATCGGCTGACCTCTCTATCCGCTTCATCTCAATGCCCAAAATATTGACGAAGGCACGGTTCACGTGGTGCCCGATCTCGCCACGGTACAGGATATCAGCTGAGACCCCCACCTGTCTCGCGATCTGGCGCAGCGCGAGCGCCGAGGCGATGGCATCGGGATCAGGGGTATCGTGAATCACGATCCCTAATTTCCCACCTTCGTGCTCTTTCACCTCCTCGAGCAGCGCGGCTAACTGCTTCGCGCGCCGCAGCGACTTCACGTTCTCGAGATTCACGATCGCCGTTCGAGCCGTGATATCCGGAAGGGAGAGGATCACGTCCACGTCCATCCCCTTCAACTCTTCCCTGTCCGCGGGGTCGACTGCGCGCACCACCAGGTACGCCTGGGGTATCTTCTTCCGCGCATTCTTTACCGCAGCCTTGTTCCCCGTACCGTCATTGCTCACGATAAAAATCGTCTCCGGCACTCCCTCGTTCAGGATCTTCGTGATCACGTCAGGATCGTTAATGTCACCCACAAAGGCGCTGAAATCCTCCTCCTTGAGTAGCTCGATCTTCTTCTCATCGCTATCAACGATGAGGAGATCAGCCCCGCGGACTCGGAGATCCTTGGCCACCGCGTACCCGATTCGGCCGCAGCCGAGGATCACCTGGATACTGCGTCCTCTAGCCTTCGATTTGTGCTCCGGTTCTTGCTCCTCAGGACTCATTGCCAATACCTTCTGCACTGCAATCCCTTACTATCTCCCTTATAAGTTTACACTGATTAAGTTTACTTTTTAGCGTGAGGGGCGATAGATGAACTACGCGGATTGGGAGCCGATCTACGCGGCGATCCTGGCGGATTTCGGCTTTGATCGCGCGCGAGATGATGAAGCCGCGGAGGTGGCTGCTGCGCTTCGTGCGCATAAGCGGCGTGCAGACGAGGAGCTACTGAGCGAGCTCGACGCGCTCATTCGAGGACGACGCGCGCTTATTTGTGGCAATGCACCACGGCTGGACCGCGAGGTAAAGGAGCGCGACGCGGCGTTTGAATACGCGCCACCTGCTCGTGCGTGGGTGGTAATCGCGGCAGACGGGGCTACCTCCGTGCTGCTCCGCCACGGCTTCATTCCTGATATTATCTGCACTGATCTCGACGGAACCATTCCGGACATCATAACCGCAAATCGGCTGGGCTCGCTCGTGGTGGTGCACGCGCACGGTGATAACATCCCGATGCTCTGGAAGGTGGTGCCCGCCTTGAATGATCGGGTGATCTGCACGACGCAGAGCAGGCCGCTCCCCTCCGTCCACAACTTCGGCGGCTTCACCGACGGCGACCGCTGCGTCTTCCTCGCCAGGGAATTCGGCGCGCAGAGCATCGAGCTTATCGGGTTCGAGTTCGACGATCCGCACGTGAGTGCCCGGAAGCGGCAGAAATTGCAGTGGGCGAAGCGGCTGATCGCCGCTATCCGCTAGCTAGCTCGCTCGCGCTCGCGGCCGAGCTCGGCCGTGCAGAACCGACCGTCATCCGCGATCTCGTTCGCCCCGTCCGGAACGCCTGCATGGTGCGGTGGTTATGCTTTGCCAGCGCTCTTCAAGGCATTCTCCGCAGCATCGATCGTCACGTCCACCAGCTGTGCGAGCGAGGGGTCAAACGCCCGTTCGATATTCCGCAGCTCATAGGCCGTCATCCCCGCACGGATTGCCAGTGCCAGCTCGTTTACCCGCTCGGCAACGGTGGCTTCGCCGACCAGCTGTGCGCCGAGTAACTTCTTGCTGAAGGCGTCGAAGATCAACTTCAGGGTGAGCGAGCTCGCGCCGGGGAAGTAGCGTGCCTTGATGAGCTTTGTCGCCTTACCGCTGATCGTTTTGAGCCCCGCACGGGCCGCGGCTCCTGTTGTCACCCCCACGGAGCCCATCACGATACCGCCAACATCTGCGACCGTGGGGCTGTAGCAGTACTCGCACGCGGAATACAGTCCCGGCTGATTCGTCAGGTCGCTCAGGATATTATCCGCTATCACCTTCGCTTGCACGACCGCGGTCGATGCCATCTGATTCAATTTTGGGCGGTGCGTGATCCCATCGATCACCTCGGCACAGTCACCCACGGCGTACACGTTGCTCAGTGAACGCCCTCGCTGCTTCACGTGCATCGAGCGATCCGTGACGATACCGCCCGACTCTCCGAGCTCGAGCCCTGCTGTGGCGGCAAGATCGGTCTCAGGGGCCATCCATTTCCCGATGATCACGATATCCGCCGGTATCTCCTCCTTCTCCGCTTCGGTCCCTCCTATCTCGACTGATCGAACCCATCCCTCTTTTCCCCGGATCGCGGTGATCTCGCGCCGATCAAGGATACACCGTATGCCTGCCTTCTCCATGCGCTCTTTCACGATATCCCCCATGTCCGGGTCGAGGCTGGCAGGCAGCAGCGAGGGCGGGCCGCCCAGAACGGTCGTCTTTATCCCGCGTGCGGCAAACGCCGCGGCCGATTGGAGCCCGATAATGCCGCGACCGCGAATGAACGCGGTTTTCACCGCTCTGCTCTGCAGCGCAGCTTCTATCTTAACCGCATCATCTTCATTGTTGAAGGTGAAGACACCATCCAGTTTCGTCTCTTTCACCGCTTGCTTTCTGCCCGTGGCGATGACGAGGTAGTCGTAGGGGAGCGTCTCGCCGGTCTTGAGGACGACCTTGTTCTCCGCTACATTGAGCTCCGTTACCTCGTTCTCGGCTCTGAAATCAAGACCCTGGTCGATGTACGCCTTGGCCGTGCTGATCTCGGTCTTCTCGATCCCGTACCAGCCGCGTAAGGCAAAGGGCAACCCGCAGGTGGAGAGCCACCCGCTCTTCTCGCGCTTGATGAGCGTTACCTCCAGCCCCCCGGGCACCTGATCCTTGCGCTCCACGAGGTACCGCAAGACGAAGATCCCCGCAACACCACCGCCCACAATAACGACTTTTTTGGCCATTGCACGCCTCCCAAAGCTTATTGTCAAAGAGGGATATGCGCTCACCGTATAAATAGCTACCGCTTTTTTCTTCGCGCCCCGCTCTTGCCTCCTCGTCCCGGGCTCAGCATTCCGCCAGACCACCGGATCGCCCGACACGAGCCTTCTGTTCGAATGCGTGCGCGAAGCGCCTGGTAGCTTATGTTCGCGTGGCACTAACGGATAAAGGGACAGCAGCAGTGAAACGAGGGAACGGGTTGGGAAGTGCCACCGGAGCAGGGACGATCATCAATGCGATCGCGACCTACAAGGGTGCAGCCTTCGGCATTGACCTCCGGACGTACGCGGAGGTGGAGCTCGGTGAAGATCTCCGCGGCATTGAAGGCGAGATTGAGGTCGAAGGTGTGAGAGAGGAGCATGCGGATACGCGGTTAATCGAGCGGTGCGTGGAGCTGGTGCTGCGGCAATTTGATCTACCGCTGGGGGCGCACGTGACGACGCGGAGCGTGATCCCGATTGCCAGCGGGCTGAAGAGTAGTAGTGCCGCGGCAAATGCCGTGGTCGCCGCGACGCTGGACGCGATCGGCGGGAGAGAGGCAGGTGCGAAGCTCAACGTGCTGGATGCGATCCGAATCGGCGTTGATGCCGCGCTTCAGGTCGGTGTCTCCATAACGGGCGCATTCGACGATGCCTGCGCCTCGGCGCTCGGCGGGATCGTGATCACGGACAATGCTCGTCGCGAGGTACTCAAGCGGGTGGAGCGAGAGTCGACCGTGCTCATCTTCCTCCCGCGAGCGAAAGCGTTTACCGCGGAGACGAACGTTGAGCGGTCGAGATTGCTCGCGCCCTGGGTGGCCCTGGCGTTTGAGCTCGCGGTCGCGGAGCGATTTGAGGAGGCGATGACCCTGAACGGTTTCCTGTATTCCGCGGCCCTGCAGTTCAATCCCGAGCCGATGCTGCGCGCTCTCGAGTGCGGTGTGCAGGGTGTCAGCCTCTCAGGCACCGGCCCCTCGGTCGTCGCACTACTCGACGATGACCGTGATAAGGCGGAGCGCCTGTACGAATCCTGGTGCGAGTTACCGATTGAAGGGCGTATCCTCAGGCAGCAGCTGCAGAACGAGCCGTCCCTGTGCTTTTAACTGCGCAGTATTTACTATTCTCAGCTGAGGTGGTTCTTGGAAAGAAGCGAGTGCGATAGAGGAGTGGTTGAAATGGCAGAGCCCTTTACCGGCGAGGGGAAGATATGGATGAACGGCAAGTTCGTTGAGTGGCAGGACGCGCAGGTGCATGTGCTCGTCCACGGCCTGCATTACGGTTCCGGCGTCTTTGAGGGGATCCGGTGTTATGCAACGGAGAAAGGCTCGTTCATCTTCAGGCTGAAGGAGCACCTGGAGCGCATGTATCGGTCCGCGGAGGCCTACCAGATGAACATCCCGTACACACCATCCGAGCTGGGGGAAGCGATCAAGGAAACGATCAGGGTCAATGGGCTTGACGCATGCTATATCCGCCCGATCGCCTTCTATGGCTATCATCACCTGGGCTTGAATCCCACCGGCTGCCCGGTCGATGTCGCCGTCGCGGTCTGGCGCTGGGGCGCGTACCTCGGCGAAGATGCAGCGGAAGGCGGCATTCGCTGCACGATCTCGCCCTGGCGACGGCTCGATACCCGTACCTTGCAGGTGACGGCGAAGGCGACGGGGCACTATCTCAACTCCATCCTGGCCTCGCTCGATGCCAAGGCGCGGGGCTTCAGCGAAGCGATACTCCTCGATACGCAGGGCTTCGTGGCCGAAGGGCCGGGCGAGAACATCTTTATCGTCAAGCACGGAATCCTCTACACCCCCGAGGCGTGGTCCTTATCCATACTCCCCGGTATCACGCGTGACTCGGTCATCGAGCTCGCGCGCGATATGGGCTACAAGGTGGTGGAGACGCGGCTCACGACGGAGGAGTTATTCGCGGCCGACGAAGCGTTCTTCACCGGTACAGCGGCAGAGATGGCGCCAATACGTGAGATCGACGGTACTACCATTGGCCGCGGTACTAAGGGCGCGGTAACGAGCGAGCTCCAGCAGAAGTTCTTCGCCGTGCTCAACGCACGCGAGGCGAAGTACCTGAAGTGGCTCGAGCCCGTCTCTAGCTAGTGCGCCGCGGTGCTCCCCCGTAGCCCGTTATTCCGGTGGACGGATCGAATCGCCAATGCTCAACGGCGCGTGGGTAAATCTCCAAATCTCAAGCACCAGATCACTACTATCTCCAATTATCCAGATGTCAAACGAACCACCACCGGCATTTAAGTCTACCGAAGATAGAGCAGTTACCCAATCATCACGTTTCATGAACTTCTACGTGACGTGAGGTACTGAAAGAATGAGCAGTACAATAAGACCCGGCTCTGAGGACGCGGCAGAGTGTATATGGTACGTACGGGAATCGGAAGACGCTCTTCGCGCGCTCCGTACCTCGGAAGCGGGGCTCGATAAGGCGGAGGTGGAACGGCGACGGGCGCAGGTTGGTGCGAACGAGCTCACCGAGGAGGCGCCGCTTTCTCTTCCAAAGCTCTTCCTCGCGCAGTTCAAGGACGCGCTCATTCTCATCCTGCTGGCGGCGACGGGGATCTCCGCGGCGATCGGTGACCTCGTGGACTCCGTGGTGATCGCCGCAGCCGTCCTCCTCTGCGTCGTGCTGGGCTTTCTCTTCGAGTATCGTGCGGAGAAGGCGATCAAGCGCTTAAAAGAGCTTGCCGCTCCCACCGCGGCAGTTATCCGTGCGGGAATCGAGGAGAAGGTATGCGCGTGCGAGATCGTGCCGGGTGACATCCTCGTACTCCGGCCAGGTGACCGCGTAGCTGCAGATGCGCGCCTCCTCGAGGGCATGAATCTCACCATAGACGAGTCGCTCCTGACTGGTGAATCCGTTCCCGTGAATAAGGATGCGGCGGTGCTTAAGGAGGATATCATCCTTGCGGAGCGGAGCAATATGCTCTATGCGGGCACCACCGTCCTGGAGGGCCGGGGGAAAGGCGTGGTTACCGCAACCGGCATGCGAACGGAATTCGGGAAGATCGCGGGGCTGCTCGCGAGCGCACCGGAAAAGGAAACTCCGCTCAAGAAACGGACCCAGGAGATCGGGCGATGGTTGAGTACGGCGTACGTGGTTATCTGCATCGCAATTCTCGCGGTTGGCGTGCTGCGCGGCTACGACTTCCTGGTGATGCTCATCTGGGGGATCAGCCTGGCGGTCGCGCTCGTTCCCGAGACTTTGCCGCTCATTATCGCGGGAACGCTCGCGGTGGGTGTGCAGCGGATGGCGCGGAAGAAGGCGATCGTCCGTAAATTGCCGGCAGTCGAGACGCTGGGCTGCATCACCACGATCTGCTCCGATAAAACGGGAACGCTGACGAAGAACGAGATGACCGTTCGCGCGCTCTACGCCGGTGGGCGGATGGTCAAGGTCACCGGTGCAGGCTACGAGCCGCGGGGCGAATTCCTCAATCAGCGGACCGGCGAGCGGATAGACCTTCGCGCGGCACTAGCGCTGCGGCTGGCCTTGCAGATCGCGGCGCTCTGCAATGACAGTGGCATGCGACAGGAAGGAACGGACTACAGGATCAACGGCACGCCCACGGAAGGCGCTCTGGTGGTCGCGGCGCAGAAGGCCGGCATCGAGAAGCGTGAATTAGAGCAGCGCTTTCCGCGCCTGCAGGAGATACCCTTCGAACGAGAGCGGAAGCGAATGAGCACCATTCACCGGGACACGGCAACGGGGAAGCGAGTGGCGTACGTGAAGGGCGCGCCGGAGGACTTGGTGCTGCTCTCGACTCACGTGTACCGGGAGGTCAACGGGGAGGCGAGGATAGAGCAGCTCAGCGCGGAAGAGCGAAGCGTGATCATCACTCTGAGCGATCAGCTCGCAGCACGCGCATATCGGCTCATCGGCGTGGCGTATCGCGAGTTAGAGTTAGATGGACCAGAAGAGCTCACGCCCGAACTGGTGGAGCAGGATCTCACCTTCGTGGGTCTGGTTGGCATGACTGACCCGCCGCGCGAGGAGGCGAAAGAGGCGATCGCGCACTGTAAACGGGCAGGGATTGTGCCCATCATGATCACGGGCGATCATAAACTCACTGCCGTCGCGATCGCGCAGGAACTTGGAATCGTCTCGCCGGCCGTCGAGAACGACCAGGTGCTGACCGGTGCGGAGCTGGAAGGGCTGAGTGATGCGGAGTTCGAGGCGCTCGTCAAGACTGTTCGTGTCTACTCGCGCGTCTCGCCGGAGCACAAATTGAGGATTGTGGAGGCCCTGAAGCGAAGCGGTGCGGTGGTCGCCATGACGGGTGACGGGATCAACGATGCACCCGCGTTGAAACGGAGCGATGTGGGTATCGCCATGAACTCGGGCACCGATGTCGCGAAGGAAGCGGCTGATCTGGTCCTGACGGACAATAATTTCGCGACGATCGTGGCGGCGATCCACGAAGGGCGGGCCATTTACGACAATGTGCGGAAGTATCTCACCTACATCCTCTCCTACGGCGTCGCGGAGGTCTGCCTCCTGGCGGGCGCGTTCTTTTACGGGCTGCCCTTTCCTTTGATCGCGATCCAGATCCTCTGGGCGAATATCGTCATTGAGGACTTGCCCGCGATGGGGCTGGGTATCGATCCGCCGGATCCCACAATTATGGACCGGCCGCCGAGAGACCCGACGGAAGGGGTATTCACCGCGCGAATGCTTCAGCTACTCGCACTCATGTCTGCGGTCATTGTCATCGGCTGCCTGGCCATCTTTCTCCACTATCTGCCCCGGAGTGACCTTCCGAAGGCGCAGACGATGGTCTTCGCCACCTTTATCCTCTTCGAGCTGCTCAACGCCTTCAATTGCCGCTCGGAACGGCTTTCGCTCTTCCGTGTCGGCGCATTCTCCAACCGGTGGTTGATCCTGGGGGTGATCGGCTCGCTCCTGCTCATGCTCGTCGCGATCCAGCTCCCGGTCGTCGCGCACTACTTCCATTCAGTCCCCCTCTCGAGCCGCGAATGGGCGCTCGCCTTCGGCACGAGTCTCTCGATCTTCGTTGCCGTGGAGCTTTGGAAAGCGCTGCAGACCATGTGGCGGAAGGGGGGAGCAAGGAGCACCACTTAGCTAGCGAATGCAGTCCACGAGCTCTTCACCCTCGATCACCGCGTTCTGCTGGATGATACTGTTCTGGAGGAGAGCTCCGGCAACCGTCGCCCCCGGGAGCACCACTGAGCCGTACAGCTTGCTCTTGAGCAACGTTGCACGGCTGCCGATGACTGCGGGTCCGCGCACCACTGAGGTCTCAATCCGCGCGTACTCACCAATCGCTACGTGCCCCTGGATATCGCACTCCGCAATCTCGGCGGTTTTCGCGCAGTCAAAGCACCCTTTCTCCAGGATCCACCGGCTCGCCGCCAGGTAGCCCTCCAGGTTGCCGATATCGGCCCAGAACCCCTCGACCATGCATCCGTAGGCCGTGCCGTTCGCCACGAGCCGCGGGAAGAGGTCATTGGAGAAATCAAATGCGCGACCCGCGGGCACGAGCTCGAGCGCCTCGGGCTCGAGGACGTACAGGCCGGTGTTCGCCAGGTTGGAGAAGCACTCGCTCCGAGTGGGCTTCTCCTTGAACTTCAGGATCTTACCGGCCGCGTCGAGCTGAGCAATCCCGAACAGGGACGGGTCCGGCACGGGCAGTAGCGCGATGGTCACGAGCCCCCCATGCGCCTCATGAAACCGCATCAACCGTCGCAGGTCTATTTCCGTAATGTTATCGCCTTGAATGACCAGCATTGGCTCGCGAATCCCCGCGTTCTTCACCGAGCCTGCGGTTCCTAACGGCGCGGGCTCTTCGGGGAAGGCAAGCATCAAATCAGTTCGAGTACTGCTGAGGTAGCGGATCGTCTGCTCTCTGAGATAGTTGCTCGTGATCACGATGTCCATGAGGCCATAGCCGGCCAGGTAATCGAGGATGTAATCGATGACCGGCTTATTCACCAGCGGAATCAGCGCCTTGGGACTGGCGCTCGTAAGCGGTCGAAGTCGCGTGCCATACCCTCCAGCGAGTATCACCGCTTTGGTCATCGTCAACCCTTTCTTGTAGAATGAAAGCTTTATAGAGAAAAAGTATATTGATCGGTGTAATATAACCGCGGATTTTTAGTAAAGGTTTTTGCGGAGCAAAAACGTGTATGATCAAGCGAGAAGAGATCGAACATATCAGCTGGCTGGCCCGGATCGCGTTGACCGACGAGGAGAAGGACCTATTTGAGAAGCAGTTGAGCTCCATCCTGGAGTACTTCGCGATCCTCGATGAGGCGGAGACCACCAATGTGGAGCCCACCCATCATGTGCTTGGCATTACGGACGTGGTGCGGCAGGACGAGCCGGGTGAGGGCTTACCGCAGTCAGAAGCGCTCCGTAACGCGCCGAAAGAGGAGCAGGGGTACTTCAAAAGCCCCCGGATCTTATAGTATAGCTCGATGCTGCTCGGAGGTCGCACGCGCAGCGGTAACCGGGCACGAAAAGAAGCAGGTGGTGCAGAAGAGAAGTAAGTGCTGAGGGTATCCCGGCATCCTTGCAGGACGGTTGGCCGCTATCTTTTTCTGAATTCGGTATAGCCGCACTTCCCACAGGAATGCCGATCGGCATGCTCCGCCAAAAAGACGCCGGCACCGCATCGGGGGCAGACCTTCCGCTTCTTTCGCGCCTTTATCGTCCCCTTCTCCTCGGCCAGCTCATAATACTCATGAATCGCAGCCATCTACTTTCCCTCCAAAATGCTACTTCGGTGCACTCTTTGCTTTATTCTTAGCTTCACTTTTTGCATCACTCTTAGCTTCGCTTTTAGCTTCACTCTTAGCCTTTACTTCACCCTTTGCCTCACTTTTCCCTTCACCGGCACCGGAAGTGCGCGCGTTCCGCTCGATGATATGCTTCTGCTCGATCTCGTTCAGTCTCGCTTCGCTCTCGTAGACCTTGGCATAGCCGACGGTCTCCCGTTTCCCGAACTCCGTGCGCATCTGGTCGATGACGAGGAGGCTGCTGCTGCACTTCAATGCCTTGATCAACGCGTTTCGTGCCGCGGCTCTGTTCGGCGACGCGCCTTCCGCATCGTGCCGCAGCGTGAATGTGACTTCCTTCCTGCCTAACAGGATGTTCTCCTTCGCTTCTGTTATCTCGATCTCCATCTTCTCCGCTTCACTCACCTACCTCACTTTCAATGCATACTTTCCCGCTCTCTTTATTTCCAATTTCTTCGCGATCTCCGATTCTGCCGGATCGATGATCGCGAGGTACCCGTTCCAGTCCGTGCTCATTGAGTTCGAGCCGCAGACGCACATTGATCGTCCGCTCTCCACCATCCGATGACAGTCTCTACACGCCTTCTCCATGCTGCTCTATTCTCACTTCGCGTTTCGTACTAAAGTAAAGATCAAAGAGGAGATATGACTGCCGGTTCGGTGGATCTCCCACCTTACTCCGGCTTCTTCTCGCCCTTCGGCTCTCCTTTCTCCTTACTCTTCTCGAGCTCTTTCTTGCGCTCCTCCTCGAGCCACTCTAACTTCCCCAGGCCAGGCTGGCGCATCGTAAGCCCGATCTTGCTATCGCTCGGATCACGTTCATTAAGCGAGATGGCCACGATCCGAGCCCGCAATCGGTCAGTTTCACCCAGCGTTCGCCCAGTCTCCTTCGTCACCAGTTTCGCGCCCTTCTCGTCGTAAGAGATGAACTCGTCAGTGATCTGACTGATATGCAGTAGCCCATCGAGTGGGCCGATCTCCACAAAGGCGCCGAACTCCACGATCTCCACTACTGAGCCCTCCACGATCTCCTGCATCTTGGGTCTGAAGACGAGCACCGTGAAGATCGTCTCATAGTAGACGCCCGCGTCACCGATCATAATTCGGCCTTCCTTAATCTCGAGCACGTCCAGTATCGCGATGACCATCCCGATCTTCTTATCCAAGCGCCCCTCGAGCTTCTCCTGCAGCATCTCCCGGACGACCACGGGCAGCTCCTCGCCCAGGCGCTCGGGAGGCACTCGCACGACGTCTACCGCTCGTATCTTCAGGTACATTTTCCCATTCGCTTCTCAGCTTCCGCGACCAGTAACCGGGTGGAGATCACCGCGTCCGGATTCAAGGACATGGAATCGATGCCGCATTCCACGAGGAACTCGGCGAATTCCGGGAAATCGCTCGGCGCTTGCCCGCAAATGCCGATCTTCCGCCGCGGCACGTGGCTGTGCGCGACCTCGATGACGTGCTTCACCAGCCGCTTCACCGCCTCGTTCCGCTCATCGAAGAGGTGCGCGACGAGGTCAGAATCGCGATCTAACCCCAGTGTGAGCTGAGTCAGGTCATTTGAGCCGATGCTGAACCCGTCGAAGATCTTCGAGAATTCGTCCGCGAGAATGACGTTCGAGGGGATCTCACACATCACATAGATCTCCAGGCCGTTCTCACCCTGCCTCAGCCCGAACTCCTCCATGGTCTGGATCACCTTTCTACCCTCTTCCGGTGTCCGGCAGAAGGGGACCATCACCTTCGCGTTGGTCAGGCCCATCTCCGCGTGCACTTTCTTGATCGCTAGACATTCCAGGCCGAACGCGGGTTTGAAGCGCTCGTCATAGTAGCGGGAAGCACCGCGCCACCCGATCATGGGGTTGGTCTCCTGGGGCTCGTAGAGGTAGCCGCCGATTAAATTCGCGTATTCGTTCGTCTTGAAGTCCGATAAGCGGACGATCACCTCGTGGGGATAAAAGCCCGCAGCGATCTTCCCGATGCCCATGGCGAGATTATCAATGAAGAATTGGACCTTGTCGGCATATGTGGCGCTCCGGTCATCAATCTCCTTCACGATCCGTGCGATCTTCTCGTCCTCCGCCGCACGCTCCTTCAGCGTTGCAAACTCGAGCAGTGCGAGCGGGTGGATGCCGATGTACGAGTTGATGATAAACTCCTCACGGGCCAAGCCGACGCCGTCATTCGGTATCTGGCCGTGGACGAAGGCATTCTCTGGCACGCCGACGTTCATCATGATCTGCGTACAGGGCCGCGGAAGGTTCTCGGCTGTCAGCGTATTCATCCGGAACTTCAATTTGCCCTCGTAGATCTTCCCCATGCCCTCGGAGCAATCGACGGTGACCGCCTTTACGCCCTGCAAGGTCTTGGTACCGGTATCGGTCCCAATGACGCAGGGTATGCCGAGCTCGCGAGAGATAATAGCCGCGTGGCAGGTTCGCCCACCGCGGTCCGTGACGATCGCACTAGCGATCTTCATGATCGGCTCCCAGTCCGGGTCGGTCATCTTCGTCACGAGCACCTGGCCGGGCTTGAACTGCTGGATGTCCCGTGCCTCCTCGATGATAATCACCTCACCAGCGCCGATCTTGTGCCCGACCGCCTCGCCCTGAAGGAGAAGTCTGCTCTGCTCTTCCAGCACGTACGTCTCGATACTCGCGAACTCCCGCTGCGAATGGACCGTTTCCGGCCGTGCCTGGACGATGAAGAGCTCGTTGGTGCGGCCGTCCTTGGCCCATTCGATATCCATCGGCATCCCGTAATGCTTCTCAATGATACACGCCCACCGTGCAAGGGTGAGCACTTCGTCGTCACTCAGCGAGAATCTCCGCTGCTCCTCCTTCGTTATCTCATTCTGCTCGGTACCCCGCCCCGACTCCTTGTAGACCAGCTTCTTCTGCTTCTTCCCCAGCTTCCTC
>Ga0209610_1000314_pt1 | contig 25183 bp, 17 predicted proteins | sample LakKivw275mmetaG_FD_184137 | JGI IMG/M metagenome (GOLD analysis project Ga0209610, IMG submission 184137) | Anoxic lake water microbial communities from Lake Kivu, Rwanda to study Microbial Dark Matter (Phase II) - Lake Kivu water 275m metaG... | ecosystem: Environmental > Aquatic > Freshwater...
TTAATATAGATGTAAATAATTTTGATGCAATAAGAATAGGCCTTGCATCACCTGAGAAAATCAAATCCTGGTCAAACGGCGAGGTAAAAAAGCCGGAAACCATAAACTACAGGACACTAAAACCTGAAAAGGACGGCTTGTTCTGTGAAAGGATATTCGGTCCCACAAAGGACTGGGAATGTTATTGCGGCAAGTACAAAAGAGTAAGGTTCAAAGGCATCATTTGCGAAAGATGCGGGGTTGAAGTCACCCGTTCAAATGTCCGGAGGGAAAGGATGGGCCATATAAGCCTTGCTGCTTCAGTCTCACATATATGGTTTTTTAAAGGCGTCCCTTCAAGGATGGGGTATGTGCTTGACATAAGTCCGCGCGATCTTGAAAAGGTCCTTTATTTCGACTCATATATAATAACCACTGTAAACAGGGAAGCCATAAAAAATGATAAGGAAAAGATAAAGAAACTGACAGAGGAAGCGGTCCAAAGAGCAGGTGAACTTCATGAAGCAAGGCTTAAAGACATCACTGAAAACAAGGAAGATTTACTCAGGCGCTACAAAGACGGCGATGACTTAAAAGAAATAGAAGCCATAGAAGACGAGGAAATCAATTCTGAAAAGGACCTGGAAGCCAAGGTAGCAAAGATAATTAAAGAAGCTGAAAAACTCATTGTTGAGGAAAAGGAGATATTCCAGGAAGAAGTCGACCTTATAAAAAGGGCCCACACATTCTTCTTGAACCTTGAAGAAAAAATGCTGGTTTCTGACGAATCCCTTTTCAAGAAAATGAAAGAAGTCTATAAAGATTATTTTAATGGCGGAATGGGAGCCGAAGCGGTAAAAGAGCTTTTAAAGAATATAGACGTTGACAGGGAAGTCGAAGAATTAAAAGAAACAATCAAAGACTCCAAAGGGCAGAAAAGAAGCAGGGCAATAAAAAGGCTGAAAATACTTTCAGTTTTCCAGGGCTCCACAAATAAGCCCGAGTTTATGATTGTCGAGGTACTGCCTGTAATACCCCCGGATCTTCGCCCGATGGTGCAGCTCGACGGCGGAAGATTTGCAACTTCAGATTTAAATGACCTTTACAGGAGAGTCATTAACCGTAATAACAGGTTAAAAAAACTTCTTGAGCTTAATGCACCTGAGATAATAATAAACAATGAAAAAAGGATGCTCCAGGAAGCAGTTGATTCACTCTTTGATAATGGCAGGCGGGGAAGAGCAGTACTTGGCGCAGGCAACAGGCCCCTTAAATCGCTTTCTGATATGCTGAAAGGAAAACAGGGCCGTTTCAGGCAGAACCTGCTTGGCAAACGTGTCGATTACTCCGGCCGTTCAGTAATTGTTGTAAATCCTAAACTCAAGCTTTACCAGTGCGGCTTGCCCAAGACAATCGCACTTGAATTATTTAAACCTTTTGTAATGAAAGAACTTGTAGAGCAGGGTTTTTCACAGAATATAAAGAGCGCAAAAACAATGGTGGACCGCGGAAGCGATGAAGTCTGGGACGTTCTTGAAGAAGTAATTAAGAACCATCCGGTCATGCTCAACCGCGCACCTACTCTTCACAGGCTGGGTATCCAGGCATTCCTTCCGATACTTGTTGAAGGAAAAGCCATACAGATACATCCGCTTGTCTGCCCGCCATTTAATGCGGATTTTGACGGCGACCAGATGGCTGTGCATGTTCCTCTTTCCAATGAGGCAAAGGCAGAGGCACTTGTGCTTATGCTTTCATCAAACAATATACTTTCACCTGCAAGCGGCCAGCCTGTTACAATACCTTCACAGGACATGATCCTGGGCCTTTACTACCTTACAAGTGATAGAGACACAAGCAAACCGCGGGAGAGGTATTACCAAAGCCCGGATGAGGCGCTTATAGATTATGATTATAGCCTTATAACACTTCATAATATGATAAAGGTCAGGATAAATAAAAAGGTTGTGACAACAACAGTTGGAAGGATAATATTCAACCAGACGCTGCCTGAGGGTTATGGGTTTGTAAACAAAGAGATTAATAAAAAGACCCTTATTTCCATTATATCTGACTGTATAAACAAATATCCGACATCACATGTTTCTTCAATCCTTGACAATATAAAGGAGACAGGATTCAAATATGCTACAGAATCCGGCCTTACAGTCGGAATAGAAGATATAGAGGTTCCTGAAAAGAAAAAAGAGATCCTTGAAAAAGCGGAGAGAAAAATCGATGAAATAGAAAGTTATTTCAGGGATGGTTTTATGAATGAGACAGAAAAGCACCAGAGAGTAATACAGGTATGGTCCCAGGCTTCTGAGGATGTTGCAGATGCAATGGAGAAAAACTTTGACAAATTCAATTCCGTATACATGATGGCTACTTCAGGCGCAAGAGGAAACATAAAACAGCTTCGCCAGCTTGCAGGAATGAGGGGCCTTGTGGCAAATGCGCGTGGTGATATCATGGACAGGCCAATCAAATCAAATTTCCGTGAAGGGCTGACTGTACTTGAATACTTTATATCCACACACGGCGCACGCCAGGGTCTTGCAGATACAGCGCTGCGTACCGCAGACTCAGGTTATCTGACAAGAAGGCTTGTCGATGTATCCCAGGATACAATTGTAAGGATACCTGATTGCGGGACAGAAGAGGGCATTTACCTTTATGTTTTAACCCTTGAAGGCGAGCCTAACTTTAACCTTATCGGAAGGACATGCGCAGAAAATGTAATAAATACAAAAACGCGTAAAGCGCTTTTAAACGCCGGTGACGAAGTGACAGAAAAAGAGATACAGGGCCTTATCCATGCAAATATCGAAAACATCAAGGTGCGCTCTCCTCTTACATGTGAGTCCGAGTTTGGCGTTTGCCAGCAGTGTTATGGAAGGGACCTTGCAACAGGAAAACTTATTGCAATCGGCGAATCAGTAGGCATAATTGCCGCACAGTCAATCGGTGAGCCCGGCACCCAGCTTACAATGCGTACCTTCCATACAGGCGGTATTGCATCTACAGTTATACAGAGGTCGGTAAAATCACCTGTGGCAGGAAAAATCCTCTTGAAGAAAGAGCTTCTTGACCAGCTTGGCCTCAGGAAAGATGACTTTACTGAAAAAGAAACCGACGAGACCATCGAAGTTAATATAGAGCACATAAACGGGAGGCTTACTTTCCAGGTGAAAATGGAAAACGGCGGTATTGTTGATGTCATATTCCCTAAAGGCGAGGTCCTCCAGGTAAACAAGTGCACTGTTGTTGAAGAAGGACAGGTATTTGCAAAAATAATCTTTACTGCAAAAAGAAAGACCCATGTACACAAGCATGAGAAGACTTTTGAAGGCATCGATATTACCAGCGGTCTTCCAAGAGTAGTAGAGCTTTTTGAAGCAAGAAGGCCAAAGGAGCATGCAATTATCTCAGAGATGAGCGGCCGTACTATTATTGAAGACGTTGATCCCAAGGTAAGAAACATTACAATAAAGAACGATGAGACCGGCATGGAAAAAACATACCCGATTCCTACAAGGATAAAAATCAGGGTCGACAATGGAACCATGGTCAGCACTGGCGACCAGCTAACTGAAGGTGTAAGAAATCCGCATGATATTTTGAAGATAAATGGCATGAAGGCCTGCGAGCAGTACCTTGTCAAGCAGGTACAGGATGTTTACAAGTCTCAGGGTGTTGACATTAATGACAAGCACATTGAGATAATAGTCAGGCAGATGCTTAAAAAAGTCACAATCATTGATTCAGGCGACAGCCAGTTTCTGCCCGGCCAGCTTGTAGACAGGCTTATTTTTGAAAAGGAAAACAAAAAGCTTACTGCAAGCGGCAAAGAACCGGCAACCGCAAAACAGAACCTTATGGGTATTACCAAAGCATCACTTGCAACAGACAGTTTCCTTGCTGCAGCATCTTTCCAGGAAACAACAAAAGTGCTTACTGATGCTTCACTTGAAAATAAGGTCGACGGCCTGATAGGACTTAAAGAGAATGTCATAATCGGAAAATCCATTCCTGCAGGGACCGGTATGAGAAGATACAGGGATATAGAACTTTCCTACCCCGGATACCAGGAAGAGCAGACTGAGGAAATAGAGATTTTCAGCGAGACACAGGATGACGAAAAGCAGGATCTGGAGTTAAATATTTAATATTTTTTAGTATTTTTTTATTTGACATTTTAACTTGCTAATGGTAATCTTTTTGTTCGTGTCTTAATAGAGGCTGCAAATTTAAGCTTGATTGTTAAGAATCAATTTTAATTATTAATTTAATTTATTTTAATTGGAAGGTAGAAGGTAAGGTCGTTTATGCCTACGATAAATCAGCTGGTAAGAAAAGGAAGACGCACAATAACGAAGAAGAAAAAAACACCTGCGCTGCAGGAGAATCCTTTAAAAAGGGGAGTGTGTGTAAGAGTATATACTACTACACCAAAGAAACCTAACTCGGCGCTGCGTAAGGTTGCAAGAGTAAGGCTCACCCATGGTACTGAAGTAACTGCCTACATCCCCGGCATCGGGCATAACCTGCAGGAGCACTCCATAGTTCTTGTCAGGGGCGGCAGGGTAAAGGACCTGCCTGGTGTAAGGTATAAAGTTGTCAGGGGCACTCTTGATACCGGCGGAGTCGAAAGCAGGAAATCTGCAAGGTCCAGGTATGGAGCGAAAAGGCCCAAATAATGTTGATCAGTTTTTAAATTGCTAAGGAGTTATGAATGGCAAGAAGAGGCAATCCGTCCAGAAGAAAAAATGAACCAGATCCTGTTTATAAGAATGATGTAGTTACACAGCTTATAAACAAGATACTCTGGAGAGGTAAAAAAAGCACTGCAGAAAGAATAATATATGGAAGCCTGGAAATTCTTGGAGACAAGACCAGGGAAAATCCTATTGATATTCTGGATAAGTGCCTGGATAATGTACGGCCCGTCCTTGAAGTCAAATCAAGAAGGGTCGGCGGCGCAAATTACCAGGTTCCGGTAGAAGTCACTCCTGACAGAGCAAACACTCTAGCTCTAAGATGGATAATAGGTTTTGCCAGAAAAAGGCGTGAAAAAACCATGGCTGAAAGGCTTGCAAATGAAATACTTGACGGCGCAAGCAATACAGGCAATAGCGTAAAAAAGAGAGAAGACTTACACAAAATGGCAGAGGCCAACAAGGCTTTTGCTCATTACAGGTGGTAATAGCTGCAGAAAAAAGCCCAAAAAAGCTATTTTAATTATTGCAGCTATAAAATAATTAATTTTTTGTAAAACATTTTATTGTAAAGGTGTAGTTTTGCCTTTTTTTATTGGATTTAAAGGGCAAAAAGGTAATTTTTATGGCCAGGGAAGTAGCACTGGAAAAAACAAGGAATATAGGGATTGCTGCACATATCGATGCAGGAAAGACCACGACGACCGAACGTATCCTGTATTATACAGGCAAGACATACAAGATAGGTGAGGTCGACGATGGCGCTGCTGTAATGGACTGGATGATACAGGAACAGGAAAGGGGCATAACTATAACTTCTGCCGCCACTGCATGTTACTGGAAGGACCACAGGATAAATATAATAGACACTCCCGGCCATGTGGATTTCACAGTAGAAGTGGAGAGATCCATGAGAGTACTTGACGGCCTTATTGCACTTTTCTGTGCAGTGGGGGGTGTTGAGCCGCAATCCGAGACCGTATGGCGCCAGGCCACAAAATATAATATCCCCAGGATTGCATTTGTAAACAAGATGGACCGTAATGGCGCGGACTTTTTTTATGTTGTTGAAATGATGAAGAGCAAGTTCAATGTCAACCCGCTGCCTGTACAGATACCAATAGGAAAAGAAGACAAATTTTCAGGGATTATAGACCTTGTCACTATGAAAGCTATAATTTATAAAGACGTAATGGGACTCCAGTATATGGTAGAAGACATACCCGCGGACCTTGTGGCAAGTGCCAATAAATACAGGCAGGAACTTATTGAAAATATTGCAAACTATAATGATGAGATACTTGGCAAATATATAGAGAACATTGAAATAACAGAAGAAGAGCTTGTTGCAGCAATAAGGAAAATCACACTTGAGGTAAATGCTGTTCCTGTGCTTTGCGGGGCATCATTCAAAAACAAAGGTGTGCAGTTTTTACTTGATGCAGTAATAAATTATCTCCCCTCACCGCTTGATGTCACGGCGCAAAAAGGCATGCATCCTTTTAACGGGAAGGAAGAAACCCGAAAGGTAAGTGACGATGAAAGTTTTTCAGGGCTGATATTCAAGATAATGACGGACCCTTTTGTCGGCAAACTAAGCTATTTAAGGATATATTCCGGAACCCTCAAAGTCGGCACACAGGTGCTAAATACCACCACCGATAACAAGGAAAGAATATCCAAGATCCTCGAAATGCACGCAAATAACCGTGTAGAAGTAGAAGAAGCTTACAGCGGTGACATCGTTGCTGTAGTCGGGCTCAAAAATATAAAGACCGGTGACACAATCTGTACCCCTTCAAAACCTATCAAGTATGAATCAATAAGTTTTCCTGAGCCCGTTATATCAATAGCCATTGAACCGAAGACAAAAGCGGACCAGGATAAATTATCGCTGGCTCTAAATAAAATAGCAGAAGAAGACCCGACTTTTAAAATAGGCACCGACAGCGAAACGGGCCAGACAGTGATTTCCGGCATGGGTGAACTTCACCTGGAAATAATAGTCGACAGGCTGCTGAGGGAATTCAAGGTAGATGCCAATATAGGCAAGATACAGGTTTCTTACAGGGAGACCATAACAAGAGATGTGGAAGTTGAAGGCAAATATATAAGGCAGAGCGGTGGAAAGGGCCAGTACGGCCATGCAGTGCTTCATTTTTATCCTAATGAAGCAGGCAAAGGCTTTGAATTTGAAGACAAAACTAAGGGTGGCGTAATCCCCAGAGAATACATCAAGCCCATAGAGATGGGAATTATCGATGCAATGCAAAGCGGGGAACTTGCGGGGTATCCTGTAGTTGATATAAAAGCTGTTCTTCTTGACGGTTCTTACCATGAAGTGGACTCATCTGACCTTGCTTTCAGGATTGCAGGCGGAAGAGCGCTCAGGGAAGCAACTATTAAAGGCGCACCGATTCTTCTGGAGCCCATAATGGAAGTGGAAGTTGTGGTCCCGGATGAATTTATGGGTGAGGTCATAGGCGACCTTAATGCGAAGAGGGGTAAAATAATGTCTGTTCTGCTGCGCAATAATTTGCGCACTGTAAAAGCAGACGTACCTCTTGCTTCCATGTTTGGATATGCAACTGATTTAAGGTCAAAGACACAGGGCAGGGCGACATTTACAATGCAGTTCAAGAAATATGAGCCTGTCCCTGATAATGTTGGAAATGAAATATTAAGAAGAGTAAAAGGCAGCATAGCTGTCTGATAAGGAATTAAAAAATCAGGGTTTAGTAAAAATAAAAAACATTTAAAAAATAAAGCAATAATCCTAAAGAAAGGAAATATAAAATGGCAGCAAAAGCAAAATTTGAAAGGACAAAACCTCACATAAATGTGGGCACAATCGGACACGTCGACCATGGAAAGACAACGCTTACCTCAGCCATTACATTATGCTTAAAGTCAAAAGGGCTAAATGTAGAGGCACGAAGCTTTGACTCCATAGACAACGCCCCCGAAGAGCGTGAGCGGGGAATAACAATAGCAATAGCACACGTAGAATATGAGACAGACAACCGCCACTATGCGCACGTTGACTGCCCGGGCCACGCTGACTATGTAAAGAACATGATAACAGGAGCAGCCCAGATGGACGGCGCAATACTTGTAGTAAGTGCAGCTGACGGGCCCATGCCCCAGACGCGTGAGCACATCCTGCTTGCAAGACAGGTAGGGGTGCCCTATATAGTGGTATTCTTAAACAAGGTAGACATGGTAGACGATCCCGAGCTAATAGAGCTTGTAGAGCTTGAAGTAAGAGACCTGCTTACAGAATATGAGTTTCCAGGCGATGAGATACCGATAGTTAAAGGCTCAGCCCTAAAGGCAATGGAATGCGGCTGCGGCAAGTCAGAGTGCCCTTCATGCAACTCCATATTTGAGCTTATGGCAGCAGTCGACTCATACATACCCACACCTGTCCGTGATGTTGACAAGCCGTTTTTAATGCCCATCGAGGACATATTCTCAATAACAGGACGTGGCACAGTTGTTACCGGCCGTATTGAAAGGGGCAAAGTGCTTGTAGGAGAAACCATTGAGATAGTGGGAATTAAGCCAAAGACGGCAAAGACAGTAGTAACAGGCGTAGAGATGTTTAGAAAGCTTCTTGATGAGGGCCAGGCAGGAGACAATGTGGGCCTTCTTCTTAGAGGTACCACAAAAGACGAAGTGGAGCGCGGCCAGGTAGTTGCAAAGCCGGGCTCAATAACACCCCACTCACATTTTCGTGCCCAGGTATACGTACTGTCAAAGGAAGAGGGAGGGCGGCACACCCCGTTCTTTAACGGATATCGTCCCCAGTTCTACTTCAGGACAACCGATGTGACAGGAGACGTTAACCTTCCGGGCGGCATAGAGATGATAATGCCGGGAGACCATACAGACATGGAAGTAAAGCTTATAACACCTATAGCCATGGAAGAGGGACTGCGGTTTGCTATACGTGAAGGCGGACGCACCATAGGTGCAGGAAGCATAACAAAGATAATAGAGTAGAGATAAATATATACAGGGTAGAAAGAAAAATTTGTTGACATCTGTTTAATATAATGTTAACTTATCGATTTGCGCTTTCTATTCGATATTCAATCAGACAGAAAATAAGAGGATTGGAGAATTGTCTTGAGACAGATGATTATACTTGCTTGTGAGGAGTGTAAAAGAAGAAATTACAGCTCTGTAAAAAATAAAAAGAATGACCCTGACAAGCTTGAAATAAAAAAATATTGCAAGTGGTGCAAAAAACACACCAACCATAAGGAGACCCGATAAGTTTTAGGGCTGTAGCTCTAATGGTAGAGCACCGGTCTCCAAAACCGGGTGTTGGGGGTTCGAGTCCCTCCAGCCCTGCCACTTAAAGGTATGGTACTGTGAGGCGCTGCATTATAATTAGTTATAAAAATAAATTGGATATAAATATGTATAGTATGCTCTGGTAACATATTAAAAAAAATATTGAAGAAAAATAATAAATAAGGAATTTTTATAAAACCGGGATAAAAAGAGAAAAATAGAATGGCAAAAAAGAAGGTACCATTTAAATACAGGCCCAAAGTTGTTATGGAAAGGGTGGCAAAAGACAGGAAACCGCCTGCCGCTGCTCCGAGGAAAAAGATAGACTGGAAGCAGTTCTTCAAGGCCCTCCCTGGAAAAATAGCAAAATTCTTCAGGGATGTCGTACATGAATTAAAAAGGGTTACCTGGCCTACAAGGAAAGCCCTGCTTACCTATACATTGGTAGTGCTTATTGCACTGGCTTTCTTTTCAGTTCTTCTTGGCCTTTTCGATTTTTTATTTATTCAGCTGGTGGAGCTGCTGGCAAGAATATGATCCTTGCCTCTAAAAGTTAATTATATTTTGGTGATTTTTAATGAGACCCAGATGGTATGTTATTCATTCCTATGCAGGATATGAAAACAAAGTAAAAACTAACATTGAACACAGGACAGAATCCATGAACATGGGGGATAAGATATTTGATATATACATCCCTACAGAAGATATCATGGAAATAACCGGCGGGAAGAAACAGATTTCAACAAAAAAAGTTTTTCCCGGTTACCTGCTGGTAAAAATGTTTTTAGACGATGATTCATGGTATGTTGTCCGAAACACACCTGGAGTTACAGGGTTTGTGGGCAGCGGGGACAAGCCTACGGCACTTTCAGAAAAAGAAGTGTCAAGGATAATGAAAAGGGAAGTCTCTGAAAAACCTAAACCTAAAACTGATTATGAAATCGGAATGCCGATAAAAGTTATAACAGGTCCCTTTGCAAATTTTGACGGGACAATAAATGAGATAAACCTGGATCAGGGAAAGTTAAAAGTCCTGGTAACTATTTTTGGGCGGCAGACCCCTGTCGAGCTTAATTTTGACCAGGTATCCAAAATATAGAGGGCCGGTTTTTAAAAAAACCGGGGTTGAATTTTTTTTACTTGAATATATAATAAACAAATTTGATTTTTATACAGAGGTAACAGATGGCAAAGAAGATATTGGCACAGGTTAAATTACAGATTACTGCAGGGCAGGCAAACCCTGCTCCTCCGGTAGGGCCTGCGCTCGGGCAGCATGGCGTGAATATAATGGAATTCTGCAAAGCTTTCAATGAAAAAACTGCAAAAGATACAGGCACAATAATTCCTGTAATAATCACTGTTTATGCAGACAGGACATTCAGTTTCATTACAAAGACACCGCCGGCTGCTGTACTAATTAAAAGCGAACTTAAAATCGATAAGGGCTCCAAAGAACCCAACAGGCAGAAAATCGGTGAGCTTTCAAAAGAGCAGGTTGAAAAAATAGCCCGGACCAAGATGCCGGATCTGAATACCAGGAAAGTTGAAAGTGCCATTAAGATAATAGAGGGTACTGCAAAAAGCATGGGAATAAAGGTGGAGAAGTAAGCAATGAAAAAAGGAAAAAAATATCTTGAAATAATTAAGAATTTAAATAACCAGGAAACCCTCTCTCCATTTCAGGCATTGAAATGGATAAAGGAAAACCATTATGCAAAATTTGACGAATCTGTCGATATCAGCATGAACCTTGGGGTCGACCCAAGGAAAGCTGACCAGATTGTCCGTGGAAATATTGTACTTCCACATGGAACCGGCAAGGTTCCAAGGGTACTTGTTTTTGCTGCAGGCGACAAAGCAACAGAAGCTAAAAATGCAGGTGCCGATGTCGTAGGCGGCGAAGAGCTTGTTGAAAAAATCTCGGGCGGCTGGCTGGATTTTGATGTGTGCATAACAACACCTGACATGATGAAGCATGTCGGCAAGCTGGGCAAAATCCTGGGACCTCGAAAGCTGATGCCAAACCCTAAATCCGGGACAGTCACTTTAGAGATAGAAAAAGCAGTAAATGATTCAAAGAGGGGCCGTGTAGAGTACAGGACAGATAAAAACGGAGTAATTCACAGCCCTATAGGCAGAGTTTCTTTTGATATTGATAAGCTGCTTGAAAATTATTCTGCTCTGGTCGAGGCTATTACAAAAGCCAAACCTTCTGCAGCCAAAGGCAAATATATCAAGGGAATATACCTGTCTTCTACAATGGGGCCAGGTTTAAAAATAGATGTTACCAGACCAGCTGAGATGGAAGCGGTAGCATAAAGATTTATTTGAAAAATTTAATATAGATGTTAATGAAAGCCAGAGACGCCAGGTGCCATAAAAATAATAGAATGGCTTAATATCCTGTCCAGGTTGATAATTATTGAATATATTTTTGCCGTTTTTAACGGCAGCAATTAAGTATTATTAACCGGCCTGAAGGCTTTTTTAGGGTCGGTTTTTATTTTTATTAAAGACTTTTGGGGGTTGAAATTGTTAAAGGAAGAAAAAAAAGAAAAAGTCGAAGATATCAAGAGTGTGTTTGAAAGCGGAAGCCCTATTATTTTTGCTGACCACAGTGGCCTTAACGCAGAGAGCATATTCAAGATAAGAAACAAGCTTGCTGATAATGATGCCTATATCAAGACAGTAAAAAATACCCTTGCGCTTCTTGCAGCGGGACAGGTCCATTCTGAAATGGATCTCTCAGCAATTTTTGCAGGGCCCACAAGCATGATCGTAAGCGGAGAAAATATTGTCGCATCAGCAAAACTCGTCAGGGAATTTGCAAAGGAATTCGAGACATTCAAGGTCAAGGGCGGCATTATTGAAAACAGGATAGTAAATGCCGAAGCAATCGAAAGGCTTTCAAGCCTTCCATCAAGGGAAGTTCTTATCGCCCAGCTTTTAGGCATTATGATAAATCCTGTTGCAAAGCTGGTCACTGCCCTTGGCGGCGTGTCCAGGAATCTTGTTGTTGTGCTTGATGCAATAAGAAAACAAAAAGAGCAAGCTGCATAAAAATAAAATATGAATTTTTGATTTTTTTAAGGAGGAAATCAAATGGCAGAAGTAAAAGAAAAAAAAGAAAAAGAAGTTGAAGAAGTAAAAGCAGCAAAGCCTGCAAAAGCTGAAAAAAAGGGCCTTTCACAGGACGATATTTTAAATGCAATTGAGAATATGACAATTCTTGAAGTTGCAGACCTTGTAAAAGCTCTTGAAGAAAAGTTTGGCGTATCAGCAGCAGCAATGGTTGCAGCACCTGCAGCAGGCGCAGCAGCAGGCGCAGCAGCTGGCGGAGGCGAAGCAGCAGCAGTTGAAGAGCAGACTGAATTTACTGTAAATCTAAAATCCGCTGGCGCACAGAAAATACAGGTAATCAAGGAAGTCAGGACAATTACCGGACTTGGCCTAAAAGAAGCAAAAGACCTTGTTGACGGTGCACCAAGCACAGTAAAAGACAAGATTTCAAAAGAAGAAGCTGAAAATATCAAGAAACAGCTTGAAGGCGCTGGCGCAGAAGTAGAGATAAAATAGTTTTTCATTTTCTTTAGTATTAATATCAAGAATGATGTTCTTATTATGGATTTGAAAATAAAAACCGAATAGAAATTCAATTAAATGGCGGCTGTAAAAAGCCGCTATTTAATTTGTATGCTGCCTGTTACAGGAGTTAACCCATAACAAATACTATACTGAAATTTCACTATAAGAAATGATATCAGAAAAACCTGCTTAAAACAGGTAATTTTTTATCCTAATCCATAAAACTTTTTGAAAAATTGACTTTATATATATTTTTTAATAAAATCAGGTCTGTAATATAAATATATAAGTCCCTGATAAAATGGATATATCTGCCATAAGAAAGAAAATAAGAGATTTAAGCCTTGAGCGTTTTAAGTCTGAGATGCAGCTGGTGCAAAGCCTTTCCAGAAAAAAACTACTTTATGGCTCTGTTGTAAAAAAATACAAATCATGCAACAAGAAAGGATGCAAATGCACCAGGGGGGCTTTCCATGGTCCTTTTTACTACCTTACCTACAAACAGGAAGGTAAAACAAAAATGGTATTTATTAAAAAGCATATGTGGGATGCTGCAATTAAATTAAATGATAATTACAAGGCATTTAGAAAACTTCGTGCAGACATAACAAAGATAAATAAAGAAATACTTGCTCTTTTTGATGAAATAGAAAAAGCAAATACTGTAAGTATTGCCGATATAGAAAAAGGCAAATTTGATGGAGACTAAAATATTCTGGAAATTTTATGAAAGAAACGACAAAAAAGTTGCAAAAGCAATAAGAGAAGGAAATATTGATACAATAACAGGAACCGGCTGGGGATTTTTGGACAGGTTCTTTTACTTTCTCTACAGCATTAAATTTTTTAAAATAACCGATATAAAAAGCTCTGGATACAAAAGGATAATGCTGCCCATTGTTACCCTAATTACAACTTATTCAGTAAAGATTCTTCTTGGAATATCGTCAATGAACAAAATACCAAATCTTCTTTTTAGGGAAGTTTCACTTCTATCCATGATAGGTTTTACTGCAACCCAGATACAAAACGGCTGCTGCAAAAGAGGAAAAGGAAAGTCAGTTCCCATTAACAAAAATACACTGGCTAAAATGCTTGAAAGGCTAACAATATCTGAAGTAAATGAAATACTTTGCCAGACTGTAGCTGTATTGGCATCCAAGAAATTTATAACTGGTTCTGTCTTTATACTTGATGCAACTGATATTAAAACCACAGACAAATGCACCGGTGCAGGCATAAAAAGGGTAAAAAAGAAGAAATATTTAAAGCTTAAAAAACAGTGGGTAGAAACAGAGGAGCTCATATACGGTTTTAAGCTTATTGTTATTTGGGAGAGGAACTCTCACATAATAGTTGCAGCCAAGGTAGTAAAGATAGCAGATCATGAATCAAAGCACACACTGCAACTTCTTGCCCATGCTAAAAGAAATATAGGGAAAAAAAATATATCACTTCTTTTAATTGATAACGGCTTTATGGACGGAAAAACTCTGTGGCACATAAAGTACAAAATGGGTATAGATTTTATTGTAAGAATAAGAACCAATATGGGACTGGCATCTGATGCAAGAAGCTTTAGAAATAGCTCATTTGCTTCTGTTGGAAAAGATTTAGACAGGGGTCTTGAAGTACTGGGAGTGTCATCTCTTACAAGCTATGACCAGTATGGAAAAGAAGATCATGTAAAAGACAGATACAAAAAAAGTTTTAGCCCAAATAAAATAAACGCTGTGATGGTAACATGCTGGGACAAAATAAAATACGGGCCGGGTTATGAGAAAATATTTGCCACAAGCCTAGATGTAGGGTCTCCACTAAACATAGTAGATAATTACAGCTTAAGATCCCTTATTGAAAACAGTCTTTTTAGAGAACTTAAGCAGGGATGGAATCTTGAAAAAATTCCCATGAAGAAAAAATCTGCAGTAATATCACACACAATACTTACTGTTATCATGTATTCGCTTAATGCATGTTTTCAAACAGAGCTTGGCAAAAAACTTACCAACAGGGGAATACGAAGAATAAGGGATGAGGATCTGTCAAGTATCCATAAGCTTATTGTATTTTCAGGAAACTACTTTTCAATATTTGATGTGGAGGAATATGCTTTAATTGTAAGGGCTCCACCTAAGGTTTTTTTTAGAATAGACCCAGAGGAAGCTAAAAAAAGACTGGGCCTTTAAGGTCCAATATATTGTTATCTTCAAATATCATATAATGCATCATTTATTTAACATAAAGTTTTAAAATCCTTGTTTTTTGTCTCACTTAAGTCATTAATTTTATTAAAAGCTTTCTGTATTTGTAATTGAAAGGTATGTTTTTGTTTAGGTGATTGTTTTTTTAAGTTCTTATGGTGAAATTCCAAAAATACTATAATAATAATTTGACAACCAAACCAGCCTTATTATAATATATAACTGGTATAGCCAGTATGCCATTCAACCATATCAAAAAAATAAGATAGGAGTGTAATAATATGCAATTAGCGGACCGCATGGCTGATTTGGGAACAGAAAATGCATTTAAGGTTTTGGCAGAAGTCAATAAACTGAAGAGCCAGGGAAAAGATATAATAAGCTTTGGGCTCGGTGAACCTGATTTTGATACTCCTTCAAACATTAAAGAAGCAGCTATAAATGCCATAAAGCAGAATTATACCCATTACGGCCCTTCCGCAGGGTTGCCTGCCCTCAGGGAAGCAATTGCAAAATATATTTCCAGGACAAGGAAAATAGAGGTCTCGCCCGAAGAAGTTGTAGTAACTCCTGGAGGCAAACCTGTTATTTTCTATTCCATTTTATGCCTTATAAATCCGGGCGATGAAGTCATTTATCCTAATCCGGGGTATCCTATTTATGAATCAATAATCAATTTTGTGGGCGCAAAAGCTGTGCCAATCCCAATTATAGAAGAGAAAGCTTTCAGCCTTGATGTAAAACATCTGGAGAGTCTTATAACTCCAAAAACAAAAATGATAATATTGAATTCTCCGCAAAATCCTACTGGCGGAATAATTGAAAAAAGTGATCTTGAGGCAATTGCGGAATTAGCAAAAAAGCATGATATTATTATTCTTGCTGATGAGATTTATAGCGAGATAATTTTTGAAGGCCATTTTAACAGCATATCAAGCATTCCTGGCATGAAAGAGCGAACAATAATACTTGATGGCCTTTCCAAAACATATTCAATGACCGGATGGCGGGCAGGATATGGAATATTTAACAGGGAATCGCCCCGCATATTGCCAATCTTGAAACAAATTCAGTCTCCTGCACTGCAACATTTACACAGATAGCATCAATTGAGGCAATAAACGGAAATCAGGATGAAGCCAGGAAAATGGTGGATATATTTAAGAGCAGAAGCAAACTTATAGTAGATGGATTAAACGACATAAAAGGAATTAAATGCCTTAAGCCAAAAGGGGCATTTTATGTTTTTCCTAATGTCACACAAGCATGCAGAAATCTTGGATTTAGCTCTTCTGAACAGTTCCAGCAGTTTTTGCTTCATGAGGCAGGAGTTGCAGTTCTTCCAAGATCATCTTTTGGCGTAAGAAACATCGGGGAAAAAGATGAATATGTACGACTGTGCTATGCTGTGTGTGAAAAAGAAATAATAGAGGGCCTATCCAGGATAAAAAAAGCTGTTGAAAAAAACTGAAAATAGGCAATCCAATATAAAAACATATATATAAAAATTGAATACTATTTTCGATTAATGTTAAATATTATTTCCATTTTATTTAAGCCACCACTTAATAATCGCTGTTAGTTATAAAGGGAGGAAAAATGCCTGTAATGGATTCCAGCAAAAACACAATATCGAAAAAATACACTCTTGATGAACTCGAAGACATTGCAAAAAAAATGCGCAGCTATGCAATGATTGCAATAACTGCTGCAAATTCCGGCCATACCGGCGGGACAATGTCTATAATAGATATCACAACAGCGCTTTATTTTTCACATATAAACCATGACCCTTCCAACCCTTCATGGGAGGGCAGGGACAGGGTTTTCTGGTCTGTCGGCCACAAGGCACCTGCTCTTTATGCAGCTCTTGGGCTTGCAGGATATTTTGATCCGGATGAATCTGTAAAATTAAGAAGGCTTGAATCAGGTTTTGAAGGACATCCAAACAGGTTCAAGCTGCCAGGCATTGAAACAAGCTCCGGTTCCCTGGGACAGGGGCTGGGAATTGCCATCGGGTCCGCGCTGCGGGCAAAACTAGAAGGGCTTGGATACAGGGTATTCTGCATCATGGGTGACGGCGAGATGGATGAAGGCAGTATATGGGAAGCTGCAATGTCCGCATCACACTACAGGCTCGACAATATTTGTGCGATTATTGACCGTAACAATCTCCAGATAGATGGAACCACTTCTCAAGTAATGGAAATAGAGCCGTTGGCCTTAAAATGGGAAGCTTTTGGCTGGACCGTGCTTGAGTGTGACGGCCATGACATCAGGGACATAATGGAAAAACTGCAAAAGGCTGCAACAATAAATGACAAACCCTCAGTAATAATAGCAAACACTGTAAAAGGCAGATGTATTTCTTTTGCAGAAAATATCTGTAGCTATCACGGCATACCTCCAAAAGGTGGGTTATCGGGAAATGAATCCCTGGAAACTGCATTAAATGATATAGGCAGCAGCTATTTTACAAAAGAAAAAGTCAATAAATTTCTTGACTCAGTAGAAAAATACCAGGCAAAAATTACTGAAAAGGTTGATTCAATGGTGCCAAAGTTTTCGAAGGATTACTTCTGGAACAGGCAGGATAATATGAAGGTTGAAATGGTTGCAAACAGAATGGGTTTTGGTGCAGGGCTCGAGAAGGCCGGTGAAGATGAAAGGGTGGTCGCACTCGGTGCAGATATAACAGATTCGATAAAGATTAGCGCATTTTATGCAAATCATCCCGAAAGGAAAAACAGGTTTTTTTCAATGGGCATTGCTGAACAGAATATGACTGTAGTTGCAGCTGGGCTTGCAAAGGAGGGCAAGATACCTTTTATCGGTTCTTATGGGGTATTTATAACAGGGCGCAACTGGGACCAGCTGAGGACAACTGTCTGTTATAACAATTATAATGTCAAGATAGTTGATGCGCATGGGGGCATTTCTGTAGGGCCAGATGGTGCAACGCACCAGGCGCTTGAAGATATTTCAAATCTTTATTACCTTCCCAATATGAAAATCGTTGTCCCGTGCGACAGCCTGGAAGCTGAAAAAGCGACACTTGCTATAAAAGAATTGGACGGACCCTGTGCAATCAGGCTTGCAAGAGAAGCAACTCCAATAGTTACCAGGCTGGAAACAATTTTTAACTTTGGCGTTGCGGATATTTACAGGTACAGAAAATGTGCTGAAAAATTTGTCGATGCATTTGATGTTTATCCTGCAAAGGATTATAAAAATGAAGGAGAGGACATCTCAATAATAGCTTGCGGGCCTATTCTTGCCGAAGCTCTAAGAGCAGCATATATTTTGAAAGAGGAGTTCGGAAAAGAAACGAGAATCATAAATATGCATACGGTTAAGCCAATAGACAGAGATGCTATTATAAGTGCGGCTAATGAAACAAAATATATAATAACTGCAGAGGAACATCAGACAGGCGGATTCGGAAACATAGTTGCAGGAGTTATTGCCGAAAATTATAGACAAGACTCCAATTTACGGTTTAAAATGATTGGAGTAAACGACCGGTTTGGTGAGTCCGGCCAGCCATGGGAGCTCATGAAGCTTTTTGGCCTGACAGCAGAATTTATTGTAAAAAACGCATTGTGAAATAATTATTACTGATTGAGGATAATAAAAGTCAGGGCAGGATGAAATATCTCGACAAGATACAGCCTCTGGAAAAATTTGTACTGATAGATAAGATCATAGAAAAAATAGAAACCCTTATTGCAAGCGGGGATTTAAAACCGGGAGATTTTCTTCCGGGGGAGAGAATGCTTGCAGAAAAACTTGGAGTTTCAAGGACCTCACTCAGGCAGGCTTTAAAAGCCCTGAATGTAATGGGAGTCCTTGAAATAGCCCCCGGTAAAAAAACTTATATAAAGGATTCCTTTGCAGATATACTTTTAAACCCTTTTAAGTTTATCAGGGCAGTACATTCGATAAAAATAAAAGAACTTTTTGAAGCCAGGTGCGTTCTTGAAGAAAGCCTGGTTCAGATGGCAGCAGGAAAAGCAGAAAGACACCATATTGAAAAAATCAGGAGTTACCTTAATGATTCAGAAAGAAATCTGGATAATAAAAAAGATTTTATTTACTCTGAATTCCTGTTTCATCAGAGTATTTTTGAAGCCGCAGACAACAAGATCCTTACTGCTGTAATGAACTCCTTAAATGAGATGCTTCTTGTGCTGGAAAAATATGAAAAAGATTACCTTGATATACAGGACCGCAAAAAATCGCTTGCACAGCATAAAGAGATATATGATGCCATAATTAAAAAGGATCAGGACCAGGCAAGAAAATCAATGCATACCCACCTTAAATATATGGAAGACAGGCTTAAAAAAATGGAAATCAGGGATTGAAGCCCTGATTTATATTGATATCCTGAAAGGAATAAATTGCAGAGTTATTTAGAAAAATTGCTTTGTGAGCTCATTTCCATAAACAGCTCAAACCCGGATTATTCAGATACTTCACCAGGTGAACATGAAATCGGTCAATTTATTTATGACCTGTTCCGGAAGAATAATATAGACTGCATAAAACAGGAAGTTGCATCGGATAGATTTAATATAATATCAAGTGTCAGCAGTAATCCCCAATATAGTTCAAATAAAAAAAAGCAGGCAATACTTCTTTGCAGTCATCTGGACACTGTTTTTCTTGATGGCATGAGATTTGCACCTGAACTGAAAAATGGATTTATATACGGGCCGGGTTCTTGTGACACAAAATCTTCGCTTGCAGTAATGATTGCAGCCTTAATTGAATACAGCAAATTTGCAGACAGGGGTTATGATGCTTTTTTTCTTGGAGCGGTAAGTGAGGAAAGCAGGCATCTAGGGATAAGGAAGTTTATTGAAGAATATAAAGATATCACCTCTGGTATTGATTTATGCATAATAGGAGAACCGACCTCTCTTGATATAGGGATTGCCCATAAAGGCAGCCTTAAATTTACAATAAGAACTGAGGGTAAAAGCGCCCATGGCTCGACCCCGCAATTGGGGGTAAATGCAATAAATATGATGAGCGATATTATCTCAAATATTAATAGTGAGCTTATTCCATTATATGATAACCTGGCAGATGAAATACTTGGAAAAGCAACTCTTAATATCGGTGTTATAAAAGGAGGCAGGGCATTTAATATAGTGCCTGATTTTTGCAGTATAGAGCTTGACAGAAGAGTGCTTCCATCTGAGACAATTGATGATGTGCTCAAGGGTTTTAAGGATGTAATTCATAAAACAGCTAAGGGCAGAGCTGATTTTATTGCCAGCGTTGATAAGGTAAACGATTATATCCCGTTTCTGAAAACAGATATTTCATCTTTAGAGTTTATAAGATTATTAAAATCATGCAGAAAAATATATCCCGGGAGTAAGCAGGCCGGCTTGCCATATGCGACAGATGGCGGTTTTACCTGTCAGGCCGGAATACAGACTGTAGTCTTTGGCCCTGGTGACATAAAAAATTGCCATACGCTTGAAGAATATGTATCCACGAATGAATTATTTACGGCATTTGAAATTATAAAAAATTACCTGTTACAAATCAGTTAAAACAGGCTGAAATTTAAATTTTAAAAATTATAAAAAAATTCAAAAAATCCTTGACATTTATATAAATACTGGTAACATACTTCAAGTCAGTTTGTCTTATTCATGATTTCTGCAATAACCTGCAGTTAAAAACTGTGCTTATTTTTTCTTGTTTTTTATTCCATTTTTGCTGTTGCATGATTTTTTGCAGCATGCTCTTGATTATTACTGGAAATTATTTTCACTGTAAGGAGAATGATTATTAATGCTAAAAAAGAAAAAGATTGAAAGGTACAACTTCGGGAAAATCCAAAAAGTTATGGAGATACCAAACCTTCTGGATATCCAGAAAAAGTCTTTTGACTGGTTCCTGGCAGAGGGAGTCGGCGAAGCATTAAAGGATATTTCGCCAATAGAAGATTTTACGGGCACCATGTCCCTTGAATTTGAAAGTTTCAGTTTCGGCGACATCAGCGCTGATGCAGATGAGTGCAAGATGCAGGATATGACCTACTCTGCTCCTTTAAAAGTCAAAGCTGTTTTTATCAATAAGGAAACAGGCGAAAAAAAGGAACAGGAAGTCTTTATGGGTGATTTTCCTGTAATGACCGACAAAGGTACCTTTATAATAAACGGAACGGAAAGGGTTGTGGTTTCACAGCTTGTCCGTTCACCCGGAGTATACTATGATTCAGACATTGATAAAAAGACCGAGAAAGATATTTACCTATGTAAAGTCATCCCCACCAGGGGCTCCTGGATAGAACTCGAAACTGATAAAAAGAACATAGCCTACGTAAGGATTGACAGGCGAAGGAAATTTTTACTTACCATTTTCTTAAAATCAATCGGTTTCGGAAATAATGAAAATATGCTTTCCATTTTCGGGCCCAATGACAAGATCAGCTGCATAAAGAACACTCTCGAAAAAGATGTTACCGAAACTGAAGAGGAAGCATTAATAGAAATATACAAAAAACTGCGCCCCGGCGAACCGCCTACGATTGACAGCGCAAGAAACCTGATACACGCGCTTTTCTTTGACCCAAAAAGATATGACCTGGGTAAAGTCGGACGGTATAAATTGAACCAGAAGCTCGAGGAAGAAATAGATGACAGTGTCTCAGCAAAGCTGAATGAGATTAATAAAAAAATGAGCATCGATGCCTCAAACCAGATGATCCTTAATGCAAAAGATATTTTCCTTATAGTCAAATACCTTACCCAGCTCATGAACAATATAGGAGAGATTGATGACATAGACCATTTTGGCAACAGAAGGATAAAAAATATCGGTGAGTTAATACAGAACCAGGTCCGGATCGGGCTTGCAAGGCTTGAGAGGGTAGTCAAGGAAAGGATGACCACCCAGGACTCAGAGACCATTACACCCAAGACTCTTATTAATATAAGGCCGCTTGTGGCATCGCTTAAAGAATTCTTTGGAAGCGGCCAGCTTTCACAATTCCTGGACCAGACAAATCCCCTTGCTGAGATCACGCATAAAAGAAGATTGTCAGCCCTGGGCCCCGGCGGACTTTCAAGGGAAAGGGCAGGTTTTGAAGTCAGGGATGTCCACTCTTCACACTATGGCAGGATGTGCCCGATAGAAACCCCTGAAGGCCCAAACATCGGCCTTATCGGTTCGCTGGCGACTTATGCAAAGCTTAATGATTACGGTTTTATAGAGACCCCATATATTAAAGTAAAGAACGGACGGGTCACAAATGAAGTCGAATATCTTTCAGCAGACAGGGAAGAAAATTATGTTATTGCCCAGGCAACTGGCAATATTGATAAAAACGGGAATTTTCTGGAGAAAAAGCTTCTCTGCACTGCCGGCGGCGAAGTGATTACAGCGGAACCAAACATGATAGATTATATGGATGTCTCGCCAAAGCAGCTATTCTCTGCAGCAACTTCACTTATACCGTTCCTCGAGCACGATGATGCAAACAGGGCGCTGATGGGCTCAAACATGCAGAGGCAGGCGGTACCGCTTATATTTCCTGAGGCACCTCTTGTTGGGACCGGAATGGAGAAAAAAATAGCCCGTGACAGCGGACATATAATACTTGCTGAAGACGAGGGCACAGTCACCCGGGTATCTGCAGACAGCGTAGAAGTAAAATACAATAATTCAAATAAGGTAAAGAAATATAATCTTTACAAATTCAAAAGGTCAAATCAGGGAACCTGTATAAACCAGAGGCCACTTGTTGATGAAGGACAGAAATTAAAGAAAGGCGAAATAATAGCTGACGGCCCTTCAACTGAAGCCGGGGAACTTGCTCTTGGCCGTAATGTGCTTGTGGCATTCATGCCATGGGAAGGATATAACTATGAAGACGCCATAATCCTTTCCGAAAGGCTCGTAAAGGAAGATGTGCTGTCCTCAATACATATTTCAAAACAGGAAGTAGAGGCAAGGCAGACAAAACTCGGACCTGAAGAGATTACCAGGGATATCCCTAATGTAGGCGAGGAAATGCTTAAGAACCTGGATGAAAGAGGAATAATAAGGATAGGCGCATATGTAAAACCTGGCGATGTCCTTGTTGGTAAAATAACACCAAAGGGTGAGACCGAACTTACAGCGGAGGAAAAACTGCTCAGGGCTATTTTCGGTGAAAAGGCAAGGGAAGTCAGGGACAGCTCCCTTAAGGTCCCGCATGGCGAAGAAGGAATAGTAATAGATGTGCAGCTCTTCTCAAGAAAGGAAGGAAGCGACCTCCCGCCTGGTGTAAATGAACTGGTAAGAGTATTTATAGCAAAAAAGAGGAAAATTTCGGTCGGGGATAAGCTGGCAGGAAGGCACGGAAACAAGGGTATAATTTCAGTCATATTACCTGAAGAAGATATGCCATATATGTCTGACGGCACCCCGATAGATATTATTTTTAACCCTCTTGGCGTTCCTTCCCGAATGAATGTGGGCCAGGTACTTGAGACACATCTTGGATGGGCAGCCAAATCCGGCTGGGAAACAAAAGACGCTGTTGCAAACCTTGATGGTTCCATACATTGTGCGTGCCCGATATTTGACGGTGCTTCAGAAAAAGGGATAATCGAACTTCTCAAAAAAGCAAAGCTTCCTGAAAATGGCAAAACTGCTCTTTTTGACGGATTAAGCGGCACGAAGATATCAGACAATATAACAGTTGGTTATATTTATGTTATGAAACTTTTGCATCTTGTCGATGACAAGATACATGCAAGATCCACCGGGCCATATTCACTTGTAACTCAGCAGCCGCTTGGCGGAAAGGCACAGTTTGGCGGCCAGAGGTTTGGTGAAATGGAGGTATGGGCGCTCGAAGCTTACGGAGCCGCATATATACTCCAGGAGATGCTTACCATAAAATCCGATGATGTAGTCGGAAGGGTCAAGACTTATGAGTCGATAGTAAAAGGTGAAAATATAGACAAACCCGGTATCCCTGAATCTTTCAAAGTGCTTGTAAAAGAAATGCAGAGCCTTGGCCTTGATGTTGAGGTCCTTTCCGAGGAAGGAAAGGAAGTCAAGGTCGATACCGATCAGGATGAATTGATGCGCACAGTTGAGGAACTTGGCATAGACCTGATAGGGCAGGATGCTGTCGGGCTCTTTGAGGAGGAAGAACAGGCCGATGAAGAAGAGGAAGAAGAGGATTATTATGCCGGTGAGCCAAACCTTGAAGACGAAAACATATTCAAGGGAGATATCGATATTAAGGAAGATCTTTAAAATTTTATATATATCCGGAGGTTTTATAAATGGTAATTAATATAGATGTAAATAATTTTGATGCAATAAGAATAGGCCTTGCATCACCTGAGAAAATCAAATCCTGGTCAAACGGCGAGGTAAAAAAACCCGAAACCATAAACTACAGGACACTTAAGCCTGAAAAAGACGGGTTGTTCTGTGAAAGGATATTTGGCCCCACAAAGGACTGGGAATGTTATTGCGGAAAGTATAAAAGGGTAAGGTTTAAAGGCATCATTTGTGAAAGATGCGGGGTTGAAGTCACCCGTTCAAATGTTCGAAGGGAAAGGATGGGCCATATAAGTCTTGCTGCCCCTGTTTCACATATATGGTTTTTTAAAGGCGTCCCTTCAAGGATGGGATATGTGCTTGACATCAGTCCGCGTGACCTTGAAAAGGTCCTTTATTTTGATTCATATATAATAACCACTGTAAACAGGGAAGCCATAAAAAATGACAAGGAAAAGATAAAGAAACTGACCGAGGAAGCAGTCCAAAGAGCAGGTGAACTTCATGAAGCAAGGCTCATAGATATAACTGAAAACAAGGAAGATTTACTCAGGCGCTATAAAGATGGAGATGACTTAAAAGAAATCGAAGCCATAGAAGACGAGGAAATCAATTCAGAAAAGGACCTGGAAGCCAAAGTCGCAAAGATAATTAAAGAAGCAGAAAAACTGATTGTTGAGGAAAAGGAGATATTCCAGGAAGAAGTCGACCTTATAAAAAGGGCCCATACATTCTTCTTAAACCTTGAAGAAAAAATGCTGGTTTCTGATGAATCCCTTTTCAAGAAAATGAAAGAAGTCTATAAAGATTACTTTAATGGCGGCATGGGTGCCGAAGCAGTAAAAGAGCTTTTAAAGAATATAGACGTTGACAGGGAAGTCGAAGAATTAAAAGAAACAATCAAAGACTCCAAAGGGCAGAAAAGAAGCAGGGCAATAAAAAGGCTGAAAATACTTTCAGTTTTCCAGGGCTCCACAAATAAGCCCGAGTTTATGATTGTCGAGGTACTGCCTGTAATACCCCCGGATCTTCGCCCGATGGTGCAGCTTGACGGCGGAAGATTTGCAACTTCAGATTTAAATG
>Ga0209610_1000317_pt1 | contig 25175 bp, 20 predicted proteins | sample LakKivw275mmetaG_FD_184137 | JGI IMG/M metagenome (GOLD analysis project Ga0209610, IMG submission 184137) | Anoxic lake water microbial communities from Lake Kivu, Rwanda to study Microbial Dark Matter (Phase II) - Lake Kivu water 275m metaG... | ecosystem: Environmental > Aquatic > Freshwater...
TTCTTGACTTCTTTGACTGACATCTTTTCTCCTTTGCGTTCAGAGATTTTATCACAAAGACATTCTCTGCTGTTGGCGAACTTAGGCAAGGAAAATTATGCAGGAGGGTTGTCAGCCTTCAGTATATAGATGGAAAGCGTTTTAGACTTGACGATAGACTAAGCGCAGATAATTTGCTTTTCAAAAGGAAAGGAAGCCACAAGGAGCATTGCATCAAGAGAATGAATTCGGAAATAAAGATAAGGCAGACGGGACTGGCAGCGATTTTACTGCTGCTGTGCCTGCTGTCCGTGAACCTGGCAGCCCTGAGTCTGGAGCAGAAAGTTGAAGCTCCCGATTCGCTGTTTCTGGGCAGCAGGTTCCATCTGAATTTATCTGCGGACATGGAACTCCGGGATGTGGTGGTGCCGGATAATCTGGAAAGTTTTGCCATTGTTTCGATCAATCCTCTGAAAATCAAAAGCAAACCCGTCGGCTTGAACATCACCATCGCCGCTCTGGACACGGGATTGCACACTTTTCCCACGCTGCTCGTTTTGCCTGCCCAGCCAGTCAATGATACTCTCCGTACCGAACCTTTCAAACTGGAAATCCTGGAGACCCGCGCCCCGCAGGATACGCTGCTGGCAGACATCGCTCCCACGCTGAAACTGAAAGGTGAACTGCCCTACTACGCTTATTATCTGATCGCCGCTTTGCTGCTTTTCGCAGCGCTGGTCTTGCTGTTCTTCCTTCTAAGGAAATTTCGGCGCAAGATTGCTGCAGTGCAGTCTGCCGAAACCGTTCCCAAAGATAATCGTCCCAACTGGAAAAAAGCACTCGATGCGCTCAATGAACTGAAGGCGGAACAGCTTCCCCAAAATGGTGAATTCATCACCCATTACTTCAGGCTTTCCGAGATCATGAAACTATTTCTGGAAGCGGAATATAAGTTCTCCGCCAATGAAATGACCACCTGTGAAATCAGACTGCATCTGAATAAGTACAAAGTGCTTCCCGCCAGCGAACAGAAAGAAGTTCTCACCTGGCTGGAAAGCTGTGACCGGGTTAAGTTTGCCAAGCATGTACCCTCGCTGCAGGATTGCGACGGGGCAACCGGCTGGTTCGCACTCTGGCTTGGGCGCAAGGGCTCAGCAGGTGGCCAGCAGGAGGCGGGAGAGCAGGATGCTTGATTACTATAATCCCTGGTGGCTGATCGCGCTGGTTCTGGTGCCGCTTTACCTGATCTATGAATACAAAATCAAGGGCAAAAAGCGGATGCAGATCCCTTTCAGCCGCTATTCGCTGATCCATAAGATGAAACCCCGCAAGTCAATCTGGGGATATGTTTATCCGGTACTAAGAGCGCTTTTGATCTTCTCTCTGGTGCTTGCGCTTGCCAGGCCGCGCTTTGGCAAAGGCAGACAGGATATCCAGGGCGAAGGTGTCGATATTGTCATAGCGCTGGATGTGAGCGGTTCCATGCTCGCCGTTGACTTCATGCCGGAAAACCGTTTGGGCGCTGCCAAAAAAGTGGCAAAGGATTTCATCAAACAAAGACAGCATGACCGCATCGGTCTGGTCACCTTTTCAGAATACGCTTTGACACGCTGCCCTCTGACCCATGACCACAATGCATTAAACCAGATCCTGTCGCAGGTAGAGGTCAATCAGGAAGCTTCCGCCACAGCCATTGGCATGGGTCTGGCAACGGCGGTGGCAAGACTGAGAAATTCCACAGCCACCTCCAAAGTGATAATTCTCATCACCGACGGAGCCAACAACACCGGCGAGATCGATCCCTTTTCCGCTGCTGAACTGGCGAAGGCTTTTGGCATCAAGGTCTATCCGGTCGGCGTGGGCAGCAACAATCTGGTCGATTTTCCTGTTTCTGATCCCATCTTCGGCAGTGGATATCAAAAGGTTTACATCGAAATGGATATGAATACGCTGGATAAGATCGCAGCTTCCACAGGAACCGGAAAAGCGGCGCTGGCAACCAATACGGAGCAGCTTTCAGCCGTGATGGCAAACATCGACAAACTGGAAAAAAGCCGCTACCGGATCCGTCAATATTATGATTACAACGAGCTGTTTCCTGTTTTCGTCTGGCTGGCGTTTATGCTGCTTCTGATCGAACTGAGTATGAAACTTGTCTGGGTCAGGATCCTGCCGGAGTAGAACATGAATGTGGTGAATCCTCATCTGCTGTTTCTGCTGCTGATCCTGGTGCCGTTGATCTGGCTTCTGGTCATCGTGCACAAGCGTTACAGGAAAAGGTTTGAGCTGTTTGCGGATAGCAGTTTTTGGGAGCATTATTTTCAGGACTGGTCCTTCTTTTTCTTCCGGCTGAAGATCATTCTGCTGCTGGCTGCTCTTGCTTTCATCATCATTGCTTTGGTGCGTCCTCAATGGGACAGCGAAACACAGGATATCAGGCGCAGCAGACTGGATATCGCCGTCTGCATCGATGCCAGCAAGAGCATGGATGCGACAGACATTGTGCCCACCCGCCTGCAGCGTGCCAAAGACCAGATCTCAGCTTTCATTGATGAACAGAAAGGCGACCGCATAGCGCTCATACCCTTTGCTGGAATTGCTTTTGTGCAATGCCCCCTGACCGATGATTATGACGCCGCCAAAATGCTGTTGGGCAGCCTCAATACAAACTCCATCCCTGTCTGGGGAACTGATATTGGCAGAGCGATAAACGTGGCAGGAACAGTGTTTGACAAGAACACCAAGACCCGGATCGTGATTCTCATTTCAGATGGGGAAGACCTCAGCGACGCCGGTGTTAAAGAAGCCAGAAACCTTGCCCAGAAAGGGATCATCGTCTATACAATGGGAGTGGGCACGCCGGAAGGGGCAGTCGTGAAACTGTCTGCAGACGATGCCATCGAAGGCCGCAGTCAGGAAGAAGTGATCTCCAAGCTTGACAACAAGACTCTGGAAAGAATTGCTTCCGTGACGGGAGGTGAATTTTTTATGATCACACCGGCTCAGGATGAAATTCAGACGATCCTGAAACATATTTCCTCGTTGGAAAAAAGCCGGCTTTCGGCGCTGCGCCTGAGTATGTTCAGCGAGCAGTATCATTTGTTTGCCATCGCAGCTCTGTTTTTGATCCTGGTCGAGACTTTGCTCAGCGTCAGAACCAGAAAAAACAACGGCAGGAAAAACCATAATTACGCTTCCCCAAACTTGCTGATCTTTATCATCCTGCTTGGCCCCTGCTTGAACCTGCAGGCCTTGACCATGCCCTGGAGCAAAGCCATGACCAACAGCAAAGGCAATTCCGCCTATCATAAACAGGATTATCAGAAAGCGGAAGAGGTGTTTGGCAAAAACGCGCTTCAGCATCCCAAAGACAATATCCTGCAATATAATCACGGCAACTCTCTCTACCGCCTGCAGAAAGACAGGGATGCACTATCCGCCTGGCAGAAGGCGCTGGAAACCAATGACCTCAAACTGCAAAGCAAAGCCTGGCACAACATAGGCAACCAGCAGTTCCAGTCGCAGCAATACAAACAGGCGATGCAGTCTTATCAGAAGGCGGTGCTGGCCGATGAGACAAATATTGCCGCCAAAGCCAATTACGATCTGGCCAAACGCATGCTTGAAAAGCAGCAGCAAAACCAAAATCAGCAGCAATCCCAACAACAGGAAAAGCAGCCACAACAACAGGAAAAATCAGAGGAGCAGGAAGCGGCGGAACGCATTCTGAAGGCTCTGGAACAGAAAGAGATCAATGACCGCCAAAGCCGTCAGACAGCGCCCCAACGCATGCGCAGCAACAAATGGTGGTGAGCATGAACTGGAGCAAAGTCAAATATCTGTTTGTTCTGATCGCCTTGCTGGCAGTTGTTAATTCGCTCTGCGCCCAGCGTGTCAGGGTAAAGGCTTTTGCCGAACCGACCACCATCGGCAGGGACGAGCACGTGACCTATACGATCGAGATCAGCGGTGAGAAAGGCTTTAAAGCTGCAACTCCCGATTTGCCAAAAATGGAAGATTTTTCCCTGCTCAACATGATGACATCCACCTCCTCCAGCTTTTCCATGGTAAATGGCAGTTACAGTGAATCAGTCACCAAATCATATATTTACAGGCTGCTGCCCAAACGCACAGGCAATCTGACCATTCCTGAAGTCACCGTCAACATAGGCGGACAGCTTTACAGAACACAACCGGTTGAAGTTCGCGTGCTTGATCTTTCACAGGCGGGACGCTCTCCTTCCTCGCAAAGCAGAGGCAACCAGTCTCTCTATATGTTTGATCCCTTTGGGCTCGACACAGGTTTTGAACCCATCGGCGAGATCGACATCGTAGCCTCTCCTGACAAGAGATCCGTCTATGTCGGAGAACCTTTATTAGTAACCTACAGACTCTATACTAACCAACCGGTGTCGGCTCTGGAGATCAGGGATGAAAAGGATTTCGGCGGCTACGGAAAAGCCATCTACAGCGAACCGACCAGGCTAAATTTTGAAAATACGGTTTACAAGGGACAACGCTACAAGACAGCAGTGATCAAGGTTTTGGCAATCTCTCCCAACAGAGCAGGAGAGATTGAACTGCCGCAGCTTACAGCCAGTATTCAGCTTGGCAGCGTTGGACTCTACAGTAAAACTCTGCAGAGTCATTCTGTCAAAATCAAAGTCAATGACCTGCCCATCTTCAATAAACCGGCTGACTTCAGCGGAGCGGTCGGCAGTTTTAAAGTCAGTGATGTTATGTCGAAAACGACTGTCCGGGTTGGTGAAGCTCTGGAGTATAAGCTAAGCATCAGCGGCAGCGGAAATTTCAACCAGTTCAGCAATCCGGTCTTTTCTCCGCAGCAGGATTTCAGGATCGCTTCCCCGCTCACGGACAACCAACTGCAGGCCGGTGTCAGCGGTACCCGCACCATCACCTATCTGCTGATTCCCAGAACGGAAGGGTCCTACACGCTTCCCGGGATCAATTTCAATTGGTTCGATCCTGCCAGCGGCACATATCAAAGTTTCAAAGGCAGAGCCAGACAGGTCGAAATAAAGCCTGGCAACGTGCTGACCTATATCTCCAATGTCTTTCAAAGGGACAATACAAGAGTGCTTACCACCTTCGCTCCTGCTGCTGCCTACAAATCAAAAAGTCTGTTGATAAACAGCACCTTCTTCTGGATCATCATCATCCTGATCCTACTTTCACTAATTCCATCCTGGCTCTATGCCAATCATAAAAAACTGCAGGAAACTGATCCCGAACTGGCTGCTCAGAGAAGCTCAGGAAAGATCCTGAAGAAGTATTTGAAAGAGGCAGAAGCCTCTGCCCTGGCTAATTCCAGCGATTTCTACCCCAAGGCGGAACAGGGGTTGATGCGCTACCTCAGGAATAAATATCACATCTCGCATAGATTTTCCACGCGTGAAATCATCTATCAGCTCAGTGTCAGAGGACTGGAACCGTCTCTGGTGCTCAGCCTTGAGAACTGGCTGAAACGCTGTCAGGAAGCTCGTTTCATGCCTGGCGGATTCAATGCTGAAGCCATTCAAGCCGATCTGGAAAACCTCAAACTGGTGATCAACGCTTTTATCAAACAGCCGGATAAGATCAGAAAAGGAGTGAGGTGACAAGATGAGATCGAATAAACTGCTCCTGCTGATCGTCTTTATACTGATACTGACAGGTCTGTTTGCACAACAGGCTTTGCAGGATACACTAATAGTTCAACCTCTGAGCAACTATTCTGCGGAGCAGATAAAACTGCTGGAACAGATTGAAAAGGGGATTGTCAATTCTGACCTCTATAATCAACTGGGTTTAAGCTATTACCATCAGGGCAAACCAGGTCTGGCAGTGCTCTGGTTTCTCCGTGCGCTAAGGATAAACAGCAGTCACGGCGATGCCAAAAACAATCTGGAATATGCCATTAGCCAGAGTCCGGACAGGGAACTCTATCCAGAATCAACTTTTCTGTCCGAGCTTTTCCTGCGCATTTATGATTTCTTCACTCTCAATGCTTTGGCTGTCATTGTGCTGATCTTATTGATCCTGACCATCATCTGTCTGCACTGGATAATACACCTTGATCAGACTCAGGAAAGGGCTGTGCCAGTTATGTGGCTGATCATAATCGGTTTTGCCTTTGTCTCTTTTGTCACGCTGCTGAGTCTGAAGTATCGGGATTTTCACTCAGACAGCAAAGCCGTGATAATAGCAAACATGGTGGATGGCTACTCCGGCCCGGGCAGTGAATATGGCAGACTCTTCACGATCCATGAAGCTCTGATGGTGCAGATCAGCAGAGTTGACCGTGAATGGGCTCTGATCACGCTTCCCAATGGCGGTGCGGGCTGGATACCTGCTTCGTCACTTATGAAAGTTAGACCATAAGACACTACCTATCTTATCTGCTGAAAACAATATAGACCTTCTGCCCACAATCTCAGATTGACAAGAAAGCCCTCTTCCCGGCTTGTCGTCTTCATAACTGCGGATTCACGCTAACTATATGAAATTTATGCAGTTCAGTCACAGATACAGAACTCAAGGCATTGGAGTAAAAATGAAAAAGCCCCTCTCCTTCCACGAGATCATGCCTGACGATGTGTGGAAATGGAAGTATATGGAAAGCCAGATCGGGCAGGTGCTGACTCTGTTTAATTACGAAGAGATCAGGCTGTCCGTTCTGCAGGACAACACAGTTCTGACCAAAGGCATAACAGCACTTCTGGACAATGAGGAAGTGCAGCAGATCACCCGCCAGGTCATCAATCTGGAGCGTCCGGATAACAGGATCAGTCTGCGTCCTGAAGGCACCATCAATGTTCTGAACCATGTTGCCAACCGGCTACATAATGATAAGATCCATCGTATCTATTACCATGGCCCGATGTTCAGAAAAGACGAACACAACCATCCTCAGGAATTCTCTCAGCTTGGCGTTGAGCTATTGGGCAGTGACAGCATCCTCAGTGAAAATGAAGTTATCAGCCTGGGGATCAAGATCTGTGAACAATTGGGATTGAAAGACGCCTGGCTGGATATAACCAGTTTCGGCTGCAATTCCTGCCGGCCGCTTTTCTTCAAAGCCATGCGCACTTTCTTACAGAGCCATCAGAATGATTATTGCCGCAACTGCTATGATGAACTGATGAAAAATCCTCTGCACCCGACCCAGTGCCACGATAAGAAATGTCTGCATTCCACCCGCCAGGGACCCAAAATGCAGGACTATCTGTGTCCCAAGTGTTCGGTCAATTTTGAGCGCGTAAAAAAAATTCAGGCCAATCTTGGATATGACTACAAGGTCAATCACGACCTTGTGAAAAACTTCTCATACTACAACGAAACCGTCTTCAATTTCGTGATCCAGACCAACGGCAGCAGTGAGATCATTGGCGGCGGCGGCAGGTATGACTATCTTTCCAACAAAGTCACCGGCAAGCAGATCCCTGCCGTGGGATTCTACTTCAACCTTGACCTCATCTACCAAATCATGACCTCGAGAAATCTCTTTCACCAGCAGGAAAAGCCTTTCTGCGTCTATGTAGCATCCCAATCTGAGGAAATGGAGATCATCATGCTGCAGATCGTGCAGGAACTGCATCAGAGCAATATTTCGACACTCATCAGTTCCGATCTCAGCAGCATAGACAAAGATACGAAAACTGCTCTCAGCAGCGGATGTCAGGCGATGGTGATCCTGCGTGCGGATAATATCAGGGAAGGCAAGGCGATGCTGAAAAATTTGGTCAAGGATAAGCAGGAGTATGTGTCGCTGTCTGAGCTTTTACCTGAATTGGAGCTGATCAGGAAAGCGGTGCAGGCGACTACCTGATCTCCACTTCCTCAGCGTCCTGACCGTAGATCTCTTTAAACCTCTGTTTGTCAATATCGATCGGCTTGCCCTGGTAGGCGATCTCACCGTCTTTGAGCGCTAGTACGTGTGAACCGTATTTGCGTGCCAAAGATAGAAAATGCAATGAGCAGATGACCGTGATGCCGTCTTTGGAATTCAGTTCCCCCAGGTATTGCATGATGCTGTCAGCCGTTGCAGGATCAAGGCTGGCGACCGGCTCATCCGCCAAAATAAGTATGGGCTGCTGCATCAGGGCACGCGCGATGGCAACTCGCTGCTGCTGTCCGCCGGAAAGTTTCTTAACCTTCTGATACGCAAAACTGGCCAGCCCTACCCGCTCCAGACAACTGAATGCCAACTCTTTATCAACGTGATTGAATTCTCCCAGAGAGGAATGGTAGCCCAATCTGCCGGTCAGGACATTGGTCAGCACGGAGAGATTTTTCACCAGATTGAACTGCTGAAAGATCATGCCGATCTGCCTGCGTATTTGCCTGAGACCTGTTACTCCTGCCTGCAGCACATCGGTTCCATCGAAGCTGATATTGCCTGAAGTCGGCTCCACCAGACGGTTTATGCATCGCAGCAAGGTCGATTTGCCTGAACCTGACAGCCCTAGCAGAATCAAAAAATCACCCTGATTTACTGTCAGAGAGACATCTTTCAGAGCCCAAACCTTGCCGTCATAGCTCTTGCTTAACTGATCTATTTGTAACAGCATGGATTGATGAATTCTACTTCAGAAAATCGGTCGGATCTTTGCCCAGGGTTTTCAAAGTCTGGCGCACAATGTTATAATCTTCATCCGTGGCTTTGTTCAGTCCGTCTATGTCATACAGGTCTTTCATCACCTGCTTGCCTTCGGGAGTGGCAACATATTCGATCAGGGCAGCGACGATCCTGTCCTGTATGGCTTGCGGAAAATCTTTTCTGATGGTGACGGTGTCGTTTGGTATCCAATCTGTGTAACCTATGATGGCGATTTTTTTCAGCACGTCGGGATAGGTCTCGATTAGTTTCAGACGCGCATCCTGAGGCACATCATTCTGGTCGGGCGGGGACCAGTAGGTGCAGGCCACGTCCGCTCTGCCGCTATACACCGCCAAGATTGCCTGCGGATGTCCTCCCGCAAAGAAATACTCCTTGGGCTTGATCCCGCGGCTCTGCAAGACTGCGGAAGGATAGATGAAACCTGAAGTGGAAGCCGCGTCCGTAAAAGCGATGACCTTGCCTTCGATGTCGTCGATGGATTTGATCTTGCTGTCCGCCCGCGCCACAAACTGCCCTCTGTATTTGTCAAGACCGTTGCGCACTGTGCTGAGCCGCACCTCTGCTCCATATTTGTCATGCGCCAGGATATAGGCATAGGTGGCCAGCCAGGCGATATCAGCTTCCTTGGTACCCATGGCTTCGATTACTGCAGCATAGCTGGTCGGTACAGCAACCTTAAAGAAATAACCTGTCTCTTTTTCCAGAAAAGCAGCGATCGCTTCGCCGCTGGTCACCACTTTATTAGCTTCCATGGATGGAACAAAATACATCTTGATGGGATTCTTCTTACTGCCTAAAGGCGCTTTGTTGGTGCAACTGAAGCTTAGCAGCATCACAACCAGCAAGCAGCACAGCATTATCCTGTTCATAATATTACCTCTTTAAATCCAATCCCAGTCGTCAAATAGGGGATCCACAATGAGGATGTCCCTTTGCCAGTATTCTTTTATCTCAAGCTGGCTAAATCCGTCAAGTGTTATGCCGTCGTGGTTGAAGATGTTACCCGGCAGCACGATCACGTCATTCTTGTTCGGTTTGATCTGCTCGCTGATATCCGTAAAAGTGAGCAATCCGCTCACATTGACGCTATCTCCCATGAAGTTATTGGTGACGCTCTGCACGCGGGCGGGACAGCATTCCGCCTTGCGTGTGATATAATCCGCGATTTCTTCTATGTATTGATAAGCGGAAACGCCTGTCACCAGCAGCAGCGGTTTGCTTTTTTTGCGCACTTCTCTCATAAAGGCGCGCCTTTTTTCCTTCCAGTTTTCCTGCATCAGACAAATCATTCCGATGCCGTTTTCGATTTGCGGATAGTCCTGATAGTAGTCACATTCGGGGATGGGAATACCCGCTCTGATAAACAGTTCGTCAGCGCAGTAGATATGATCGATTCCTTTGTCAGCGCGGAATTCTTCTGCTAATGAGATGATGTCCTTGGCTTCTTCAGGAGTCAGGATCCTGAGCTTGGAAAGCCCTCTCCGGTAGCGGGTCAGACCCACCGGTACGATGCCGATGGAGGCAGTGTTGATCTCAGGTTTGGTCAGGTCATCCAAAGTGTGTTTCAGGTGTTCCTGATCGTTCCACTCAGGCACCACCACGATCTGGAAATGCATCTGGATCCCGCCTCTGGACAGCTTGCGCAGCTTTTTCATAATGTCCAGATCCTGCTCATAGCCCATGAGTTTCCTGCGCAGAGCGGAATCGGTGGTATGCACTGATATGTAGAGCGGAGAAAGTTTCTGCTCGATTATCCTGTCGTAATCGCGGCTGTTCAGATTGGTCAGTGAGATGTAATTGCCGAACACAAAGGAATAGAGAAAGTCGTCATCCTTGACATAGAGCGAGTCGCGCAGGGCAGGCGGCATCTGGTCAATGAAGCAGAAAACGCAATTGTTGACGCAGCTTGTGCATTGATAACTTTCAGGTTCGATGCCCAGCGGAGTTTTTTCATTGCGGGTGATATCAATGCTGAATGCTTCTCCGTCTTTGTTTTCCAGCTCGCAGTTCAGATAGCCGTCCGCTCCGTAAAATTCCAGATCTATGAAGTCACGGATCTCATGGCCGTTGATATTGAGCAGTTTGTCGCCGGCTTTGATTCCGTTGCGGGCAGCTAAACTGCGGGGCAGGATGTCCTGAATGATCAGCGGCATGGGTTATTGGTAGCGGTAATGTTTGCGAACCGGTTTTTTAACTATCCAGGTGCAGGTCAGGCCCTTGGGAAAAGTTACAAAGTCTCCCGCTTTGAAAGAGGTTTTGACGCCCTTGAAATCAAGGATCTCAACATCTCCTTCCAGGATGTAGCATTCTTCGATCGTGTCATAATGCCATTCGAAAATGGAAATCTCCTTGGTCCAGACAGGCCAGTCGAATACGCCTTTTGTGCGCATTTCATCAGCGCTGAGCTGCTGCACTTCAATGTGCATATCGGTATCCCCCTGTAGAATTTCAACTTGATTTTATTAAATTACCAATAGTGATTTTTTGTCTGCTCTGTCAACTGCTTTTTTTCTACTCCTGCGTATCTGTTTTATTAACATAACGTTCACTTTCACCGCCCATAGATCTTAAGTCATAAGTAAACCTGGAATCACCCACTGATAAAGGCATGGATGCGGTTATATGAGGGTTATATATGGGTTAAACTCAGGTCATCATGCAAGGGCGATGCAAGACGAATAGCTTGACATTCTGACTGCCAATAAAGGATAGGTTAAAAAAATCAAAGGTGTTGTTTCTGATCTGAGATGAGTTCGCGAGAAAAGCTATCGGTTCTTCTGCTGACGGGAGTTTTGTGCCTGATGGGCAGTTATCTGCTCTTTGGTCAGGAGTCTCTGAACGCGATTAATCAGACTGAAAACGAACCTGCCGTGCGCGGGCTGACCATCTCTGAGCTTGATCCCGAATCCCGAACCATTACCCTGGCGGATACTTTAAAAATGCCTGCCGTGAAGCTCGATTCCCTTGCCTACGTGGCGGACAGCATCTACTATCATTACAACACTGAGCAGATCTATCTTTATGGCAACACATCAGTCAAGTATCAGACATCAACCATTCTGGCAGACAGCCTGCAGATCGATCTGAAGGATGAGCGCGCCTTCTCGACAGGCAGAACGGTGCTGATAGACAATGATCAGGTGCTGATCGGCAACCAGGTTTACTATGATGTAAACTCGCAGACAGGCATGATGCTGGACGCCGCCAGTAAACTGGAAAAGGGTTACTATTACGGCGAAGAGGTGCGCAAGGTGGACGATGACATCTATGATGTGGACGGAGGCAGGTTCACCACCTGTGAAGATCCGGAGCCGGATTTCTGGTTCTGGTCCAGGCAGATGCGCCTGCACAGAGGCGATAAGATCGTCGGCAAGCCCGTCATAGCCTATGTTAATCATATGCCCATCTTCTATTTTCCCTTCCTCACTTTTTCCATCAAACGCGGCAGACAGGCGGGATTTCTGATCCCCGAACCGGGTTATAACAATGTGGACGGCAAATTCGTGCGCAATGTGGCTTTCTTCTATCCCTACAAGGATTATGCGGATGCCACCCTGGGTTTTGACCTGATGGAGAAAACCGGCTGGACCGGCAACCTGGAAACCCGTTATGTCAAACGCTATCTCTATGACGGCAATTTCAACACCTCCCTCAAGCGCGCCATCTCCGGAAGTACCGTCAACACTGACTATTCCATTCGCGGCAGGCATCATCACGAACTGGGAAACAAAGCCACCTTTGACGCCAATATCGACTACATCAGCAACAAGCGCATCTGGGAAAGCAGCACCGACATCGATGAATTCCTGGCGCAAAGCGTTACTTCCACCCTGTCTTTCCGCAAGCCGATCTCCAGTTCGTATCTGAAAGTCGGCGCCAGCTATTCCGAAGACCTCATCAACAACACCGCCAATGTGAGCCTGCCTTCTGCTTCCTTTTCACTGCCGACCCGTCCCGTTTATGAGATCTTTACGGCTAAGGATAATTCCACTGCTAAAAATAAATGGTGGACCAATTTCAATTACAGTTACAATGTGAGACTGGACCACACGGGTTATCTGAGAGAGGAAAACCGCTCTCTGAGCGACCTCATCTGGGACAACACGATGGACAGCACGGGCACGCGCTTTCTGAATGAACACCACGCCGGGATCAAGCACTACTTCGGTTTGAACTACAATTACAAAGCTTTTGGCTGGCTGAACCTGACCCAGGGCTTCAACTACAACGAGGCTTGGATGGACAGGGACAGGAACGATGTGAAATGGGTGCGCGGCAATGACTATTCCACAGTTTCCAGCGCCAATTTCACCATCTACGGCATGAGGAACATCCCAAATTTCTACATCTCCACCGTCAGGCACATTATCACACCTTCCGCCGCTTTCACATACAGTCCAGGTTTTCCCGATAACGACAGATTCTATTACTTTGGCGGAATCGGCGTGAACTCAGGCCCCAAGAGCAGATTCATCAGCCTGAACCTTGACCAGAAATGGCAGCTCAAGCTGAGAGAAAATGAAAAACAGAAGGAACGCAAACTGAACGATATCTTCGGCTGGAGCACGCGAACCGGCATCGATCTGGAGAAAGAGGATAAGAAGTTCTCGCAGTTGTCTCACAGCTTCAGTTTCAGGCCTGCCAATTACACTTCCGGCGGTTTCAAACTCTCATATTCCGCCAGCTACAACTTCAGCCAAAACCCTTATGAACTGCATTGGCTGGATTGGAAACCGAGCAACCAGTATTTCTCCCATTCGCTGAGCCTGGGCGGGAAAGCGGGCTATACAAACTACTTCCCGCGCCGCAAGGTGGAAACCTTCACCTCTTATCTGCAGCCGCAGGATTCGCTCAGCTTTGGGTACAGGGAAGTACCCGTCACCAAAGAGGAAACCTGGTCGGTCAGTTTATCGCAGGACATGAGCCTGAACCGTGACATCATCCATCCGCGCAATAACAATCTCAGGCTCAATGCGGGTGTGCAGGTGACTTCCAACTGGTCGCTGAACTATTCCGGCTATTACAATATCACGGACAGCAAGATGCTTTCTCAGTCCTATGACATCAGCCGCGACCTGCACTGCTGGAAACTCAACATCAGCTACACACGCAGAACCGGTTACTGGGACTACCGCATCGTCTTCCTGAACACCACCCTGCCCGATGCACTCAAGTTCCAGACGCGGGATAACAAGAGATTTTAGCAGTTAAAAGACATATGTTACTGAAGACTGTCATTCCCGCGAAGTACGGGGTCCTCAGACGACACAGTCGGCTGGGGTGATAAAAGGGAATCCAGGATCAGCGACGGTAGGCGCGGTTTAAAAAAACAGGCTGGATTCCTGCCTGTGCAGGAATGACCGATATGAAGGCACAGCTTTTGTGGCACGGACAATCTTGTCCGTGTTGATTATTCACGGGCAGGATTGCCCGTGCCACATTGTTAAAAGGGATAAGAAATGAATAAAGAAAACATCAGAAAAGCAGTCCTGCTGGACCGCGACGGCACCATCAATCCCGATGAATTCGGATACATCAACGATCCAGATAAATATTACCTTTATCCCTATGCCGCGGATGCCGTGAAGCTTTTCCGCAAGCTCGGATATTTTGTCCTGCTGGTGACCAATCAGGGCGGCGTGGCGCGCGGCTACATCACTCTCGAGCAGATGCACAGCGTTCTGGGCAAGGCGCAAAAACTGCTGGAAGAGCAGGGCGCGCCCATCGACAAGGTTTACTATTCGCCCTATTATGAAAAGGGTGTCGTGGAGCCCTATAACATCCCTCACGAAGACCGCAAGCCAGGCCTGGGAATGTTCAAACAGGCTGTCAGAGATTTTAAGTTCAGGCCTGAGCACAGTTGGATGATAGGCGACCGTTACACCGATATTGCTTTCGGCGCTAAAGCAGGGCTGAAAACCATCTTTCTGCTCAGCGGCAACGGCGAGCAGGAATTCATCAGGGACATGAAGCACTGGGAACACAAGCCAGATTTTGTGGTCAAAGACCTGCTGGTGGCTGCCCAGTTAATTGAATCTTTGGATAAGAAGTAATTTAAGCATGAGCCAAGCAGGAAAGAGTAATTCCTCCGCTTATCTTTTTGCCGGTCTGGCGATCCTTTTCTGGTCCACCGTTTCCACCGCGTTCAAGCTGTCTCTGAGATATCAATCCCCAACCCAACTGCTGCTGGGAGCCAGTTTCTTCTCTCTGCTGATTATGTTTAGTGTCATCCTGCTGCAGAAGAAAACGGGCAGACTTTTGGAAGGAAACAGACAGGACCTGGTCAGGTCTGCCTTGTTGGGGTTGCTCAATCCGTTTCTTTATTACACCGTTCTGCTGGAGGCCTATGACCGCCTTCCCGCACAGGAAGCGCAGGCGCTGAACTATATCTGGGCGGTGATGCTGGTGCTGCTGGCAATCCCCATCCTGAAGCAGAAACCTCGTTTCAGGGACATCAGCGGCGTGCTCATCAGCTTTTGCGGAGCGGTGGTCATTGCACTGCGAGGCGATTTCACTCAGATGCGTTTTCAGGAACCGGTGGGAGTTGCGCTGGCATTGGGTTCCACGCTTATCTGGGCGCTGTTTTGGCTTTACAATGTCCGGGACAGGCGGGACGAGGTCATCAAGCTTTTCTGGATCTTTGTCTTCGGATTTATGTATGTGCTGATCTATGCCCTTGCCATGGGTGAGTTTGCCCTGCCTTCCGGATATGCTTTGTTGGGCAATGTCTATGTCGGATTGTTTGAAATGGGCATCACCTTCATCTTCTGGCAACTGGCTCTGCAAAAGGCGGCAAGCACCGCCAGGGTGACCAATCTCATCTTCCTGACCCCCTTTCTTTCACTGCTCATCATCAACCGCGTTTTGGGCGAAATCATCACGCTTTCCACTCTGGCAGGACTGGTGCTCATCATCGGCGGCATCCTCTGGCAGCAGACCAGCCGGAAGTGACAACCCTCTAATTTCATCCACGGAACACACGGAAATCACGGAAAGGGAACACGAAGAACACGAAATCTGATATATGTGTCGTAACACAGATTGTTAATCTGTGTTACGACACATTATGTCCATTATCGTGTATTTCGTCTTGTTCGTGTGTTTCGTGTTCCTAAAATAGAATGCAGGAATGCATTGGCTACGACTCGGCTTTGGATTATCTTATGGATAAATAACTTAATTATCAGTGAGCAAAAAAATGAAACATAAAATAACCATTGGAATTGACGGAATGCATTGCGCCAGCTGCAGCGCCAGCGTGGAGAAAAGCTTTGTCTAAAACGCCGGGAGTCAGTCTGGCACACGTGAATCTGCCCTTGGAGGAAGCGTCGGTCGAGTATGATGACAAAGCGGTATCCCCGGACCAGCTGAAGCAGGTGATAGCGGAGACAGGATTTCAGGTGAGGGAAATTCCCGCCTTTGAGGATGAAACGGAACAGGAAGACATCTATGTAAAGGCGAAGAAACAGGCGTTTAACAGAATGCTCATCGCCTGGGGCCTGACCATCATTGTGATGGCGCTGATGGTTGCGCATATGTATTTCAAGGTCAGCGTTTTTCCGTCACATTTGATCCATGTGCTTGTGATGACTGCTCTGGCGCTTGCCACGATGCTGATTCCTGCGCATCAGGTGTACACATCCGCTTTCAAATCGGTCAGGCACGGTTCCGCCAATATGGATGTCCTGATCGCATTGGGAACGATCGCGGCGATAGTGACGGGACCGTTGTCACTGGTGATGAAGCTGGAGGATTTCAGCGGCATAGCGGCTATGATTATCGCCTTTCACCTGACGGGACGCTATCTGGAAAGCAGGGCGAAAGGCAAAGCCAGCGAAGCCATCCGCAAACTGATGAACCTGGGAGCCAAGACCGCCATTCTGTACAAAGACAATACTGAGATCGAAATTCCCGCTTATAAAATCAAAGTGGGGGACCTGCTGATAGTGAAGCCCGGCAGCAAGATCCCGATGGATGGGATCATCATGGAGGGCATCTCTGACATCGATGAATCGATGGCGACGGGTGAAGCCATGCCCGTGACCAAAAGGCCGGGGGATGCGGTTTTGGGAGCAACTGTCAATCAGGAGGGTCGCCTGATCATCCAAGCCACCAGGATCGGCAAAGACACCTTCCTGGCGCAGATCGTGCAGATGGTCAAAGACGCCCAGCATTCCAAGGTGCCGATTCAGGTTCTGGCAGACAAAGTGACGGGGGTCTTTGTTCCCATCGTGCTGGTCCTGGCAGCAGTCACTTTCCTGGCCTGGTATCTGTTCCCGGAGCTGATGCAGCAGCTGTTCCTGCTGCTGAAAGATCACATTCCCTGGGCCATGAGCGCTCAGGATAAGCTGAGTGCCGCCATCATGGCCACCATCGCCGTTCTGGTGATCGCCTGTCCCTGCGCTCTGGGACTGGCAACTCCGACGGCGTTGATGGTGGGAAGCGGGATCGGCGCTGCCAGGGGCATCCTGATCCGCAACGGCGAAGCCCTGCAAAGGATGAAAGACATCAGAGTAATGGTGTTTGACAAGACTGGAACCCTGACATATGGTAAACCTGATCTGATCAAAGTGCTTACCGTCGGCTCGGATGAGAACGATGTGCTAAGGTTCAGCGCCTCTCTGGAAGCGGGTTCCGAGCACCCGATCGCCAAAGCTGTAGTTAAAAAATCTCAGGAGCAAGGTCTGGAACTTTATCCCATCAGGGACTTCAAAGCAGTTGCCGGCAAAGGCATTCAGGCAGTCGTTCAGGATAAGACGTATTATCTGGGCAGTCTGGATTTCATTTCGGAAACCCTAAATAATGCTGCTGCTCTTGCCAAAGAACTGCCTCTGGCACCGTATCCGCATGCCACACAGGTTTATCTTTCCGATTCGGAAAAGCTTTTGGGCTGTCTGCTGGTGGCGGATACAGTGAAGGAAAACGCTCAGGCGGTGGTCAAAGAACTCAGGAAAATGGGAATTGTCTCCATCATGCTGAGCGGAGATAATGAATCAGTGGCGGCGGCAATTGCCAGACAGAGTGGGATTGAGCGTTATCTTGCCAAAGTTCTGCCTGAGGATAAAGCTGTCCAAATCAGGAATTTGCAGCAGCAGCTGGGAGCGGTGGCAATGGTGGGGGACGGGATCAATGACGCGCCAGCTTTGAAACAGGCGGATATCGGCATTGCCATGGGGCAGGGAACTGACATCGCCATGGAAGCGGCGGACATCACAATTGTCAGGAATGATCTGGAAGCATTGATTAAGGCTATCAGATTGTCCAGGGCAACCTTCAGAAAGATCAGGCAAAATCTGTTCTGGGCTTTCTTCTACAACCTGATAGCCATTCCGCTTGCGGTGATGGGTCTATTACATCCCGTGATCGCAGAAATAGCGATGGCAACAAGCTCCGTGACCGTGGTCACCAACGCCAATCTACTCAGGAAAACGAAACTATAGAAACCTCAAACGTCAAAAGTGACTGTGATCTGATAGCCTGATTTCACCTTTTCCAGTTTGGCGGGCTGGTAGGCCACAGCCTTGAGCGGGACATTGGGCTTGTCACGTTTCATGGCGACCCGGAAAGAGACTTGGATATTGAGGTGCTTTTCGCCCAAATCGATGCTGTCCACCGCGAGCGGCAGAAAACGGTACTTTTGGGTGAAAGCCAGCAGTTCCCGCATCCATTGCGTGTACAATTCCTGATAGTTCTTTCCGGTAATGCTGAAGCTTTCGTGCACGATCGGATAGTCAGGTTTCTTGGGTTCGGGCCGGTTGGGATTCTTCTTGTAGATGAGCCGTCTGAATCCTTCCAGGCCGTTATAGAACATGTCAATGTGATTGCAACCGTAGAAGGCAACATTGAAGTCTGCGGATTCAGGTAGGACCTGATAAATTCTACTCTTCATGAGTAAATCACTCCTCTTGTAATTCCAAAATTTAACACTGATTCAGCCTGGCGGCGGCTTTGTCCGGCAGAGACTCTGCACATGGCAAAAACCGTTCAAACAATACCTTGGCAATAGAATCAGAACTCCTAAATTAAACCTTATGCACTTATCTGAAAGCTGAGTATATTGTCAAGCAAGTTTTCAGCCATATATGACAAATCTTTAAAAAGCAGGCTGAATGCGTCTTATTCACCTAATAAAACAAAGTAACTCATTTTTGCTTTGAACCAAATTCAGAATTACACATTCTTTTAATGTCCACAGGTCAAGATAAGACGGGGCTGATATTTCATGCGAAACAATAGCTGAAGACAGTTGATTTAATGTCAGGATGCAGGGGGAGATGTATCATCCTGTTCGGGTGAATCCGATGGTTCTGGCTCGGGGATGTCCTCAGAGACCGCTTCCGGCATGGCTTTGAGGTGTCTGCGGTGCCTGAGCCAGGCAATCAGGATGACAAACGGCAACAGCGAAAAGATCAGGCCATTGATGCCAAGCAGAGGAAATTGCCAGCCATAGCGGTTGAGAACCTTGTCAAACTCGAGGCTGAAAGCATATTGCGAGATCCGGAAGGCGGAATAGAAAGTCTGGGCGAAATCACTTTTGTAAGGTTCATTGCCGCTGGAAATGCTATAAATAACGCCGACCCTGTCCCAGAAACCGATCCACTGGTCATGGCGTTTGGACTGCAGATGGTGAACGGCAAAGGCAGAGGTCAGATAAAACATAGTCCAGTAGGATTTTTGGCGGGGGTACTGATGCGCCATTTCACTGAGGGAAAGCTTATAACCCAGAAAGCGGTATTGGGTGAAACTGTAGTAGGCGGGAAAGCCGAACTGGCCTGAATAGTAGAAAGCCATACCCTCGTGAAACCACAAGGGAACTCCGCTCATGGTCTCATCCAGGAACCAGTGGATGTATTCATGCATGAGCACGCGGTCATAACTCTCCATCGCCAACTGGTCAGGACTGCGCACATAGATGATCCTTTCCGAGGGTGAATAGAAAGCCTGGCTGGATTCCACGATCTTGCCCTTGCCGGTGGTCAGGGATTCATATTCCTGCCGGTTGGGCAGGATGGTGATGACCAAAGGGCGGACAGGATAGACGCCGAGCTTCATCTGGAAGGCGTTGATGCGCTGTGACAGGCTTCTGACCATGAGGGTGGCATAGGCAGAGTCCTTGGGCGCTGAGGTTATCCGTATATCATTGTATTGCCAGGTTTTCCAGTCGATGGCGGAAAGGGTCAAGCAGGAGCCAAGCAGGATGGCAATAAATAAGAGACGGAAGAGTTTCAGCAAAACGGATATCTACTCGAGGGGTGTTTTTTCAAGGAGTTTATAGAAGTTCGAAGCGTCTTTTTTGGCTACATTTCCGGCGGGAATTTCTGTAACTTCGATCAGGTGCCTGAACCCGTAGAGATCAAGCCTGATCAGGTCTCCGGCCTTTGCCTCATGACTGGCTTTGGCTGTTTTGCCGTTGATCTGGACGAGGTTTTTATCGCAGGCATTTTTCGCAATGGAACGTGTCTTGGTCAGGCAGAATCTATTGAGCAGAAGATCGATGCGCATAATATATCCAATGTCTGCAGATTACTTCTTAACGTTGTCCAGCAGGTGTCTGACTCTGGCAGCTAGATCCTTTGTGGTAAAGGGTTTCATAATGAAGTCACGGATGCCTTTTTTGGCTGCTTCATCGGCGGAGATCAGGGTCGTGAAACCGGTGCAGAGTATTACAGGCAGGCCGGGATTGCGCTTCAGCATATTGACTGCGAGCTCGATGCCGTTGATGTAGGGCATGGTGGTATCAGTGATCACAAGGTCCACGCCGTCCTTGTTTGTGATGAAGTAGTCGAGCGCTTTGCGCGGATCGGTGAAGCCCTTGACTTTGTAGCCGAGCTTGATCAGGCCTTGGCAGAAAACGTTGACCAGCATGGGTTCGTCATCCACGAACATGAGATTTTCGTTGCCGTTGAAATCGTCCTCCTCGATCACTTCCAAGGTTGAGGGCGGCCATGAAACCGTGTTGTAGAGCGGAAGCAGGACAGTGAAGGTAGTTCCCTTGCCGGGCTCGCTGTTGACACGGATGGCGCCGTGATGCGACTGCACTATGCTATGCACGATGGCAAGGCCGAGTCCGGTGCCCAGTGATGCTGACTTGGTGGTGAAGTAGGGGTCGAAAATGCGGTCCACAATGGACTGGTCAATGCCGGTTCCGTTGTCGATCACTTTCAGACGGACATGCTGGCATTGTTCCAGTTCCGGATAAGCGATCATGTCCTTGCTGTTGAAGGAGACGGTGTCCACGACGATCTGGACGGTTCCGCTTTCGCTGGGCATCGCCTGCATGGCGTTGGTGCCCAGATTAATGAGGATCTGATGCATCTGTCCGGGCACGGCAAGGACAGTAACTTCCTCCGCCAGATATTGTTCTTTGATCAGAACGGAACGCGGCAGGTATGATCTCAGGAAACGCGACGCTTCCTTTATGTGGTCGATGAAGTTGATAGTCTCTGTTTTGGATTCTTCCTGTTTGCTGAAAGAGATCAGGTGCTGGATCATTTCCTTGGCTCGGGAAGCGGATTTGAGGACTTCCACCAGGTTGTTTGAGGTTTCGGAATCCTTGTCGATGCCGTCACTGGCGAGCTCCGTGTAACCAATGATGGCACTTAAAATATTGTTGAAATCGTGTGCGATGCCTCTTGTGAGGCGGCCGATGGCTTCCAGTTTCTGGACCCGTTTCTGCTGTTCATCGCGCAGGATCTGGTAGGTGATGTCATTGCAACTGGCGATGATGCTGGAGAGCTTTCCTTCCTGGTCGATGACGGGTTTGACGACCATGTCGAGGGTGATGCGCTGGTTGTCCTTGCGCACCATTTCGATCTTGCCGTGCCAGGGTTGGGAACTGCGCACGCGGATCCACTGGCGCTGCATTTCGTCACGGGTGCTGGGTTCAAAGGGCAGGAACTCAAAGGGCTTTTCCAGAAGCTCATTGCGGTTGTAGCCGGTGATCTTCTCAAAGATGGTGTTGACATAGCGGATGAAGCCTTCCGGAGTGAAGATGATGATGCCTTCGCCCGCCTGCTCGATGGCTTGGATGAGGACTGTGATGGACTCGTCGGACTGTTTTTTCTGCAGGGCATAGGCGATGTGTTCGGAGATGGATTCCAGCAGGAGTTTATCCTCTTCGTCATACTGGTCCGCCTTGTCATAACTTTGCAGAACAAGGGCGCCGATCACTTCTCCCGATACGATGAGGGGAATGCCGAGCCAGTTCTTGCTGGGTGCGCCGAGCACATTTTTCCCGATGCGCTTTTTGATGTCCGCTTCGCTCAGGAGCAGGGTCTTGGCTTCCGTGATGAGCTGGGCGGTCAGCGAATTGCTGTTGTCCGCTTCTACGGGTGAATTGTCAGGCGCGATCTGGTCCACCATGTAGGGAAAGGTGATGAGATTGCTTTTTCTGTCATATTGCGCGATGTAGAAATTGGTCACGTCCAGGAGCTGGGAGAGTGCTTCGTGGATCAGCTTGTAGAGGTCGTCCAGAGAGTCTGTGACATTGATTGCATGACTGATCTGATGCATGATCTTGGTGATGATCTCAGAGCGTTTGGCAGCAGACAGATCGGAAATGATCAAAGCAAAGATCGGTTCCCTGGTGTCTTTGATCCTGACCAGGACTTGTTTATAGGAATGCAGCTTGTGATGGTTGTCATAGAATTCCAGTTCCATCTGCAGGGGTTCGGATTGCGGTTGGGAGAGGATCTGCTTCAGCCTGTTCTCGCCGATGATGAACTGCTTGTTGAGCTGAACATTGGCGATGAAGATGTTTTCCACTTCCCAGACCGGTTTGCCCACCACGTCAAGGATGGGGACGCCGAGCATGCGGCCAAAGGTATCGTTCATGAGGATCACTTTGCCGTCCTGCTGAAAGATGAGAATTCCTTCAGAGGAGTGCTCAAACACATATCTGAACAGGGTTTCGCGCTCTTCCTTATTGATGGGAAGATTTTGATAAATGCTCTCTGTCATGCTTCCTTCCGTCAGGTGGTTAAAATTCTTTGTGTCTCCAGTGCTATCATAAGTTCTTCATTGGTGGGGATTTTCAGGACAGTGACTTTGGACTCGGGTGTGCTGATGACCTGAATTTCGTCACTGAACACAGCGTTTTCTTCCTTGTTGAGAATGATGCCGAGCGCATCGAGTTCAGCACAGACTTTGGCACGCATGATGGGCATACGTTCACCCACTCCGCCTGTGAAGATGAGGACATCCAGACCGTTCATGGCGGCAAAGTAAGCGCCGATGTATTTTTTGATGCGGTAGCAATAAACATCCAGAGCCTGAATGGCATTGGGATTCTGCTTTTCCACGATCTCGTCCTCGATGGTGCGCATGTCGTTGGAGAGATGTGACAATCCCAGCATGCCGCTTTTCTTGTTCAGAATGGTGTTGACTTCCTCGACGCTCATGCCAAGCTGCTGCATCATGTGCAAAGGGATGGCGGGATCGATGTCGCCGCAGCGGGTGCCCATCATCAGGCCTTCCAGAGGCGTGAAGCCCATCGATGTATCGACTGATTTGCCGTCCCTGATAGCGGTGATGGAAGCGCCGTTGCCCAGATGGCAGGTGATGATCTTCATGTCTTTCAGATCTTTATTCAAATATTCCGCCGCCTTCATGCTGACGTATTTATGAGAGGTGCCGTGAAATCCGTAGCGCCTGATCTTGTGCGTGTTATACATATCCAGAGGCAGGGGATAGAGATAGACATGCGGTTCCATGGTCTGGTGGAAAGCGGTGTCAAACACTCCGCACTGCGGAACGGTGGGCAGTTCTTTCTTCACGGCTTCGATACCTTTCAGATTGGCGGGATTGTGCAAAGGAGCCAGGGAAATGCACTCTGTCATCACTTCCACCACGTGGTCATCGATCTTGACGGTATTTGCATAATACTCGCCGGCATGCACCAGACGGTGCCCGACGGCATCTATTTCACTGAAACTTTTAATCACGCCGTGGGTGCTGTCGATCAGGGATTCCAGGATCAGCGCCAGGCCCATTTCGTGGTTATCGATCACCATTTCGCGTTTCTTCTTTGTATATTCAGGGCTTTTGTAGGTAAACAGGGATATGTTTTCCCCGATTTTTTCCGCGATGCCTTCCGCCATAACGGTTTGAGTGGACATTTTAATCAGTTGATATTTGATGGATGAGCTTCCGCAATTGAGCACCAGGATCTTCATTAAAACCTCATAATATAATTTTTCTTTTTATCACAAAAATGCCGTAAGCCTGATTATGTCAATATATTTCCTGCTCCTTCCCATCACTGTCATACCCAAGAAAGCAGTTTGTAGTTCTGCGTTTACGCAGGTGTCATCCTATTACACATCTCTATGCATTTTGACAAACCTGCCTGAAGGCAGAACTACTATCCATGTCATTCCCGCGTTCCCTATGTATGTCATTCCTGCGCAGGCAGGAATCTTCCTTGTTTTGTGGCACGGACAATCTTGTCCGTGATCTGTTCTCTGGCAGGATTGCCCGAGCCACAGTTCACAAGAGGGGATATGATTGGGGGCTTTAAACTCAGGAAAACACCTGTATTTACATTCTGAAACACAGCTGTATCATGCTTACAGCTTACATGAGGCTTTGACAAGAAAAAAAACAAGACGAATCGATTATGAATATTAAAAGTTGACATAAATCATAGAGTCAGAATGTATCTTTATCACAAGGATTATTATATACAAGAAATCGAAAGGAGTGAGTATGATTAAGCAGATTAGAGGAGAAATGTTTGGTGAACATCCCTCATCAAAATTAAGGACAGCTTATCAAGGGTACCAAGGGTGCAAACCAAAAGATGCCGATGTTATCATTTTAGGAAAAGACCCATTTTACCCTCTCGATATTGAACAATCTCCCATTTTTGATGAGCTAATTGCCTATTTGGAAACAGGTGTAGAGTTTTATCTAGATAAACCTGGTGTCACTTACTTCTATCATCATCCTTTTCTGAGCAAGAAGTATGGTAGAGGAACCTTATGGAGATATCACAGTAACTTCCGTAGAATTTTCGGAAAATGTCATAATGGTAGGTTCTTAAGTAATAGAGACTCTGATGACTACCGTAATTGGGCAAAAAAAACCACAATGATTGAGTTAATAGGAACACCAACTTATGGCATGTCAATAGTGGACAGCAGTTATGCAAAAAAACAAGCTGATTCTGAATATCAAGTCATGCTTAATAGTGCACAAAATTCTGAGCATTTAAGACTAATACGCAGTCTACTATTTGGTTCGGCTAATAAGACTGTCTTCGTTACCCGAGAAACATATTCTCTACTTAGAGGGGTTTTTCCGATATTAAAAAAGGCATTTCCCACTGATTCTTATATAATCGAAGATCTTTATACTAATGCTTCAAATACCAGCTTAAAGGCCTTAAGACATCCATCAGCTGCATTAAAAGCAGAGTATTTCGACCAATTAAAGATTGTTATGAATAAAGCATATATCAAATCCTGATAAGCACTTTATAATTCAATATGTTGCATATCCGGTGATTCTGTTTATTCAAAATCGTTGATCTAAATTCCCCAAAGCTTTGCCATTTGTATAAATTTTGATCCAATTT
>Ga0209610_1000319_pt1 | contig 25155 bp, 29 predicted proteins | sample LakKivw275mmetaG_FD_184137 | JGI IMG/M metagenome (GOLD analysis project Ga0209610, IMG submission 184137) | Anoxic lake water microbial communities from Lake Kivu, Rwanda to study Microbial Dark Matter (Phase II) - Lake Kivu water 275m metaG... | ecosystem: Environmental > Aquatic > Freshwater...
GGAGGGCTCAGAAAGGTTGACTAGCAGTGTCTGAACAGTTTTGACTATCTCTCCGGGGTTTTCCGTTTTCTGTCTTGAGAGGGGGACCCACCCCCCACCCCCCCTAGGGGGGGTCATCAGCCGTCTTTCGGTGGATGGGCATCCGGTATCCTGTGATTTCGGTCGACTCTTGCGGCACGTTCTTGGGATAATTCTCTATTCTCGGTGACGCGTCGAAACCTTAAGTATTTTCTTGGTTATTTGTTGCGTCTGTCTTCGGCTTCTTCTTCGCCCGCCTCGTGTGGGTGTGGTTGAGTTTGACCCATAGACATTCTCGCTGGAGCAGTCATGCTAAGAGACGGAAGGTCCGGCATAAGGCCATTGCCCTTAGAGAAAGGATCAAGGAAGAGCAGACTAAGGCGAGAAGACTTCTCTTTCGTGACCTGATCGAGTCGAAGGGTGAGGAGGTCTGCATAGGTGACTATCCAACTTTGGGGATCTTCAACGCTGAGGTCCTCTGCGATCCCAAGATAGGGTATGTTCACCCGAACTACCGGTTGCTCTGGCCTAAGTCTCTGAGCGGTATCGTTAGAGACCTCCTGAGAGCCAAACGATACTGATACTTTGTTGTTGACACGTTCTGTTTTGCGGTTTGGAAACAGTCTCCTGCCGATTCTTGTGAAATCTTCTGGAAAAGATGAAGGGATGAATATTGAGATATACTCTTGGAAAGCTTCCTAAGAAAGACGATGAAAGAAACCTCCAATTTGCCGATTATGTTAGGGCGATCACTCCGCCGCCAAGCTTCAGCTTTGAGAAGGACGTTCTCTCAAGAGAATACTTTCCACTTCTTGACCAAGGCAACCTTCCAGCCTGCACGGTCTACTCCGCCGCTACAGGCCAGTTGAGATTTGAGTGGCGAGAACAATCTGGGATCGTGAGCTTCCCTAGAGATGAGTTAAAGAGAAAATACAGAAAGATCGAACAGCCTGGCGGAGGAGCCTACCTCCTCGACCTCAACAACCTCTGGCGGAAGGAAGGATTCATAGGCTGTACAAAGAGAAGAAGCTACAGTAATTGCGGGCTGCAGAAGCTTCTGGCAAGAAGACGTAGAACCTGCATTCCATACAGGATTGATGGCTACCAAGAAGTAAAGACCAGCGCGTATGAACTCAAGCTTGCCAGCTACATCTTTGGGATCCTTGAGATTGGTATACTGGTTACCGAGTCTTTCGTGAATTCGTATCCTGACCCCGCCCCACCTGAAGCGGCAAAGGAACCTGTCCTCGGCGGCCACGCGATGTGCATGATCGGCTATGATCAGGGTGGAATAGTTGTTCGGCATACCTGGAGGGGACACTACTCGCCTCAGGTGGTCTCTTGGGGTTACTGCTTGTCAAGATCTCCGTACTTGAACGTCACCATGCTTGACGAAGCCTATGGCATCGTAGATGCCAAGAATCCCAAACAGATCCGGCTTCTTAATCTTGCAAGATTCTTCGACGACCTGCAGAACGTCGCAGGAAGGGGCTAATTGTGAGCCTTTGGGAAGAGATAACCCTTGCCCTACTCATCATTTTCGCAACAATTCAGATCACAGGGCAGCTTGGAATCTTCACCGGCGGTATAAACACTTACACCGTCGTAGAAACGTTCGATATCTACGCACATGCTTCAGGCGCTGCTGCTCTCGGCGCTGTACTTCTGCAATTCGTCAGATTACCGGGTCGTTACGATCTTTTCTGGCGGGCATGGATTCCATTCCAAGTCGCCGTCATCGGAGTTATTTGGGAGACTGTTGAACTTGCAATAACCTGGTTCGGGTTGCTTCCGCCTGAACAGATGTGGGCAACGGTCGAGAACTCCGTTCAAGATGTCTTCGTTGACTTTCTCGGTGTCTGCTCAATTAGTTTCCTCTATGAGTTGGTTGCCAAATGAGAAGGTTGAATCTAATACCATATGTGGGTGGCAAATCCTTCCTTCTGAAGAATCTTCTCCCACTAATTCCTCCCCACAAGATCTACGTTGAAGTCTTCGGTGGAGGTGCTGCACTATTACTGAACAAGCCGCCCAGCGGAACAGAGGTCTATAATGACATAGATTCCGAACTTGTGAATCTCTTCATGATTATTAGGTCCAATCCTGCCGAGTTTAGACACAGACTCAATGGGTTGCCTTACAGCCGGGAACTATTTCAAAGATGGTCTGGACAGTTCAAGATGAATGATTTGCCGCAAGACCCAGTCGAGCGGGCCTTACGATTCTACTACGTCGCTTCAAGCTCGATGTCTGGGAAGTTTGGCCACGGCTGGAGTTTCGGCAGAACCGGCAAGAAATGGCGCCGGACCATGCTTAACAGAAAACTTGAGGCGATCCACTCGAGGCTGATAAATGTGATTATTGACCACCTGGATTTTCGGGCCTGCATCAAGAACTGGGATTCATCTGACACATTCTTCTTTCTTGATCCGCCATACTACGACCGCCCCAAAGAACTGTATAGATATCCCATCACTGAACGAGACCATATTGATCTTGCAGCGATCTTGAAGCAAACCTTGGGAAAATGGCTTCTGACATACGGTGACCACCCACACATTCGAAAACTTTACGGTGGACATTTGATTCGCAAGGTTGAATCCTACAGTTACTGCCAGAAGATTAGCCGCCGTAACGGTGAATCGAAGCGAGGAAAACATAATCACCTATTGATAATGAACTATTCACCTCCGCCAGTCAGGGAGCCGCTCAAAGAGCTAAAACCGCTCCTGCTCTTTGAGCCCGACAAGATATCTGCAAAGGAAATGAAGAGTTGTGGTTGAGGGTGCACGACTGCGACAGCAAGATCCCTTGGTGTGAGCCCTGTAACCGCGTATGGGCTAAACTGAAGAGGCTGAAGAAGGGGGACCTTGTTGAATGTGTCTGGCTGGATTCGTGCCTTTTCCGCCACGCAAGGCACCTCACCAAGAGTGTCTACAGAACGGAGAAAAAAACTGTCGGATACTTCCATTCTGTGAAAGATGAAGAGTACCTCATCCTGATCAGCGAGATGACCGATGGGGAGACTTACCTTGAGGGAAATTCGCTTTTGATCCGAGGCATAATTGAACTGAACGTGAGGGTTCCAGTGACAGAAGCCGGTCGCCACGTGAAACTACCGAAGAAACACCTCAGGAACCTATCTCTCGAACCCATTAAGATCATTCAAACAACCGAGAAAGTGGTGATATCCACCTGATCAAGAGGTTAGGTGAATGTTTTCTGGATAGGATAGAGCGCCATCTCACACGGACAGTCATCTATCCTATCGGTAGAGGACAAAAAGTGGCTAAGAGAAGCCAGAAGGTGCAGTTACCACCCTCCCCTGTACTAGTATATGGAATATTTGTAGCCGCACTATTCTTTGTCGGTCTCTTAATCCTTGAGATCATACATCTGGTATTCTTGCAGACTTTCGAGCGGTCGATCTTCAGCGTAATGAGCTATGTCGTAACTTTCGTTCTAGGAGCTTTCTTCGGAGCTAAAAAAGGGTGAAAACGCAAAAGCCGACAACAGAGGTTTATATTTTCTGCGACCTATGCGGCGCACTTCTCAAAAGAGAGAACACTAGAGCAATCTCAATCGCCCACAGTAATGGTGAGTTAGAACACAGGAATGTTTGCTTGAACTGTCTTAGACGGGCAAGGGAGGCACCGACGAAATACGTCAAAAAAGAATACGTAAAACACGGTGTCTGGCCGGGGTGTTGGATGAGCCTTATCGAGCAGATTTCAGCGATCAAAAGCCTGCTCCTTAGACCCCAGAAACTGCCCTTGAAGCGGGACCAAAGTATCGAAGAGATCCGAGATCAATCTATTGAGAGAATTCTAGATGCGATGATCGAGGTTGAGATCCTAGCAGAGAATGCACCTGCTGAGACTGAGAGAGGCAAGGCAGACACGACCAGAGCTAGGTACTACCAGCTCTTGGGATACCTCACCCAAGTCCTAGATGGTGTACTCAAGAGTGTAGAGTCTCAGGAGCTTGAGAATCGCCTAAGGGCTGTTGAGGCAATGTTGAATGAGCTCGAAAAGGGAGAAGCTCAGAAGGGTGGAGGAGAAGCTTCGTAGACAGTACGGCTTAGTGACTGTTTCCCAACTCACAGAGACGATACCCTACGGGCCCGTCGAGTTCTGCAGGAAGACCCTGAAGTTTGAACCAACAGGCTACCAAAGAAAGTTTCTTGAAGACGCCGGCCAGTTTGTCGCCTTGAGATGGTGTAGACAGTCAGGAAAGACATTCATAGTGGCAGCCAAGATCCTTTGGTTTCTCCTCAGAAATCCTAGCAACCATGTGGGCGTCATAGCACCATCCTTCAGACAAAGCAAGTTAATTATTCGGAAGATATCCGCCTTTCTCCCAAGAATTCCGAAACCCCTCATAAGAAGAGTCCTCAAGGTCAAGATAGAGTTCAGCAACGGCAGTTGTGTTGAGGCTTTCCCTAACAATCCGGAGACAATCAGAGGACCCACACTAGACGGAATATATTGCGACGAGATGAATTTCATACGTGACGACGAAGAGATCTACGACGCGACCCTGTTCACCCTCGGTACGACAAACGGCTGGTTCATATGCTCAAGCACCCCTTGGGCCCGAGACTCACTCTTCTACAGGATCTCAAACGATCCTGAGTACTCCGATTTCTCACGTCATCATGTGACTTGGCGAGAGGCTGTTGAACCCAACGGCCCCTTGAGTAGAGAAATTCTTGAGAAGATAAGAAAACAGTTTCAAGCCGACCTTTGGCGTTGGAGGCGCGAGATGGAGGCTGAATGGGCTGAAGATGAAGACGTTTGGCTCCCACAGAAACTCATAGTCTCCTGCCAAGACCCAGAATTACAGTATATTGATGAGAGGATCTTGATTAGCGGTGACTAGGAACCGTCTTAGCGGAACATTCTTGGTTGGCGTGGACTTGGGCAAGAAGCAGGATCATTCAGCAGTCGCTGTCCTGCGGAAAGATGAAGATGCATTGAGACTTGTGTTGATGAAACAGTTCAAGCTGGGTACACCATACGTGAGCGTCATCGGTTACATCAAGCTCCTCTGCGATAAGCTGAGACATGTTGTAAAGATCTGTGTTGACCAGACTGGAAGCGAGTATTTTGTCGAAGATCTTGAGAAAATTGTTGGCGCTCAAGTTGAGGGCGTCATGCTGTCTCAACCGAAGAAACAGGAAGTCATGGGTGTCCTGAAGTCCCTCATGCAAGAGAAGAAGCTCCTAATTCCCTACAATCCTTTGCTTCACGCCGAATTGAATGTCGAGCGCTTCGAGTTGACCAAAACTGGGCAGATGGTCTTCAGCCATCCGCAGGGAACCAATGACGATCGCTTATGGGCTCTGGCTCTAGCGGCTTATGCATCACGAGGCCCCACGCGACCTCGCTTCCGACCTCACACCAAGACATTTTGAGACCGTCCAGTATGCGAAGAAAAACCAAACCAGTAACCAGAACCGCCAATGGGAAAAAGCAGGAAGTCCTTGAAGAGTTAGTGAGGAGACTCGAGCAGAGACCGGGAGTTTCAGTGTCATCAACAGGATACAAGGAACCCTCATCCCCAAGGAAATCTCCCAAGAAGTTTGCTGCCGCAAAAACACGATATTACCCCGGCACGACTTTGACGACAAGCACAGCGTACAGAGGCATGAACAAGTACTACCGCGAGTATCGAAGGAACTTTCTAGTCAGAAAAGCTATCGATTCACTAGCCTACTGGAGTGTCAAGGAAGGTTTTGAGACGGTTCTGGAACCTGGACCGGCGGTACTAGAGAAATTCGAGACTGAAGAGGCCAAACAAGCACATCTTGACCAATACTCCGAGGTGAAAAGCTACGTCGACAAGACCAACTCGGCTGTAAACCTTGATCTTGCCCTAAGAATCGCTGTAATCAAGACGAAAATCTTCGGTAAAGCAGCCTTCGAGATTGAGTTTGAACATCAAGGTAAGCCTTGGGCCTCTCAGCCCACCCGTCTTATTCCACTTGATTCGACACAGATGAAACCAAATATTGATGACAACTGGAATTTGACAGGCTTCACATACGAGGGGAAAGAAGGATTCTACCTGCCGGAAGAAGTTCTATACTTTGTTAATAGTGATCTGGAAGGCGACTGGGAAGGACTCAGCGAGATTGAGCCGATACTCAAAGAAGCCGAATTAGACGACAAAATCATGCGTGAAGACCTTACAGAGGCTGCTACAACCCTCTGGGCTGGAATCGCGGTGCACACCCTCCTAACGGAGAAACTACCGGAAGGAACCAACCAAGAAGAGGTTCAGAAGATCATTGATGACCATGTTGCTGAGCTTAGGCCGGGCAAACATATTGCCACAACAGACCAGTGGCAGATACAAGTCGTCGACATTGAGCCCGACCTTAACAAACTGATCAATATTAGTGACAAAGTTGAGCGAAGGATAGTTGGGAACTTCCAAGTTCCACGCTTCATGCTGAACATTGAGAAGGAATTGAACCGTGCAACCGCCTACGCCGAACTTGAGAGTTTTGTGGATGGACCCATAACTGACATTCAACGAATGTTCAAGAGAACGTTGGAGGCGCAATGGTATCCCAGACTCGCTGGGCAGAAGTTAAGAATTGCAGACGGAAATCTTCCCGTTCTCATAAAGCATCGCTGGCGACAAATCAGGACTGCCGACTGGTTTGAGCTGATTAAGGCAGCCTCACAAGCCTACGGAACAGGCGTCGGTTGGGCTGACCGCAAAAAAATCTATGAGATGCTCAGAGACGGAACAGACACCCATTTTGATCCAGCCGAATTGGAGCAACCTGTCATAGAATAGATGTCAGGTTTCCTGAGTGTTCTAGAGATTTCTTCGGAGGGTAAGTTATGCCTGTAGGGCCTTATCCAGACTTTGAGTCTTGCGTCAAGGATCAAATGCAGAAGGGCTACGATGAGGAAACCGCCAAGAAAATCTGTGGAAAGTTAGAGCAGCAGACCCATAAAGCCCGCTTCAATTACAAAGTAAAAGCTGAACCTTTCACTTTATGCGGGGGCAGATACGCTAAGGTTCAGGTTATCGACACTACGACTAGTAAACCTACGGATCCGCATGGTGTTAGGTGGCGGGTGACTAAGGGGGCTCTTACCAGAGCATTACGAACGCTCCTTTCCGCTCCTCTCGTAGGTCCTCCGGGGCTTGGTCATGAAGGAAGAACTTTAGGCCGACCTATACAGGTTAAGGCGAATGGTTCTGCAGAGGCGATCTACGAGATAACTGATCCTGATGCTTGGGAAAAGATTCAATCAGGCGAATGGGGAGCTGTTAGCCCCCAAGTCCTTGCAAATGGCGAGATTGACGATGATAACGTAGTAACAGTGACAGACTTCGTTTTTGAGCATGTTGCTCTTGTGCCTGAGGGCGCTTTTCCAGAATCACAGGTTGAGTCTGCTTTTGAGGGGGCGATTGAGAATTACGGCTTCGCCTATTCTCTCTCAGCCGCTCTATTTCACGGTCACTCAAGTGACAGAATGGCTCGAGATGATGCAGCCATGAGGACTAGGTTCAAGACCCCTAATCAGCCGCAAGTCCTCAAGACAAAATGGGGCGATTACAGAGGTGAAACTATGAGCTACCTCAAAGCTGCTGAGTTCAATCCAACCGCAGAGTGGCCTGACAACTGCTTCGCCTATGTTCCACCATCAGCCAAAGGCATTGAAGGAAACAAGAGCGAACGTAAGCTACCTTACCGATGGCCCGACGGCCGGATAGAGCCCGACCATCTGCGTAACGCCTTGGCTAGGTGGGAACAAACCGAGTTCCACAGCCAAGAGGCGAAGACGGATGCTCTCGGGGAACTGTGCCGGGCGGCTAAGGAAGCCGGAATCGAGTCGGACCTCTGCAAGGAAGAGCTCGGCGGCAAAGCAAGAGGTGAATTGATTTTGAATGAAGAATCAAAAAGAATCGCGGAACTAGAAGCCACGATGAAGAGACTGCAAGGTGAGCTTGCGACAAGCGAACAGAAAAGAGAGATTCTGGAGCGGAGAGAGCCAATAAAGACTCTCCAGGCCGAGCTTGAACGACTGAAGTCTGAAAATATGGAGCTGAAAGCTTGGAAAGCCCAAATGATGGATGCACAGCAGACTGAGAGAGCGACAGAAGTTGTAGACTTGAGGATAAGAGCTGGACTTGGGGACGAACGTGACAGAGAAAAGAGTATTGAACAATTGAAGCGTCTCACAGCTGAAGCCCTCGACGCGATGAAGAGCGACCTGATTGCGATAGTGACACAGATCGAGTCTGAGCCTTCGGGTCCGAAGGCAAGGTTCAGAGCAAGACAAGCAAACGACCAAGTTGAGGCATTACGGCTTGATCTCTACGGCTATCAGCGCAACCGAAAAGGTGAGTTGGTGAGCTAGATGGCTGCAGGTGACGTATTCAAGGAATTTGGCATGAAGGTTGCCAAGTACACACTGAAGACCAACACTGGCGTTACGAAGGGCGATGTGTTGGCTTACGACACTGACGGTTGGGGTCCAGCTGATGCGGATGCTTCATCTGGAAATAAAGGCCCATTTGTCGTTGCGCTGGAGACTGTAGTTGCGCCCGGTGCTGGCCTCCAAGCAAGCTGTAAGGTTCTAGAGGAGGGTGTTGTTGAAGTCAGCAAAGTCAGTGGCGCAATCAATCAGGGTGCGTGGGTTGCGCTCTCAACCACAGCCGGCAAAGTAAAGGCCTACGCAAACTTGGATGCTCCCGCAACTTATGCTGAGGCGGACATGCAGGCTGAGCTTAGCAAGATTGAGCAGCGTGTTGGACGCTGTGAAAAAGAAGCCGCCTCAGCCGACACTACAGTGCTGATACGTCTACTCCCATTCTAGAGGTGAATAGAACATGCAGACAGTACAAACAGGAAAGGACATGAGGCTGGTCGGAAGCGTCTGGCACAATCCTGTAGACGACCAGATCTACGCAGGCAGAGCCGGCGAGAGATATCGAGGCCAAGCAGTCTTCGATGTCTCAACGATCGAGGCTCAGGTTGTTCTTGAGGAGGTTCTGGGGCTTGCAAGACCACAGTACAATCTCAGGAAGGCATGCAGAATCGTCAACATGCCTGAGTTGGTCTTGAGCGTCGACATAGCCACAAAGCTCGCTGGGCAAGAGAAGGTTCCTCCGCTTGTCGAAGCCGAGATAAGCGCTCAATCCTACACAAGAGTCAATTTCGACCTGTGGAAAAACGTTGTCCACATACTCATTGAGGATGAGGCTCGCAAAAGGGCTGTTCACGACATCTTCAGGGTCCACACCGAAGACGCTGCAAGAGACCTAGCCAGAATGGAGAATAAACAGATCAAAGAAGTTGTTGAGACTGCGACGGCTGTAGTAGGTGAGAGCTGGAACGCTATGACCACTGCGCCAAACAACGACTACGATCCATTCAACAAGATTGGTGGTGTGATCGAGACTATTCTGGGCAACGGTTACGAGCCCAACTTCATGGCTGTGTCCCACAAGGCTTGGAACGCCTTCATCAGGAACAGCTATGTCAAAGGCATGATTGAGGCTGGAATAGTCAATGTTGGACAGCAGGGAGGATCATTCAGCCTCCCAGGATGGCCGGCCGTACAAGTCATCGTTGACTACGCAATGACAAACACTGTAGCTGTAATCGGAGATAGTACAGCACCTGCAGTCGTCCTAGGCAACGGCCCTACCGAGTCAGCCCGCTACCGGAACGAGCCCTCAGGTTATGACGCATTCATAATTCGACAGTGGCTTGAGCCGAAGCTGGTTGTTGGCGACGCGATCCGCAAATTGACGGGCGTAACAGCCTAGAATCTCTGCCTAAGTGTATACCTATGTATACACCTAACTTTCTACCTAAACTCCCCCCGGTTTTTAGGGGATCATCAGCCGAGGCCGCAAGCCTCGGCTGTAAATGTTCTCACAACATCATGAAGGAGGGAACAGTTTGTCGAAGAGAAAAAAGGGTAGGCCAAGAAAGATTCGGGAAAAGACAGCGGAGCCTAGGCTTAAGCCGAAGGTAGAAGTGACACCCGAAATTCCGATTTGCCCCGGATGTCACAAACCAATGCAGCTAATACATGAGGGTCCTAGCTGGCGAACCTACCGCTGCGAAGATTGTAGGATGGGTCAGCTGGCAAGGTGAACTCTGCTTGACCTGGATAACTGCGAGTGACGTCAAACAATGTTCCCAAGTCAAGTACAACATGGTAGGCTTCACATTAGACGCGGATTATGAAACCTGGATCAACGGAACATTACTACCCAGATGTGAGTCAATAATCGAAGACTACTGCGGTCAAGAGTTTTCAGACGTCACTGTGAGTGAGAGTGTTAAGACAGTCTGCGCCATGCTCGCAGCCAGAACCCTGCAATTCATGATCATGAATGCAACGGGACCCATTGTGAGAATTGATGATTGGCAAGTGAAGTCGGCAAGCCTCGAAGTCTTTTCTGAAGATCTCAAAGATCTTTTGGGTTCCCATGTAAAACTTCGGCGCCGCGTCAAATCAACGGAGTACCAAACTAACGACATCAAGGATACTTGGGATGAATAGTGGAGAAGTGTATGTATTGTGGAGTAGCTAATCCAACTCCTTGTCATCTGCAATATTGTAGTTTCCTTTCTGTTTATTGGCGGTTTTGCTTTGGCTGATTATCTTGACGGCTCTGAACCGTTTCTGAGAGGACGCGATACGGGAACGGTGATCCGTCTCTTAGTGGATATCCATAATCACCTCGTCACAATCGAGAAGAAATTGAGTGAATAGTCTTGGCTAGACACTATAGTTGTCCTTATCATCCAAACGAAGAGGCTGCGGTAGAAAAGCAGGACGACGGCAAATATCTGGTTATCTGTCCTATTTGCGGAAAACTCGGCAAAGTTGAATAAAGGAGGTGATTCTTTAGATTGGGTTGGCTTGTAGATGCAGCGAAAGCAATCTGCGCTGTACTAGTCGTTCTCGCTTGGGGCACCGCCTTAATCTTTACGCTTCTTTATCAATCGCAGTTTTTCTTACCAGTCCTGACAGGTTCAGGCTTTCCAATGTGGGCTCTTGAAAGGCTGCTGCGCGATCAGCAAGTCATGGAGAGACTGAGGGAGATCGAGTCGTTGCTAGAATAGTTGAGGGGCAGATGAATGAGTGTAGAAATAACGGTGGATCTCAGCAAACTTAACAGTTACTGTGAAGCAACTTCGAAAGGAATGGATGAAGCTGTACTTTGGGCCATTGAGGAAAACGCGCCGGTTTTTCAGCAGGAAGCTCAATTCCGAGCGCCGGTTCGTACAGGCAGATTGAGGGCATCCATCATAATTGAACGGCAACCTGACAAAGTCTTAATAGGTCCAACAGTTGATTATGCTCCATACGTTATTCGAGGAACAAGACCTTCTCCGGGACGTTATGTTCCTGCGATTGAGAGGCGCCTTGTAGATCCTGAACATCCCTCTTTTGGCACTCATCCAGGAATAGCGCCTAATCCGTTCCTTGAGCAAGCGGCAGATGCGGGGAAAGGTCACTTCCTAGATCAAATTCGTAGGCGAGTCACAGAGTTTGTAGTCGGCTCAGTTTCAGGCGGATAATTATGACTTTCAAATCGGATTATTGGGATATAGTTAATGCTGTAGTGGCGAAAGTCAAAGAAATAACAAGCTTAGAGAATCGAGTTACTGTTGGTGAGCAAACAAAGATTTACCAGTTTCCTCTGGCCTTCGTAGTTCCTATCCGTGATCCAATAGAGTTTATTTCAACAGGTTATATTCGTCACCGTGTCGGTATTCGAGTTGTACTCATGACTCAGGGAACGGATCCAGAAACATGTTTGAAGGAAGCCATTGACCTAGGCTGTGACACTTACGATAAACTGATGAGCGACATCAAACTGGGCGGTAAATCCGACTGGTTAGCTCCTGCTCTTTTTGAGCCTGATTACTCAATTGGAGACACTAAGACTCTTTCATGGGTTATTCTTGAGTTTCAGGCGTATAAGGATCGTTTGGAGGTGACTTGATTTGAAGATTAAGTATGTTGGGGGAGGCTCGGGAGTCGAGATCGATGGTGTGAGAGTATTCCTCCCAAATCAGCCTGTTGAGGTGCCTGACCATTTGATCCCTGAGCTTCTTGAAACAAAAATGTTCGTTAAGGTCACGGAGGAGAAATCCTTCGAGACAGGAATTAAACGAAAAAGAAAAGATGATTAGAATATGGCTGGAACAAGATATGTAGGATACGCTGAGGAGACTGAGCTTGGCACATGGGTGGCCCCGACAAAATACAGCGATATCATAGCGGAGTCAATTGTTCCAAATTTGAGGCTGCAATTTCCTGAAACCTCAAGAGCTAGAGCGGCAACGAAAACGTTGAGTGGAATGCCGATTCAGAGCGGAGACATAAATTTCATTTGTGCTCCCGAAAACCTGACGCCCTACGCTTGCAAATGGAATATGGGTGCGCCGACAACAACTCTAGTTGAGACTGGAGCTTACCAACATGTCTTTGTGCCTAAGGACACGATCAAGAGCTTCAGTTGTGAGCTAGGCGTTGAATCGGCGACAAGGAAGGTTGCTGGTTCATTAATCGATGTCTTGACGGTTGAGGGAATAGTTGGTAGACCAATCGTCCTGACAGCGGCCATTCATGGCAAGGAGGAAACTAAAGGAACAATTGGAACCCCGACCTACTCGACAGTGGCCGACTTCAACTTTACAGACGCCAAGATCAGTATTGAAGGAGCACAAAAAGACTATGTACGAGCCTTCAGGCTGAGACTCAACAATAACATTCCAATCGATGAATTGTTCACGGTTGGCTACACCGGTTTTCAAAGCATAGAAGTAGGTCAACATTTAGCTGATGGTTCGCTTGACCTTCTATTCCCAGACACTACTGAATACGACCGGTTCCTAGCCGCTACCGATTTCGCTGTACAACTCAAAGCTGAAGGCGCATTGGTTGGCGCCACAGCGAAATACACGTTCCAAATTGATATTCCGAAGGCAATCTATCTAAGCGACACAGCACCTCATATCGACAGGCAAACACCATTCAGGTTAACGGCGCCTTTCAGAGCGATATGGTCTACAAGCGATTCCTGCGACGCCAAAATAACTATAATTAATGCTCTCAGCACGATTTAGGTGGCAGACTTTGAAAGTCACCGTGAACAGTCGAAACTATGAGGTCGCCCCTCTTCCGCCTTACGCTGCTCCCTTCGCATCCATGATCGCTAAACTCGGTTCTGAAGAAGTTGCTACTATCGATGATGCTAGAAAGAGATCTGCCGAGATCAAAGAGTTGCTACAGGAAATAATGAAGGAATGTGTGTCGCCGGAACCGAATCCTCAAGACGTAACGGAACTCTATCGATATATCAGTGGTTTAACAGCGAAATCACTGTCTGAGGTTGACAAAATCTTTTTTCCAAATACCCCTCCAGTTCAAGCAGACACTAAGAGATCTGGCGGTTCTACTCGGTAAGTTTCCAAGCGAAATAATACGTCTCAACAAGTCTCCCTTCGAGAATTTTCTCTTCGACCTAAAGATCTTCGCGGTAACCGAGGATCTTGATGTTGCTGGCAGGAAGACGGTGGAGGCTCAACTGATCGAGAAATATGCGAAACTCTACACATGAATAAGTCTGTCTATTGCTGATTTTGTTTGGCTCTGGGTCTTCAGAACATGCAGCTACTACTACGATAAAGAAGGAAGAGTCTTCACCGACATGGAGCGCTATTTCGGTTTCATGTGGAAGATGGTTGAGGCTTTATCTGGAATGGTGAAGTGAATTGTCGCTTAATCCCGAAGTTATGATCACGATTAAGGGTGATTCTGAACAGGCTAAGCGAGCGCTTAATGAAGTTTCTCAGTCAGCCAAACAGATGGGGAAAGAAGTAACTAGCGCGGGCAAATCAACTGAAGTAAGCGCGAAAGAAGCTACGAAAAGCTGGAGCGCCCTAGCCACTTCAGGTTACGCTCTTTACCAAATCTATGATCGAATCGATGATGCTTCTCTCCGCCTCCAACGCAGCCAATACTCTCTGGCTAAGGCAAACAATGCGGTTGAGGATGCTCAGAGACGACTGAACAATGCTATAGCTAAGTTTGGGGAGGGAAGCGAGCAGGCTGAAGCCGCCAGTAAAGATTATCAGCTTGCGCTGGAGAGGCAGCAGGTTGCTCAGGCGATGGCTGATGAAGCTCAGGAACATATGAATGAGGCTCTTGTACAAGCGGCCCTCTTCGGCGTTCCAACATTAATTACAGCTCTCGGCAACCTGAGGACCGCATATACTTCCCTTGGCAGTGTTGTTGCCTCAGTTAATGCCTCGATCTCTGCAACTTCCGGTTTAGCTGCCGGATTAGGTACAGCCGGAATAATCGGTTTGGCGGCTGGTGGCCTATTAGCTGGAGGATATGTTGCCGCTAAAGCAGCTGGAATAACTGAGAAACCGCGTGAATGGTGGGAAGCAGGTGGACCTTGGACTACTCGAGCCGGAGACCGCTACAAGTTTCCCGGAGTAGATACATCTGAATATAAGCAGGGTATGCGTGAAGTCGGCGACATTACCGAAGCCGTCATGGGAGATTCCTCAGTCATAGTCACCACGAAACTGGATGAGATGAGTAAGGTCTTCGGTGAGACTGCGGCTAAGATCGTTACACGTAGCATTTGGCCTGAAATGTGGCGGAAAATACGTAGCGTAACGGAAGAATATACGTCGAAGACTGAGGATCGAGTTAACGTTTTCAGCAGTCGTATTGAGTCAGCCTTACAGGAACTTGCTGACAAAGTTGCCCAGATTTTTGACGAGATGAAACAGAGCATACTTAACGCTCTTAACGAGATTGAGCAGGGAGCAAACGAAGCGGTAGCTAGCATTAGAGCGTCTTTAGCCGGCCTCGGCGGTGGAATGACGGGGTTTCTAGGCGGTTTTAACATTGGTGTTTCACGCTATGGCCCTACAGGCGGTCCAAGTCCTTGGGCTCCGAGGCCATATATGGGTACAAGTCCCTATGCAGGCATGGTTTTTCCGCAAGGAGGTTGGCAGTATCCAATTGGAATTGCTCAGACGGGTGAGGTTACGGAGTTTTGGGGTCAACCTTGGGGACAGGATATGAACTGGAATTATCCAACAAACGTGGCGCAGGAACCCTGGTATCAACCATATGTCGAACCATTCTGGGAAACGGGGAATTGGCTCTCGCAGAATATCGTTAATCCTGTTTATGACTGGCTTAACCAGAACATATTTGATCCATTTTCAAATTGGGTTGGCTCATGGTGGCCTTTCCAGGAAGGAGGCGTAGTCACTAGACCAACCCTAGGCTTGTTGGGAGAGAGGGGTAGAGAAGCCGTCATTCCACTTAATCAGGCTGGAGGATTTGGTTTTGGTCAGTCAACTTTCAACTTCACAATTAATATTAACGAGATGATTGACGCCAAGGATCCGCATTGGAAGCATGAGTTGGCAGTCGATATTATGCGGATGGCTTATGACGCAACTAAGAGGGGCGTAGGGGTTTGAGAAATGTTGAGGTCCAAATTGGCGGGAAAAAGATTCCGTTTGAAAGCCTCTCCTACCGTAAGAACGTCAACCTCTCCACGATTGACGACTTCACGCTGACAGTTCCCTCGAATATTACCGGCTTAACGAAGGGTGATCTAGTCAAAATCTATGTTGATGGTCTGCTTGATTTCAAGGGCTTCTACGAAGGCAGGGAGCTTCGAGACTTCGGTGAATCCGGAACTCTCTTCACGCTGAAAGGTCGAAGCGTATCTGCGAAGCTTGATTACCGCATAGTCCAACGTGAACTCTATAGCAACACTGATCCCGGTAACATCGTGAAGGGCCTTAACGCTCCCTATGATAAGTTTGAGTTCTCAAATATTTATACGGCAACTTGCCAAGATGACCAAGACTGTTATATTGATAGTGCTAATCCCAACAATAACTATAATGTCGGAAACATTCTGCGAAACGGAACTCAGAAAGTAGAGGGTAGTCCGGCTCGTCACTGGCGAAGCCTGCTAAGAATGGCGACGCCCTCTAATCTTTCAGGTGTCTCAGTCAAGTATGCTCGGATATGGCTCTACGTCACTGCGAAAGATCGCTTTATCGACGGGTTCGTTCCTGGAGACATCTGTCTACACAGAGTCACAAGTAGTTGGACGGAAACAGGGCCGACATGGAACAATCAGCCTACACATAATGGTACGGCAACCGTCAACTTCGGCCAACCCACAACTTTAGGGTGGATCTCAGGCGACGTTAAGAGCGACATTCAACTATTCGCTGATGGCACATCGAACTACGGTTGGAAAATAAAGGATTCAGTTGAATATGAGGGCCCAAATCTAGGTAAGTATTGGCTTGATGAGCGTTCAAGAGAGTATCCAACTGAAAGCACAAGGCCCTACATCAAACTTGTCTACCGCAAGAACGAATCACCCTATGTTGATGCGACTGCAAGCCACAATGCTGGCGAGGCTTTACTGGCTTGTGATAGCGATACTTCTACGGCTTGGGAAAGCGGCGTTAATCAGGCAATCGATCAATATTGGAAGCTTGATCTGGGATCAAGCATTAACCTCACCAGAATCGTCTTCCTTCAAGACGATACGAAGTATGCTCGCAACTGGAAAGTTGAGATAAGCACGAATGGAACGGACTGGACGAAGATCGCTGAGGGCGCTAGCAGCACAAGTCCCGTTATAGTTGTCTCAATCTCCCCGATGTCTGCTCGATACGTCAGAATTGTAATAACCATTGCAGCCTCTTACGGCTGGAAAATCTTGGAAGTTGAAGCTTACAAGTCCACAACTGGAGCAATCCTTTCTGAAGGAGCCGTCCTGAATTTTGGCGCTCAAGTCGGAATGCGATTCGACTACAGAAAACGGCTTGAATGTATTCAAGAGGTTGCAGACGCTATCGGATGGGATGCCTACGCGACTTGGGACGAATCAAGCGATTACTTGAATTTTCAGCCTCGAGGCGAAGACAAGAGCGACACTGTCCGCTTCATTTCAGGCATGAATTTGAAATCGGTCAATGTCAAAGATGATATTGTCACCCTCATCAACCACCTTTTTGTTCTAGGTCATGGTGAGGGAAGCGAGCAACTGCGAGCGATCAAGAAAGATCAGAGTAGCATTGACACTTATGGGTTGCATGAGGCAGCGGTTGAATCGAAGAATCTGATCAATCAGGATCTTCTCAACGAATTTGCAGACGCTCTCTTTGATGAGGTTAAGACACCCCAGATTATGCTTGAAGACATGCAAGTTGAAGATCGGTATTCCATAGACTCTTACAATCCCGGCGATTATGTTTACGTTAGAAATGATACACTCGGAATAGACGATAAATTCAGAGTTTACACGGCTGAGCGGAGATTTCCCGGCGACGAAACGACGATCACGGCTGGCAATAAGCGAGTTGATTTAACAACTTTCATGCGATCTTGGTTGATCAAAAATACTCAGCTTTGGGCCGATTCCTCTCAAGAAATCGATGCGAGGACTCTTGTTGAGCCATGAGAACCGTAGAGGTCCAAGTCGGCGGAAAGAAGCTTCCCTTCTCCGAACTGGAATATACGAAAAATATTGATCTCACCACACTAGATTTCTTCAAGCTTACCGCTCCAGCTTATTTCTCACAGATTAGCAAGGGCGACCTCGTCAAGATCTATGTGGATGGAACTCTCGATTTCAAAGGCTACTATGAAGATCGAGAAGCAATAGACGCCGGAACGGAAGGCGACAGACACGTTATTTCAGGCCGAAGCGTAGCCGTCAAACTTCTCAATCAGGTGACAGGTCGAGAACTCTACAACGGCTTCGACCCAGCCGACATAATCAAGGCGCTGAACTCGCCCAACGAGCGGTACAACATCACAAACTGTTACTACACGGTTTGTCTAATAGAAAAAGACGCATATGTTTATTTTGCATATTCCTCCGAGAATCCGTGGACAAATCAGAATTGGGGAACAGAGATCGAGCTGACCGTTGAAGTATGGAATCAGATTAATCCGAGTCAGCGACGGGTTAAGAGGATCCTTCTTAAGCCAACCCTCCCCTCAAACATTTCAGGCGCATCAATTAGAATAGGGAAACTCTGGCTGTTCAAAGAACAGTATGATCACTGGAGAGACGGATCTTACGGCGTCATAGGTATCTATCGGATAACGGCGGATTGGGGCGAGACTACTGTCACGTGGAATAATCAGCCTACTCACGACGGCACCCTGATCGCCTCTAGAAACTGGGAAGAAGCAATCTCAGGCTGGCGAGACTGGAACGTCAAGAGTTGCGTTCAGGGATGGGCTGATGGAAGCTACAGCAATTACGGATGGAAGATCAAAGACTCACTGGAGAAAGATGATGCTTGGGTCTGGGTTCTTCACGACTTTGACTCACGTGAGTCGAATCCTCTTCTGCGTCCCTATCTTGAACTTGTCTACCGCAAGAATGAGTCGCCTTACGCTGATGCCTCGGCAAGCCACAATAATGACTATGCGATCTTGGCATGTGATAACAGTCTGAATACGGCTTGGGAGACTGGGGTCAATCAAGCTTCCGGACAATTGTGGAAGCTCGACTTAGGCTCAACCATAAGTCTAAAGCGTCTCCACATCTTTCAAGGTTCGGTGAAGTATGCTCGCAACTGGAAGATTGAGATAAGCACAAACGACGTGAATTGGACTCAGATCGCTTCAGACTCCAACAGTACAGATCCCAACATCGCAGTAATACTAGCAACCGCCCAAAACGCAAGATACATCAAGATCACGTTGACAGGTAGCGCCTCTTACGGTTGGGCAATCCTTGATGTTGCCGTATTCAAAAGCACAGGCTCAGAGATTTTATCGCAAGGCACGATTCAGAATTACGGTCAGACGATCAATGCGCGGTTTGACTATCAGAAACGGCTCGACGGCATGATGTATATAGCTGATCTACTGGGATGGAATGTCTACGCAACCTTTGACGAATCAAGCGACTATCTCAATTTCGCTGCTAGAGGAAGCGATGTTAGCGGAACAGTGAAGTTTCTCTCAGGCATCAATCTGTTACGAGTAAGGCTAACAGACGACTTTATTGATCTTGTAAATCGGGTTTACACTCTGGGTCATGGAGAAGGCGGGGAACAGCTTGAGTCGATGGCGGAAGATTCGACCAGCATATCGACCTATGGAGTGCATGAGGACGCTTTCACGGTTAAAGAGACTATCTCACAAAGCGCCTTAGATCAATTTGCTTCCACATTAATTGCTGAGTTGAAAGATGTCCCGGTTAAGTTGCTTGTAACCGTCCTAGACACGTATTCATTAGGCTCGTACAATCCTGGAGATCAAGTCTGGATTCGAGACGACAATCTAGGCATTGATGGCAAATTCAGGGTTTACGAGATTAAGCGAAGGTTTGCCGGTGAATCGGAGGAAACCTCTCTGGTTGTCGGGTCCAGATTGAAGGATCTTTCTGTTTTCATCCGGTCTTGGCTGGCTGAGAACTTGAGGATTTGGGCTGACTCTTCTCAAGATCTTAATGCGAGAACTCAGGTGGAACCCTAAATGCCAATTTCAATTGGAGATATTGATTTACTCAAGAATGGAAACGTCAACAACATTGTTCCCTCACTAGTTCAGACAGTTTCAACCAGCAAGATCGTTGATGGTGAAACGCTGCCGAAAGTAATTGGGTCGCCGGAGCGACGACTAACAATTCTCGGATTCTTCACCGACAACATTGACGGAGTGGCAGACTATAACAGACTTCTCAATCTAATCATGAGTCGGAAAGTCTATCTCTTCGTAGTCTCGAAAGTCGATGATTCCGACCCAATCTATTCTTTCGTCAGACCCTACTCTCTCACACCGGAGGCCCCTGCCGGTCATAAAATAAACTATACCTTGGACTGTTACGAGGTTCCAGCTTGGGGTCGAACATACATTAACACAGGGACAAGCGTCTACTTGCTTGATCTCGATTACTCTAAAACATATCGAGACCTCTTGTCTCCTTTATGGGTCAAGTCCGGCTGGCAACTTGACCGTTACACTCGCTACTTCGAGTACGGCTCCTACGTGAGAAACGATCACACTTCAGGCCAAGACATCATTCTGGAGTTTCAGATTCCCGATAATCTCTCGAAATTCCGAGCCTACTATGGGAACGGGTCAACCTACACTTTAATCGGTGATTGGGGCGGTGCCGACGCTTGGGGTGCCACGAAGGACTTTACAGACCCTCAAAGCGTAGCCCATGACATGATCGTGAACAATACTATCAGGGGCGGAACGGCTTCAAGCATGACTTCGCTGCTCCAATTCGGCTGCAACAAACGTGTCTTAATGAAGATCACAAACATGAGTGCAAACGATGCTGGAGGCGCGGATTCTAAGACGAAATATGGTGCTGACCAGCTTCTCTTGAGGGTTAGAGTATTCTATTCTTCAAGTGAGGAGACAACCTGGGTGGATTAGTTGCCGCTGATCAAGATCATTCATCATTGGATGACTCAGTGGATTTGGCCACCCTTCCCAACTACAACCTTCAACTTCTCACATAGTCCCACTCCAGCCTTGTCGATCTCCAAGTCTTGTGTGGGTTGTAGTTTTTCCTCTCCAGTTTCAGTCTCAAATTTCGCCTACAGTATGTCTTCTTCCTGCATGATGACGATTCAGGTGATTGATTAATGGCGTTAGATGAGTTGGAGAGAGGACATACCTATACTTTCAAATGCGAATATCAAAACGAGCAAGGTCAACTTTACGATCCAACTGAAACCGGTGCGGCTACAGCGAAGATTTACCGGAGAGATGAACTTGTCGCAACCCTTTCAACCACGAAAGAAGCGACTGGAAAATGGAAAGCCAAATGGAGCATATCAAGCGATGCCTCACTGGAAGAGCATTATGTTCAGTGGGGCTGGAGCGACTCTGCTGATCCGATTTGCGGTCGATACAAGTTCCGAGTAGTCCACACTGGAATAAATAAGTAAAGGGTGAGAACTTGCCATTGCCAAAGGAGATTCTTAAGGTTCCACCGGACTCTACAGGTAAGCCTTTGCTGGTTCTCAAAAAGACCGAGGGCGACGATATCTACTATCTTGAGGGCGTAGTTATCTGCGATCCAGACGGAAACGCGATCGATCCTCGAACCATTCGCAATTTGACTGCAAACGACTTGGTGAAAGTTCTAGGAAGTGAAGGAATCGCTTTAAAACAGAAAGCAACGACGGGCGAACTACTGCCCGGGTTGGTCAATGTTGCAGGAACACAGATCAATCCGGCGAAGGAAGACATGGACCCTGCATATAAGGTAGCGGTGGACAAGACAAATCCTACGGCGTGGGAACATCTGATCCAACTGAAGAACACTTCTTCCACAAAAAGGGTTGTGTTAAGGAAGATCATCATTCAAGCGGATAGTTCAAGTGCTAACGTTAGTTTTCTATTGCGTCTACATACAGAATTACAGACGCCAGGCACATCTTTGGGTTCCCCGCAGAAATTAGACAGCAATTTTCCCAACTCAATTGTAGAAGGCTATAAACAATCAACTCTCGGCGGCAGTCTAATCTTTGATACTCCGATAGGGTATATTTCGACTTCCGTACTTATGGACGTCATTGATTTTTCAATAAATTTTGCGCCCGTCCTTCGTCAAAATCAAGTTTTTGATTACGTTCCCATGGCAAGTATAACCGGCTATTTTAGAATAACATTCTTTTGGAATGAAATTTGATGAGATCAATGCGTCAGGAAGTTCGAGCGTCAAAGTAGATTCTGCTCATATCTGCTTTCTCTGATCTCCTTCTGTCAGCCTCTTCCCTTCTAGCGGAGGCCTTTTTCACGGCGGCGCAACGAGCGCCAGACCATTATGTAAGCTTCAGGGGGATTTCTGAGTCAGTGATATAACTGGGAACTGAAACATAGAAGAGCTTGTAGTTGTGGATGCTGGAACTTCACTAAGCTTTATGCTCATATATAGTGATCGCGTCGTGCCTATAGACTTCCTTAAAATCTTCTATGGGAACGTTAGAGTACCAGATCAAGTAGATATGCTCAAACCTGTAATCCCTTATCTCTTCTAGAACCTTATCTACAGGGGTTAGCCCAAAATAGAGTGCCAGTTTAATCTTCTCAGAGGTGTGGAGCCTAGCCCAGGATGTGAATCTCTCCTCGGTCAGCAGGCATGAGTTTGCTGGAGCATTCTGGTCCAGCCACTCTAGAGAGTCTATGCAATCATCTATGACTTCGGTAACATTATCGACGCTGGTTGACGAAGCTACTAGGCTTGCGGGGACGTAGGTGTTCACCGACTCTATCGCTCCGTAGCTGGTCTTGCTGGGGCTGGGGGGGCTGGGCGTCTTTCCAGTCAGGCTGAAGTACATTCCTCTTAAGGGTAAGGCGCCGCTTGCGTAGCCGACTGATAATATGAAGAAGAGTAGAAAGATTAAGCATACGCCGATGGCTCTCTTGCGCCAGAGTCTCTTGAATTTGAGTAGGCCGCAGGCAGCGTATGCGGAGAATGGGATTATTAGGATGAGTATCCAGCGCCAGTATACTGCAGGTAGAGATATGAATGGGATTATTAGTGGGCTGAAGGAGCCCAACGAGAGCATGACCAGCATAGGATCCAATATCTCATTTCTCTTGAAGCCTCTGATTATGAAAGGTGAGATGAGTACATAACAGAAGAGCATCAGCATTCCAATGTTTCTGGCTATTGCATAGTATGAACCTTCCAGGAATCTTGGCTCTATCTCGAAATAGCTTGCCAAAAGTTTGCTGGAACCTATGGTTACGATTCTTGGGTCTGGAGGTGAGGGGATAAAGAAGGTTATGTATAGAATTATTGCGAAGAGGACGCCGCTTGGGACCAGTGGAATCAGGTGAGAAAAAAATTTTTTTCTGGCATCTGTTTTTCGAAGGAAGAGCCAGAGTATAGTGAAGAATAGTATCAGGCTGGCCATTTGGTGCGCCAGCACAGTAAGTACGGACAGTATAACGATCAGGGATCCGCTTCTTGAAGGTCCTCTCGATATTAGGCTGAGCGTTATGGACATTAGAGCTAGTCCTAGTTCGAGTCTGAACATGTCCCAAGATAATCTCAGAGATACAAGTTGAAGTGTGAAGATCAAAGTGCCAACTGTGGCCGTCTTATCTTTCCATCCCAAGCCCCTCTTCAAGAGGAAGTAGAAGGAAGCGCATAGAATACCATACAATATGGGACCAGCGATCTTTAGGAAATTGAACACATCAACTTTTGGCAGTTGAATCAAAGCGTAAGCTACCAGGTAGAATAGTGGTGCCTGTCTAAGCATCTCCACTACACCGATTGTGTCAAAGTTAAGAATGTTGAAGACGTAATGGGCAGTCGTATCGTATCCTACAGGATACTTCTCAACAATCGCCTCTGGAATCCCTCGGAGAAAGACCCCGAGAGAAAAGAAGAAGAGATATGTGTACCAATTTTTCAAGGAGCTTTTTCCAATCAACTTATCATTGCCTCTAACCATGCGCATATAGTGCGGCTACTGCTCTTGCTATTAGCCCCTTGGATTCAGGAGGAGTCAGAATGAATTGGATACGCATAGGTCTAAGTTAGTATCTGACGATTCAAAAAGTTTGGCCGATTCTTGGTTTTGTTGTAATATTGCATTATTGCAGTGCTATTTTTTTTTCGAGTCGTTTTAAGATATAACAGTGTTATATTTGGTTCTTATGGAAACTCGTTGGTTTATGAACTCTAATCTCTTTTTAGGCTCACGATCTTGTCGGTTCCTTCTCTCTCACGAGTGATGTATTGGTGGCTCTCAAGTTTGGATAGTAATCTGCTCATGGTGTAGGCTGCTAAGTTTAATTCTTCTGCAAGCTGGGTTTGTCTTTGTGGACCTGACTCTGAGAGGTGGTTGAGTAGTTGGACGGCTTGGAGTCTGAGGTCGCTATGTTTCGGGAAGAGTTCTAATAGTTCAAGCTCCATGTCTTCAGCCAGTATTTGGTAGTTTATCGTTTTCTTGACGTTTTCAGGGTCTATGGGTGTTTGTGGTTCAGGTTGGGTTGTCCATGGATCGAGGGTTAGAGTTATGTATCTTAGGAAGCGTCTGAAGATTCCTCGACTCAATCTGGCAATTGTGAGGAGTGCATCTTCTGTGAATGGGTGTGTGGTTTTGAAGCGTCTCTGGTAGGCTTCAAGCATCTGTTTGGGTTCCAATGGTGGCAGCTCAACCTTAACCATCTTATCAAAGAAGAAATGGTTGCGGAACATCTCCTTCTGGATTGCGATGACAAGGTTGGGCTTATCATCCAATGTGTTGGAGAATGAGTTTCATAACCAATAGATATCCTCAAGATCCTTGGCCATTAATCGTCGATCTGTCTTTGAGTAGTCAGGAGTATCAATCAGTATGGTTCTCTTTTTAAGGAGGCCTTTCACCCAGGCTGCTTCCCGAAGCCCCGCGATAGAACATCCTACCTTATGTTCAGCCCATGATACAGGCAGGAGAATAGGATTCGCCTTCCAGTATCTGATCTTATCCTCCGTTACTCTTCCAGATGCTGAGTGATCGCTAAGCCGTTCTGAAAGCAGGATCTTGTAGTCAAGCATCGAGAATCCTCCCAGATCGAGACAGACAGGATCACAAGGCACGTGAGTCCCGTTTACAAAACTTGCGAGCAGTTCAGACTTTCGACGCCACTTGAACAGGACAGTCTTATTATATGAATCGGATACTGTGCCGTCTTGCTTGAACTGTCGTTTATAGTAGATCGCCTTCAGAGCGCTGCTCTTCCCAACCCCTTGAGCTCCTACCAGACCGATTACCCCACCCTTCACAGTCTCAAGCTGACGTAAAACTTGACGAACACAATCAGGCATAACATACCATGAAGTAACCCAATTATGATCACGACTCTCCGAGGAGAGTTGACTGGCCCATGAGTAGACTTCCTCAACAGGCACAGGCTTTTCTGATTTAGAATTTCCAGACAAGGTGCAATACAGAATAAGATGTTATGAAGGAGTTAATGAATTGTGAGGGTGCATATCTCTTTTTTGAGTCGCTCAGGCGGGAAATTCATGTGTGTCACCTTGACTATGGATATAGAGTGAACATAGGCTTTTATTATAGCAATTGGCTATTTC
>Ga0209610_1000321_pt1 | contig 25104 bp, 19 predicted proteins | sample LakKivw275mmetaG_FD_184137 | JGI IMG/M metagenome (GOLD analysis project Ga0209610, IMG submission 184137) | Anoxic lake water microbial communities from Lake Kivu, Rwanda to study Microbial Dark Matter (Phase II) - Lake Kivu water 275m metaG... | ecosystem: Environmental > Aquatic > Freshwater...
TAAAACTTAAGACCCTAGTTCTTTGATAATTATATAGCACCACAGCCAGATGCTCAAATATTTAAAGACTACCCTTTACCCAAAGGGTAGTCTTATCAGAGATGAGGATGAAAGAGGGGCCTGGATTTATTCAAGCTCCTTGCTTATCCTCAGAAATACGGAGAGTTTGATCCTGGCTCAGGACAAACGCTGGCGGCGTGCCTAACACATGCAAGTCGAACGAAAAGCTGACCTTTTTTCCTTTCGGGGAGAGAAGGTTGGCCGAAAGTGGCGAACGGGTGAGTAACGCGTGGGTAATCTACCCGGTAGTGGGGGATAACCCTCCGAAAGGAGGGCTAATACCGCCTAAGATCTCCTCCTCAGAAGAGGTAGAGATTAAAGATGGCCTCTTTTATGCTATCGCTTCCGGATGAGCCTGCGTCCTATTAGTTAGTTGGTAGGGTAATGGCCTACCAAGACCACAATGGGTAGCCGGTCTGAGAGGATGTACGGCCACACTGGGACTGAGATACGGCCCAGACTCCTACGGGAGGCAGCAGTGGGGAATCTTGCGCAATGGGGGAAACCCTGACGCAGCGACGCCGCGTGGATGATGAAGGCCTTCGGGTTGTAAAGTCCTGTTTTGGGGGAAGAAACCTTAAGGGTCCAATAAACCCTTGAATTGACGGTACCCCAAGAGAAAGCTCCGGCTAATTATGTGCCAGCAGCCGCGGTAATACATAAGGAGCAAGCGTTGTCCGGAATTATTGGGCGTAAAGAGCTCGTAGGCGGTCTTAAAAGTCAGGTGTGAAATGATCAGGCTTAACTTGATACGGTCATCTGAAACTCTAAGACTTGAGGTTAGAAGAGGAAAGTGGAATTCCCGGTGTAGCGGTGAAATGCGTAGATATCGGGAGGAACACCAGTGGCGAAGGCGGCTTTCTGGTCTATCTCTGACGCTGATGAGCGAAAGCTAGGGGAGCAAACGGGATTAGATACCCCGGTAGTCCTAGCTGTAAACGATGGATACTAGGTGTGGGAGGTATCGACCCCTTCTGTGCCGCAGCTAACGCATTAAGTATCCCGCCTGGGGAGTACGGTCGCAAGGCTGAAACTCAAAGGAATTGACGGGGGCCCGCACAAGCGGTGGAGCATGTGGTTTAATTCGACGCAACGCGAAGAACCTTACCGGGGCTTGACATTATTTTGCCGTTCTAAGAAATTAGAGCTTCTTCCTTTACCGGAAGACAGAATAACAGGTGGTGCATGGTTGTCGTCAGCTCGTGTCGTGAGATGTTGGGTTAAGTCCCCTAACGAGCGCAACCCTTATGCCTAGTTGCTAACTTGTTTTACAAGTGCACTCTAGGTAGACTGCTGCAGATAATGCGGAGGAAGGTGGGGATGACGTCAAATCATCATGCCCCTTACGTCCCGGGCTACACACGTGCTACAATGGCCGGTACAGAGGGTAGCGAAAGAGCAATCTTGAGCCAATCCCTTAAAACAGGTCTCAGTTCGGATTGGAGGCTGCAACTCGCCTCCATGAAGTCGGAATCGCTAGTAATCGCGGATCAGCACGCCGCGGTGAATACGTTCCCGGGCCTTGTACACACCGCCCGTCACACCACGAAAGTTAGCGATACTTGAAGTTGCTGGGCCAACCCCGTAAGGGGAGGCAAGCACCTAGGGTATAGTTAGCGATTGGGGTGAAGTCGTAACAAGGTAGCCGTATCGGAAGGTGCGGCTGGATCACCTCCTTTCTAAGGAGTAAAGATAGGTCGATCATGCTGGCTGGGTGCTTATTTTCAGTATATAGTGAATAGTATTTAGTAATAAAACGAAAAATGAAAAGTGCAAAAAGAGAAACTATAACTCAAAATTAAAGATTGAGAGAAAAAGTTTTAAATTTTGAATTATGTTTTTCGCTTTAAGCTTTTAGTTTATTGATTTATCCTATACGCTAAACGCTGTGCGCTCTACGCTATACTATATACTAACGACTATTCACTAAAAAATAAATAAGGGCCTTTAGCTCAGTTGGTTAGAGCGCACGCCTGATAAGCGTGAGGTGCCTGGTTCAACTCCAGGAAGGCCCACCATTTAAGAGGGGGATGTAGCTCAGTTGGGAGAGCGCCGCCCTTGCACGGCGGAGGCCAGCGGTTCAAACCCGCTCATCTCCACCAAATTTCTAGCGTATAGCGTATAAAAATACAGTAATAAGTAAATAGTTTCGAGCTAGTAGGACAGGCGTCTCGCCTGCCTTTCTGGCTAATGACTAATCGGTTCATTGAAAACTAAATAGAGAGTGTATAAGGTAGTAAGACATTTAAGTTTAACGGTCAAGTCGAAAAGGGTGTACGGTGGATGCCTTGGCACCAGAAGACGAGGAAGGGCGTGGTTAACTGCGATAATCCTTGGGGAGCCGTAAGCAGGCTTTGATCCAGGGGTACCCGAATGGGGAAACCTACCATAGCAAACCTATGGTATCCTTACCTAAAATAAAATAGGGTAAGTGAGGTAAGACGGGGGGAACTGAAACATCTCATTACCCCCAGGAAGAGAAAGTAAGCACGATTCCCTAAGTAGCGGTGAGCGAAAGGGGAAGAGCCTAAACGGTAAGAGTGTGATAGTCGGTAGATGTTGCTCTTACCGGGTCGTGGGACCTGATGAGTTCCTGCTACCGCAGGGGCAAAGAGTTAAAAAGTCTTTTTCTAGCCGAAATGATATTGGAAAAGTCTACCCTAGATGGTGATAGTCCAGTAAGCGAAAGAAAAGGATCTCTTCTTCAGGCACCCGAGTATCACGGGTTAAGGGAAGTCTTGTGAGAATTGGGGAGGACCACCTCCTAAGGCTAAATACTAACTGGTGACCGATAGTGAACTAGTACCGTGAGGGAAAGGTGAAAAGTACCCCGGGAGGGGAGTGAAATAGTACCTGAAACCGTATACCTACAAGCAGTGGGAGCACTATTTTTAAGATTTATCTTAAGAAGTGTGACCGCGTGCCTTTTGCATAATGAGCCGGCGAGTTACGATATCTAGCTAGGTTAAGCAGCCGCTGCTGCGGAGCCGTAGCGAAAGCGAGTCTTAAATAGGGCGATTTTAGTTAGGTGTCGTAGACCCGAAACCGAGTGATCTAACCATGGCCAGGGTGAAACAGGTCTAATCGTCTGTGGAGGCCCGCACTCACCAGTGTTGAAAAACTGGGGGATGAGCTGTGGTTAGGGGTGAAAGGCCAATCAAACTCGGAGATAGCTGGTTCTCCTCGAAATAGCTTTAGGGCTAGCCTCAAATGTTTACCTATGGAGGTAGAGCACTGAATGGACTAAGGGCCCCACCAGGTTACTGAACCCAATCAAACTCCGAAGGCCATAGGTCGATAGTTTGGGAGTCAGACTGCGGGGGATAAGCTCCGTAGTCAAAAGGGAAACAGCCCAGATCAGCAGCTAAGGTCCCCAAGTGCAAGCTAAGTGTGAAAGGAAGTAGAATTACCCAGACAGCCAGGATGTTGGCTCAGAGGCAGCCACCATTTAAAAAGTGCGTAACAGCTTACTGGTCAAGTGATTCTGCACCTAAAATGTACGGGGCTATAAGCTTGCCACCGAAGCTCTGGATCCAGAATTTATTCTGGGTGGTAGAGGAGCGTTCCCTCTTCGGAGGAAGGGTAACCGTAAGGATGCCTGGACGAGAGGGAAGTGAGAATGCCGGCATGAGTAACGATAAGGAGAGCGAGAATCTCTCCCGCCGAAAACCTAAGGTTTCCTGGGGAAGGTAAATCCGCCCAGGGTTAGTCGGAACCTAAGCCGAGGCCGCAAGGCGTAGGTGATGGACGACCGGTTAATATTCCGGTACTACCAGATTATCGCTTTAAGTGAGGGGGGGACGCAGGAAGGTAGATCAGCACGATAAAAGTTACGTGTCCAAACTTGAAGGGGGAGGAGATAGGCAAATCCGTCTCCTTACCAACCCTGAGGAGTGATGGGGAGCTACTACGGTGGCGAACTGATTGACCCTACACTGCCGAGAAAAGCCTCTAAACTAGATAGACTGGTATCCGTACTAAAACCGACACAGGTAGGTAGGTAGAGCATACCTAGGCGCTCGAGATAACCCTCGTTAAGGAACTCGGCAAAATGACTCCGTAACTTCGGGAGAAGGAGTGCCCCATTAAGGTGAGTTGATTAACTCAAACTAGCCGGAAGGGGTTGCAAAGAAACGGCCCAAGCGACTGTTTATTAAAAACACAGGTCTCTGCTAAATCGAAAGATGATGTATAGGGACTGACGCCTGCCCAGTGCTGGAAGGTCAAGGAAGGAGGTTACTCTCACCTTCGGTGAGGGGAAGCTTCTGACCGAAGCCCCAGTAAACGGCGGCCGTAACTATAACGGTCCTAAGGTAGCGAAATTCCTTGTCGGGTAAGTTCCGACCTGCATGAATGGCGTAACGACTTGGGCGCTGTCTCAACGAGGGGCTCGGTGAAATTGTAGTGTAAGTGAAGATGCTTACTACCCGCGACAGGACGGAAAGACCCCGTGAACCTTTACTATAGCCTGATATTGAACTTTAGCCTGCCCTGTGTAGGATAGGTGGTAGGCGATGAAAGAGGGGCGCTAGCTTCTCTGGAGCCATCCTTGAAATACCACCCTCGGCATGTTTGGGTTCTAACCTTGCGCCGTTATCCGGCCAAGGGACAGTATTTGGTGGGTAGTTTGACTGGGGCGGTCACCTCCTAAAGAGTAACGGAGGTGTCCCAAGGTCTCCTCAGTGTGGTTGGAAATCACACCAGAGAGTGTAAGGGCATAAGGAGGCTTAACTGTGAGAGAGACATCTCGAACAGATGCGAAAGCAGGGCCTAGTGATCCGGCGGTAACTAGTGGATGTGCCGTCGCTTAACGGATAAAAGGTACTCCGGGGATAACAGGCTTATCTCCCCCAAGAGTCCATATCGACGGGGAGGTTTGGCACCTCGATGTCGGCTCGTCGCATCCTGGGGCTGAAGCAGGTCCCAAGGGTTTGGCTGTTCGCCAATTAAAGCGGTACGCGAGCTGGGTTTAGAACGTCGTGAGACAGTTCGGTCCCTATCCGTCGTGGGCGTAGGATACTTGAAGAGGGTCTGCCTCTAGTACGAGAGGACCGAGGTGGACGAACCTCTGGTGTACCAGTTGTCCTGCTCAGGGCATTGCTGGGTAGCTATGTTCGGTTGGGATAAACGCTGAAAGCATCTAAGTGTGAAACCCACCTCAAGATTAGGTATCCCTTCTGGATTGATCCAGAGAGAGACTCCGGGTAGACTACCCGGTGGATAGGTCAGCAGTGTAAGGATAGTAATATCTTTAGCTAACTGATACTAATAAGTCGAGGACTTGACCGTTATATACCTTATACCCTCGCTTAATTTTCCCGGTGGTAATGGCGGAGGGGCCACACCTGTTCCCATCCCGAACACAGTAGTTAAGCCCTCCAGCGCCGATGGTACTGCAGGTCATCCTGTGGGAGAGTAGGACACTGCCGGGATTTTTTATTTTCTGGATTTTATTGTATAATGTAGGGGCAGACACAAGGTCTGCCCCTACGACTTATTCACTATCGACTAAATCGATTGGCAGATTGGTCGATTGGAGAATTGATAAATTGGAGAATTGGTAAATTGGAAAATTTGGGAAAAAAATTAAGTGATTGGATAGAAAACAAGGTAACTATGGCAAAAGCTAAGGGAGTAGTATTGGGATTAAGTGGAGGAATTGATTCTGCAGTAGTAGCAGTATTGTGCAAAAAAGTTTTTCCCAAACATACTTTAGCCTTAGTTATGCCTTGTCACAGTATAAATAAAGATCTTGAGGATGCTTTAGAGTTAGCTAAAAAGTTTAATATTTTTTATAAAATAATTGATTTGTCAGAAATATATGATTTATTTGTTTCTGTATTATTAGACAGTAAAGAAAAAAAAGCCAGTTTTAAATTGGCAGAAGAAAACATAAAACCCCGATTAAGAATGATAACTTTGTATTATTTTGCTAATAAATTAAATTATTTAGTTATCGGGACGGGCAATAAAACTGAGTTAATGGTGGGATATTTTACTAAATATGGGGATGGAGGAGCAGATATTTTACCTTTAGGTAATTTGTTAAAGAATCAAGTTAGAGAATTAGCAGAATATTTAAGGATTCCCAAAAAAATTATTAGTAAACCTCCTTCTGCAGGTCTTTGGAAAGGTCAAACCGATGAAGAGGAAATTGGGGTAAGTTATGAGCAATTAGATCAGTATTTAAAGATAGGCAAATTAAATAATAGAAGAATAAAAGAAATAATTCAGAAGAAAATAGTGCTAAGTGAACATAAACGAAGTACACCATCAATCCCTGATTTTTAAAATTTTTATACTTTTAGATATATAGAGAATTTTTTATAATCAAAGAAAATATTATAATAAGTAACCTAAATTTCCATTAATTTTAGTGTCTCCTCTCTGCCTGTGCGTGTTCCTGTCTGCCGTGCCGGCACAGGCAGGCGCACGCAGACAGGTAATTGAAACTAATCTTTCAATATGCTAAAATTATTAAAAAATAAATCAGGTTAAAATTTTTTTAATATTTTTTATATCTAAGGAGAAATAAATTATGTCTGGACATTCAAAATGGAGTTCCATTAAAAGAAAAAAAGGTAAAATGGATAATCAAAGAGGAAAATTATTTTCTAAATTAATTCGAGTAATAACTGTGGCTGCTCGCTCAGGGGGAGGAGATCCTGAGGCTAATGTAAAATTAAAAACTGTTATCCAATTAGCAAAAGAAAGTAATATGCCTAACGAAAATATTGAAAGAGCTGTTAAACGAGGAACTGGTGAAGCTGAAGGAGTTTCTTACGAAGAAATAGTTTATGAAGGTTACGGGCCAGGAGGGGTTGCAGTTTTAATAGAAACTTTGACTGATAATAAAAATAGAACAACTCCAGAGATTAGAAGGATTTTTTCTAAAAATGCCGGTAACTTAGGAGAAAATGGTTGTGTAGCTTGGATGTTTGATAAAAGAGGGTATTTTATCTTTGAAAAGGATAAAGTTGACGAAGATACTATTGTAGACTTGGCTCTTGAAGCAGAAGCTGAAGATGTAAAGACTGATAAGAAAAATATCGAAGTTATTACTCTACCTGAAAATTATGTAAAATTTAATAATTTAATTAAAGAACATAGTATTAATTGTTTGCTTAATGAGGTTACTTTAATTCCAAAAACTACTGTAGATTTAGAAGGTAAAAAAGCAATACAAATGCTTAATTTAATGGAACAATTAGAAGATCAGGATGATGTGCAAAAGGTTTATGCTAATTTTAATATTGCCGATGAAATTATGGAAGAAATATCAACCAGCAAGGAGAAGTTGTGATTATTTTAGGTATCGATCCTGGACTTGCTAATAGTGGATACGGTCTGATACGATATGAAAAAAAGGAAATTACATTAATTGATTATGGATGTATATTAACTAATAAAAAAGATACTTTTATTCTTAGATTAAAAAAAATATATTATAAAATAAAGGAAATTATTGAAAAATACAATCCTCAAGAAGTTGCCATTGAGGAAGTATTTTTTAATAAGAATACTAAAACTGCACTTACAGTTAGTAAAGTGCATGGTATGATAGTTATAACTGTCGCTTTAATGGGATTAGAACTTTATGAGTACACTCCATTACAAGTTAAACAAGCTACTGTAGGAAATGGGAGGGCGGAAAAATATCAAGTTCAATCGATGGTTAAAGTCCTACTCAATTTACCTAAAATTCCTCATCCTAATCATGCAGCAGATGCTTTAGCGATAGCGATTTGTCATATACATACTAAGTATTAAATCTGAAAAATTATTCTGGGAGGTTTAAATTTGATAACTTTTCTGGAAGGAATAGTTGATACAGTCGCGATAAATTATCTTATCTTGGATATTGGTGGCATTGGTTATAAAATTAATATACCTACTTATGATAATCTTGTCTTAAAAACCGGAGATAAAATTAAAATTTATACTTATTTATATTTAAGAGAAGATAAAATAATGTTATACGGATTTTTAAGTAAAAAAGAAGAAGAATTTTTTAGATTGCTGCTTGGTACACCTGGCCTAGGTCCAAAAGTAGGTTTAAATATTTTATCTAAAATGACTCCTGATGATTTTAGCAAAGCAATTCTTCAAGAAGATTTAGAATCGATAACCACGATAGTAGGAATTGGCCATAAGTTAGCCAAGAAAATTGTTTTAGAGTTGAAAGAGAAATTAAGTAAGGTAATTTTTATAGAGAAAAGTTCAGAAAAAAGTTTCATGCCCGAGATCATAAAAGATGCTATTGATGCTCTTAAAGTATTAGGTTATACCCACAAAAAAGCAATATCTGCAGTGGAAAAAACTCAAGAAAAATTTAAAGGAAAATTAAATGTAGAAGAATTAATTCGAGAATCCTTAAGGATTATTTAAAGATGATTAATTTTGTTTAATCTTTAAATTTATTATAAAAAGTATTTTTAATATTTAACGGAGTAAATAAATGGAATTAAAAGAAAAAACTATTGATTTGGGGTTAAGAAAAGAAGAACCAGATTTAGATACAAATTTAAGGCCAAAATTTTTTAAAGAATTTATTGGACAAGAGAATATTAGAAAGAATTTAAAAATTTATATAAGTGCTGCTAAAAAAAGGAAAGAACCAATTGATCATATTCTTTTATATGGACCTCCAGGTTTAGGTAAAACTACCTTGGCTTATATAATATCTAATGAAATGGGTGTCAATATTAAAATGACTTCTGGTCCAGTTATCGAAAGAGCAGGAGATTTGGCGGCAATAATTACTAATTTACAAGAAAATGATGTTTTATTTATAGATGAAATTCACCGACTAAACCGAGCAGTTGAAGAGATATTATATCCTGCTATGGAGGACTTCGAATTGGATATTTTGATTGGTAAAGGTCCGAGCGCGCGTTCCATACGTATAAGTCTACCAAAATTTACTCTTATTGGAGCTACTACTCGTACGGGGTTGATTACCTCACCCTTAAGAAGTCGCTTTGGGGTTATCACTCGAGTTGGTTATTATCAGGAAGATGAACTTGAACAGGTAGTAATAAGATCCTCTCAAATTTTAAAAGTTAAAATAACAGAAAAAGCAGTAAAAAAGATTTCCCAAAGATCGAGAGGCACTCCTCGTATCGCTAATAGACTATTAAGGAGACTTCGTGATTATGCTCAAATAAAAGGTGAAGGAATTATTACTGAAGAAATTGCTGATTATGGTTTAAATATGATGGAGATTGATAATTTTGGCTTGTGCGATATAGATAAAAAATTATTACTTACTATAATAGAAAAATTTTCAGGTGGTCCAGTAGGTTTACAAAGCTTAGCTGCTTCCATTAGTGAGGATGCAGATACTATCTGTGATGTTTACGAACCATATCTTTTGCAAAAGGGTTTTCTTCATCGAACACCTAAGGGAAGAATAGCTACAGATTTAACTTATAAACATTTTGATAAGAAAAGAAAAAAAGATATGCAGGGGAAATTGTTATAGAAAAAATTATAGCATAAAACGAAAAACGCAAAGCTAAATTCGTATTTTGTAATACGAACGAAGAATTTAAAAAGGAGATAGATCAATTGGGGAAAACAGAAAGAGGAAAGATAAAAAAGCTTTTTTTATTTTTGGGGATAAGCATTTTTTGGATTTTTATATTTAATAGAAATATTTCAGCTGTAGAAAAAATACCCTTGCCTCGAGTAGGTATATTTTTAAATCAAAATGAAATTAATATAACCGGAGATGGCGTTTTTAAGATTTATAATTTAAAATCGGAAGGTCTTATAGGTGAAGAAAATAATAAGATAATTAAGATGTTGCCTCATGAAAAAGGGATAGAAATTTTAGGGAAAGGTGTTTATTCTGGTCCTATAAAAATTGATCCAGTGGGAAAAACTAAAATTATAGTTTTAATTAATGGACAAAAGTATCGATATCGAGGGGATATTGAAGTAGATATTGATAAAGTTTCTAGAAAATTAAATATTATTAATATTATAAGTATGGAAGAATATCTTTATGGAGTTTTAAAAAAAGAAATATCTTCTCAATGGCCAGCAGAAGCCTTAAAAGCTCAAGCTATTGCCTCTAGAACTTTTGCTATCTTTACTATTAATATGAATAAATATATTGATAAAGGTTATAATATCTGCGCTACTACCAATAGTCAAGCTTATGGAGGAGTAAATCATGAAGATACTTTAACTAATAGAGCGGTTGATGAAACAAGAGGTTTAGTTATGGTTTATAATGGAAAACCAATTAATGCAGTTTATCATTCTGATAGTGGAGGCTATACCGAGGATAGTGAAAATGTTTGGGGAAGTTATATGCCTTATTTAAGAAGTGTAAAATCAATATTTGAAGAAAAAGTTTCTTCACCCCATCATACCTGGGAGTATTCTATAAATGAAAAAAATTTAACGGAGAAACTACAAGAAGAAGGTTATAAAATAGATTCAGTTGCTTCTATTAAAATAGCTAAAAAAAGCGAAACTGGCAGGATAAATGAATTAGCTTTTACCTCTGAGAATAATGAAATTATTTATATAAAAGCCAATGATTTAAGAAGATTAATTGGGCTAGATTTAATCAGAAGTACCCTTTTTGATATTAAGGCAATAGGGAAAGAATTAAATATTATAAATAATACGGAAGGTAAAGAGAGAATTGAGAAGAAAGAAGAACAAGAAGAATCAATAAAAGATATTTTAGAACAAAAAAAAGATTGGACTATTAAAGAATTAATTGAATTAATGAAAAAGAGAAAGGAAGAAGAGAAAAAGGAAGAGAAAGTATATGAGGTGGAAATCGAAAAAATAGATGTTCCTTTGACTTTTTTATTCTCTGGTTTAGGGGATGGGCATGGAGTTGGGATGTCGCAATGGGGTGCTTATGGTATGGCCGTTCAAGGAGCCAAATACCAAGATATATTAAAATATTATTATAAGGGAATAAAAATTATAAAAGAATATTAAAATAAATAAATAGGTAGAAAATGCAATTAAAAGAATTTGATTATTACCTTCCTCCGGGCTTTATTGCTCAAAAGCCAATTAGACCAAGAGATCATAGTCGTTTGATGATTCTAAATCGGTGTAAAAAAGAAATCCAACATAAAATTTTTAAAGATATTAGAAATTATCTTAAAAAAGGTGATCTTTTAGTTTTAAATAATACTAAAGTGTTACCAGTAAGATTATATGGTTTTAAAGAAAATACTAAGGGAAAAGTAGAAATTTTGCTACTTAAGTTTTTAAAAGATAAATATTGGGAAGTTTTAGTAAAACCAGGGAAGATTATTCATTTAGGTACTAAAATAATCTTTGGAGCTGAATTAGAGGGGGTAATAGAAGGTAAAGACCAAGAAAAAGGTAGCTATTTTATTCAATTTGTTTTTAGAGGTAATTTTAAAGAGGTACTAAATAAAATTGGGCAAATGCCCACCCCACCTTATATTAAGGAAAAATTGAAGAAAAAAGATGACTATCAAACGGTTTATGCCCTTCAAGATGGTTCAATAGCTGCTCCCACTGCCGGGTTTCATTTTACTAAACCCTTATTAGGAGAACTTACTTATAAAGGTATTGAAATAGCTTATTTAACTTTGCATGTTGGTCAAGGAACTTTTAAACCTATAAGAGTTTCAAAAGTAGAAGAACATAAAATGGATTCAGAGTTTTACTACCTTTCTCCTAATGTTGTTGAGAAAATTAATCAAGCCCGACGTGAAAAAAGACGGATTATTTCTGTAGGGACTACCACAACGCGTGCCTTAGAATCAGCTTTTAATATTGATAAGGATGAAGTTATAAGTGGTAGTAGGTGGAGTGAGATATTTATTTATCCCGGATATAAATTTAAAGTTATAGATGTATTGATTACTAATTTTCATCTTCCTCAATCAACTCCTCTAATACTTACTTCTGCTTTTGCTAACAAGGATTTCCTTTTAAAAGCATACCAAGAAGCGATTAGAAAAAGATATAGATTTTACAGTTTTGGAGACGCGATGATGATTATATAATTCAAGATAAGTAAAAACTGGGAAATAAAATAAATTAAAAGATTAATAAGATGGTGGAAACATTTGGCTATTATATTTGAAGTAATAAAAGAATGTAAAAAGACTAAAGCAAGGTTAGGGAAATTACATACTCCTCACGGAGTGGTTGATACTCCAATATTTATGCCAGTAGGAACTCAAGCAACAGTTAAATCTATAACTCCTCGAGAATTAGAAAGAATAGGTATTCAAATTATTTTAAGCAATTCTTATCACCTTTATTTAAGACCAGGACATAATTTGATTGCGGAAGCGGGTGGGTTGCATAAATTTATGGGTTGGAAAGGAGCCATATTAACTGATAGTGGAGGTTTTCAAATTTTTAGTTTAGGGAAATTAAATAAGATAAATGATGAAGGAGTATTTTTTAATTCACATATTGATGGTTCTAAGCATTTTATAAGTCCTGAAAAAGCTATGGAAATTCAAATGGCTTTAGGTTCTGATATAGCGATGGCTTTCGATGAATGTATACCTTATCCTTCTGGAAAATATCAGGCAGAAGTTGCTGCTCAAAGGAATATTAAGTGGGCTAAGAAGTGTAAAGAAATACATCATAATACTAATCAGGCTTTATTTGGAATTGTTCAAGGAGGAACTTTTAAAGATTTAAGAATAGAGAATGCTAATAAATTAGTGGAATTAAACTTTCCTGGATATGCTATTGGTGGATTAAGTGTAGGTGAACCAAAACCATTAATGTACGAAGTTTTAGATTATACTGTTCCTTGTTTACCCCAAAATAAACCTCGATATTTGATGGGAGTGGGAGCACCTCAAAGTATATTAGAAGGAGTAATAAGAGGAATTGATATGTTCGATTGCGTACTACCTACTAGAAATGGAAGAAATGGTTCGTTATTTACTTCTTCTGGCAAGATATCCATAATTAACGCTAAATACAAGAATGATTTTACACCTTTAGATAATAAATGTAATTGCTATACTTGCCAAAATTTTACTAGGGCTTACCTCCGTCATCTATATATGTCTAAAGAGATACTTGCTTCAGTTTTAGGAACCATTCATAATCTTTATTTTATGTCTTCTTTGATGAAAAGTATAAGGTTGGCTTTATTAGAGGACAGATTAGAGAAATTTAAAGAGGAATTCCTTTTAAATTATTTAGGTTCATTACTTAATAAAAAAAGTCAGGAGAGGGTATTCAGAAATCAGCTAATATAAGATAAATGGGTAACTAATAATATCTTAATAGTTAAAAATAATTTGCTAAATAAAGCAAAATTGTGTATAATTTAAGGGAAATTTTTAAAATAAAAAGGAAAGGTGTGGTTATAAAAAATGCAATCAATTCAACAATTTTTACCTCTGATTATTATATTTGCCATATTTTATTTTATCCTTATTCGCCCTCAGCAACAAAAGCAAAAAAAACATAAATCAATGCTAGATAGTTTACAAAAAGGTGATAAGATTATTACCATTGGTGGCTTGTATGGAATAATCAGAGAGATTAAAGGCGATGTTTTAACCTTAGAGATTGCCAAAGATGTAGTTATAAATACTACTCGTAGTGCTATCGGAGTTAAAAGAGAAAAGTAAAGATATTTTTTCAGGAAAAAGTAAGTATAGAGAGATAAATATAATTATAATAAATAATTTAAAGGCAGGTCTAATAAATAATACCTGCCTTTAAATTATTTATTACTTTAATTAGTAAAATGTTTTTCATAAACGTTCTCGTTGACAAAGAAAATATCAAAATATTATAATGATAAGGTTAAAGTATAATAAAGCAAAAAATAGTTTAAAAGATAAAGAGACAGAAAAAATTAGAAAGAGAGGTTTTTTATATGAATTGGACTAAAACCTTGAGGGTAGCCAGTGTTTTTATAGTAATTTTTGTTGCCCTTTTATTATCGCTTCCTCTAAAGGAGAAAATAAATTTGGGGTTAGATCTACAAGGAGGTTCTCATATTATTTTAGAATGTGTAGATACTCCCAATGCACCCGTAGATAATGATGCGGTAAATAGAGCATTAGAGATTATAAGAAATCGTATTGATCAATTAGGAGTTTCAGAACCGCTAATTCAGAGGCAGGGATTGCGACGTATTTTAGTTCAGTTGCCTGGCGTAGAAGACCCTGAAAATGCAGCAGAAATAATTGGCAAAACTGCTCTTTTAGAGTTTAAAAATGAAGATGGAGAAACTCAATTAACCGGGGCGCATTTAATAAATGCTAAAGCATCTTTTGACCAATTTAGTCGATCTATTGTTTTGATTGAATTTGATAAAATTGGAGCTAAAGAATTTGGGGAAGCTACTAAAAATAATGTGGGTAAAATTTTATCTATTACTTTAGACGGAAAAGAAATAACTCACCCTCGAGTAGAAGAACCGATACTTAATGGTAAGGCTGAAATTACTGGTAGTTTTACAGTAGATAGTGCAAAACAGTTAGCTTTACTTTTAAGGTCTGGTGCGCTACCGGTCAAAGTGGAAATATTGGAAAACAGATCAGTGGGACCAACTTTAGGGAGAGATTCTATTACTAAAGGAATACGAGCAGGAATAGCGGGATTGATAATAATTTTAATCTTTATGTTAATTTATTATAAGGGTTTTGGATTAATAGCAGATTTTGCTTTAGTTGTATGTATGATATTGATTGTTGGAGCCTTAGCTGGATTAAAAGCCACTTTAACTCTTCCTGGAATAGCTGGGATAATCCTTACTATTGGTATGGCAGTAGATGCAAATATACTGATTTTTGAAAGAATAAAGGAGGAGTTAAAATTGGAGAAAACTTTTCGAGCTTCCATCGATGCTGGCTTTAATAAAGCCTTTAGTTCCATATTTGACGCTAATTTTACTACTTTAATTGCAGCTATTGCCTTATTTTATTTTGGCTCGGGACCAATTAAAGGATTTGCAGTTACATTAAGTATAGGTATTTTAGCCAGTATGTTTACGGCAATTGTAGTAACTAAAATTGTTTTAGAATTAGTAACTAATAAATTTAGCTCTAAAGCTTTATTATAGGTATAGTTAAGGAGGGTATATTTAATGGATCTATTTAGGGACAAGAATTTTAATTTTATAAAGAATAGAAAAATAGCCTATACTATTTCCGCAGTTATCATACTGGTTGGCTTAATTTCGTTTATTTTTCATGGGTTTAATTTTGGGATTGATTTTATTGGAGGGACTTTGCTTCAATTAAAATTTGATAAGTCAGTTTCTACTGCGGAGATTCGAAAGATTTTAGGTGAATTTAATTTGAGTCAAAGTACAATTCAAAAATTATCTGAGAATGAATTTGTCATACGAACAGAGAATATTGATTCAGAGAAAAGAAAAGAAATTTTATCAGTTTTAAAAGAAAAATTGGCTAATCCGGAAGTATTACGTATGGAAGCAGTAGGACCAGTTATTGGAGAAGATTTAAAAAGATTATCTCTTTATGCCTTATTTTTCGCCTTTATAGGAATCATTCTTTATGTTACTTTAAGATTTGAATTTAAGTTTTCCATTGTTTCCATATTAGCACTTTTACATGATTGCTTAATTGTTTTGGGTATCTTTTCTTTGTTGAGAAAGGAAATTACTATCCAGGTAGTTGCAGCAATTCTCACTATAATAGGATATTCTGTAAATAATACTATTATAATTTTAGATCGGCTTAGAGAAAATATAAAGTTTAAAACCAGAGACATTTTTGAAAATTTAATAAATCTTAGTATTAATCAAACTTTAACTAGAACAATATTTACAACCTTAACCACTATTTTTCCAATTTTAACTTTATATTTTTTTGGCGGGATTATACTTTCTGATTTTGCTTTAGCTTTGCTTTTAGGAATGGTTGCCGGGACCTATTCTTCTATTTTTATTAGTAGTCCCTTATTAATAGAGTGGAACAAAATATTTAAGGTACATCAAAAAGGGCTTAAAATTAACCAGAAGAAAAAAGTTAATTTTTAACTTACTATAAAAGTTTATTAAATACGATTCCAAACCGAATAATAATTATTCTATGATAAAAAGAAAGATAAAAAATGCCTGAGTTTAATATATTAGGTAAAACGCTACTACTTTTTGGAGTAGTGTTGATCATTTTAGGAACTATATTTTTATTGGTGGGGAAGTTACCTTTTTCTGGCAGATTACCTGGAGATATTGTAATTCAACGAAAAAATTTTGTCTTTTACTTCCCTTTGGGTTTATGTGTGTTAATAAGTATTATTTTAACCATAATTTTTCGAATATTTAAACATTAATAAAAGAGCGAAAAACGAAAAGCGCAAAATGTAAAACTAAATTCGTATCTCGTATCTCGTCATGTTATCTTTATGCAATATGCGATACGAGGAGGGAGGGTAGAGAAGATAGAGTGGCATATACTTAAAGAAGATAAAAAATTACAATCAGAATTGTCTAAAGAATTGAATATTTCTCCAATTTTAGCCCAATTATTAATCAATAGAGGAACAAAGGAAGTGTTAAGTGCTAGAAGATTTTTAAAAGCAGACCTGAAAGATTTAAGAGATCCTTATATCTTTAAAGATATGGAGAGGGCTGTTGATAGAATATTGAAAGCAATAAATAGTGATGAAAGAATATTAATTTATGGAGATTATGATGTTGATGGAATAAGCAGTGTTGCCTTGTTATTTTTTATTTTGAAAGAATTTACCCTTAATTTATACTATCATATACCTAATCGCTTTCAAGAGGGATATGGACTAAATGAAAAGGCTATAGATATTGCCTTTGAAAATAATTTTAAATTAATTATTACTGTGGATTGTGGAATTAACTCTATTGGTGAAATAAGGAAGGCAAATAATTATGGTATAGACGTCATAGTAATTGACCATCATCAACCTCAAAAAGATGTTCCTTCTGCTATAGCAATAATAAACCCTAAATATGATATAAATTATCCCTTTGGAGAATTAGCAGGGGTGGGGGTAAGTTATAAAGTAGCTCAAGCCCTATATTTAAAATTGAAAAGAAATCAGGGAGATTTACGAAATCTACTTGATTATGTAGCATTGGGGTCAATTGCTGATTCTGTTCCCTTTATTGATGAAAATCGTATTTTAATTAAGTGTGGATTAAAGGTACTTAATCAAACTGATAAAGAAGGTTTGAAAGCATTAATAGTGGAGAGTGGAGTAAATTATGGCAATTTGGGTACCAAAGAAGTTAATTTTGCTCTTGCTCCCCGAATAAATGCAGCAGGGAGGTTGGATGATCCCAAATTGGCTTTAGAATTACTACTAACTGATTCTGAATCCAAAGCTAAATATTTATCCCGAAAATTAAGTGAAATAAACAAATACCGACAGGATGTTGGAGATAATATATTAAGGGAAGCTAGGGAATTTGCTTTTAAACAATTAAAAGATGAAGATAATAAGATATTAGTTTTTGCTTCAGAGGATTGGAATCAAGGGGTGATTGGCATAATAGCCTCTAGATTAGTAGATGAATTTAATCGTCCTATAATTATTATTTCTAAAAAAGATGGAATAGGGAAAGGGTCAGGAAGGAGTATCAAGGGTTTTCATTTATATAAAGCTCTAGAATTATGTAAAGATATTTTAATAAACTTTGGTGGTCATCAGTTAGCTGCGGGTATCACCATAGAGTATAATAAAATTCCTGAGTTTAAGTCAAGGATAAATAAAATTGCTCAAGAATTTATTAACGAAGATGATCTAAATCCAGAATTAGAAGTAGACGCCCAAATTTCATTAAGTGATATTAATTTTAACTTAATTAAAGATATCAATGTTTTGGAACCATTTGGGTCAGGAAATCCTCAACCTGTATTTTGCAGTTTTAAAAACATGATATACGATTGGCAGTTGGTTGGTCAAAGTAGAGAGCACCTTAAACTAAAAATTAAGGAAGAGAATAAAATATTAGAAGGAATTGGATTTGGACTAAGTAAAATAGGAAGCCAAATATTTCCTGAAAGTAAGGTGGTAGACTTAGCCTTTAATATCGAATTAAATAAATGGAATGGAACAGAAAATATTCAATTAAATATAAAAGGTATAAAAACTATTTTTTAGGAGGCAGATAAAAAGTGATAGATTTAAAAGAAAAAATTAGAAATATTCCAGATTTTCCCGTAAAAGGCATTCAATTTAAAGACATTACTACTCTACTGAAAGATAGAAAAGCTTTTAAATATAGCATTGATGAAATAACTAAGTACTGTAGTAAATATCAAATTGACTATATTGCCGGAATAGAAGCTCGTGGTTTTATTATAGGTGCTCCAGTAGCTTATCAATTAGGGGTTGGATTTCTACCCATTAGAAAAGCAGAGAAACTCCCGAGTGAAGTGGAGAGAGTATCTTACCAGTTAGAATATGGAGAAAATATATTGGAAATGCATAAAGATGCTATCAATAATGGGGATAAAGTTATGGTAGTTGATGATCTTTTAGCTACTGGTGGTACCACAGCTGCAGTATTTAAGTTGATAAAAAAATTGGGTGGAAAAGTTATAGGTGCTTCCTTTGTAATTGAACTTAAATTTTTAAATCCCCGAAAGAAATTAGAAGGATACCATATTTTTTCTTTAGTTCAATATGATTAAATTATCAATATCGTATCTCGTATCCTATGAACTAAAAACTTGCATTTAATACTAAAAACTAATGACATTACTCACTATCGACTAGTAAATTGGTCAATTGGAAAATTGGTTAATTAAACATACTTGCATCTTACATCTTACTTCTTGTATTTTAACTAACGACTATTCACTATATACTATCGACTAATAAAGAAGGTGCATATTATTTCTGAATTAACTTTAATAAGATATGTTTTAAAAAGAATATCCCAATATACTCCCCAAGCCGATCTAAATTTAGTGAAAAAAGCCTACAGGTATTCTATAAAAGCTCACCAGAGTCAAAATAGGTATTCTGGACAACCTTATATTTTTCACCTTTTAGAGGTAGCTAAAATATTAGCAGATTTGGAGCTTGATGTAATTACCATTGCAGCAGGAATTTTGCACGATGTAATAGAAGATACTGATACACAATTATCTACGATTAAAGAAGAATTTGGTGAAGAAATAACCATGCTGGTTAATGGTGTTACTAAGTTAAGCAGAATTTCTTTTAAAACCCAAGAAGAGCAACAAGCGGAAAATTTCCGTAAAATGTTTTTAGCGATGGCTGAAGATGTAAGGGTAATCCTGATAAAATTAGCAGACCGCCTAAATAATATGAGGACTTTACAATATATACAGCCATTTAGGAGATTAAAAATAGCCCGAGAAACATTAGATATTTATGTACCCATTGCTAACAGATTGGGAATTTCCAAGATTCAATGGGAGTTAGAAGACCTTTCTTTACTTTATTTAGAACCAATACAATATAAGGCGTTAGTGAATAGGATTTCTAAAAATCGATTAGAAAGGGAAAAGTATGTTGAATCAATAAAAGAGACTATAAAAAAAGAATTACAAAAGGTAAAGATAGAAGCAGAAATTCATGGTCGACCAAAAAATATATATAGTATTTACACAAAGATGAAAGAGAGAGAAAAAGATTTTTTCCAGATATATGATTTAATAGCAATTAGAATAATTTGTAATTCTGTTAAAGATTGTTATGCTATATTGGGATTATTGCATTCAATTTGGAAACCTATACCAGGTCGATTTAAAGATTATATTGCTATGCCTAAATCAAATATGTATCAATCTTTACATACTACAGTAGTTACATCTCAAGGTGAACCTTTAGAAATACAAATTCGAACTTGGGAGATGCATAAAACTGCTGAATACGGAATAGCCGCTCATTGGAAATATAAAGAAAAGATCGATTTAAAAAAAGATAAAAAATTAGAAGAAAGGCTTTCCTGGTTAAGACAGATATTAGAATGGCAGAAAGATTTAAAAGATCCCAAGGAATTTATGGAGAGTTTAAAAATTGGCCTTTTCCAGGATGAAGTTTTTACTTTTACTCCTAAAGGCGATGTAAAGATATTACCTTCGGGTTCTACCCCTATAGATTTTGCTTATATTATACATACAGATGTTGGCCATAGTTGTGTAGGGGCTAAAGTTAATAAGAAGATAGTGCCTTTAGATTATAAATTAAAGAGTGGAGACATTGTGGAGATATTAACTTCTAAATTAAATCGAAATCCTAGTAGGGATTGGTTAAAATTAGTAAAAACATCAGGGGCAAAAAATAAAATTAGACTCTGGTTTAAAAAGGAGATGAGAGAAGAGAATATTCAAAAAGGAAGAGATATTTTAGAAAAAGAGATAGAAAAATATAGAATTGAAACCTCTTCCGAACTTACTAAAAAATTAAAAAACGCTAGTATTGAATTAGGTTTTTTAGAATTGGAGGCAATGTTTGAGAATATTGGATATGGAAAATTGACCCCCTTTCAGGTTTTATCTAAAATAATCCCTCAAGAAAAAATCCCTCAAGTTCTCCCTATGGTAAAAGTAAAAAAACAAATCGATCAAGGTATTAGAGTGCAAGGAATTAATGATGTTATGATAAAATTTGCTCGGTGTTGCAATCCTGTTCCTGGTGACGAAATAATTGGGTATATCACCAGAGGAAGAGGTGTATCTGTACATAAAATAGATTGTTCTAATATTGATTTTATTTCCGCCGAAAAAGATCGATTAGTTAAGGTTGAATGGATAAAGACAGAAGAATTGTTTTATCCAGTAAAAATAAAGATAACAGCTGATGACCGATCAAATTTAGTAGCTGATATTATGTTAGTTTTTTCTAATTTTAAGATTTCAGTCAGTGCTATACATGCAGTAACTAATAAAAATAATATTGCTAATATAGATATAGCTCTTTCTATTAATAATCTTGATCAACTTAAAGAAATAATCAAGAAAATAAAAAAAGTAAAAAGTGTATTAACTGTGAAAAGAGCAAAAACATTTTAATATTAATGGGATAAGAAAAAGAATTTTTTATCTGGAGGAGTAAATAATGAGAGCAGTGGTACAAAGGGTAAAAGAGGGATCGGTAGAGATTAAAGAAAAAGAAATAGGAAAGATAGGACAAGGTTTGGTAGTTCTTTTGGGAGTTGGTCAGAATGATTCCGAAAAGGATGCGGAATATATTGCTGAAAAGATAATAAATTTACGAATATTTGAAGATAAAGAAGGAAAAATGAATCTTTCTTTGAAAAATATAAATGGTCAAATTTTAGTTATATCACAATTTACCTTATATGGAGATTGCAAAAAAGGGAGGCGTCCTAGTTTTATTTCTGCTGCTCTTCCTGATAAAGCAGTGAAATTATATGAATATTTTGTAAGATGTATAAAAAATTATAATCTTAAAGTAGAAACTGGGCAATTCCAAGCAATGATGTTAGTAAAAATTTTTAATGATGGTCCAGTTACCATTTTTTTGGATAGTGAAAAGTTAATTTAAAAAATTGTTTAGGGATTCATTATTTTTAATTTTATTAAGATAGTTTTTTAAAGGAGAAAATATGAAGTTACCTCTTATTATTGGACATAGAGGAGCGAAGGGAATTGCTCCTGAAAATAGCCTTTCTGGTTTTAAAAAAGCAATTGAGTTAGGGATAGATGGAGTAGAGTTGGATATACATCTTACTAAAGATGAAAAATTAGTCGTAATTCATGATATGGATTTAAAAAGATTCAGTGGATTAAAGATTCCTATTAAACAACTTACTTTAGAAGAATTGAAAAAATATAATATTTCTGAGCAGTTTATAAAAAATCAGGAGAAAGTTTTGAAGAAATTGCCTGAAGAAAAAAGGTATTTTTTAGAATTAAGGGCAATTCAAGCTAATGTATTTAATCTGAATATTTTTGAACAAATAACTAAAAAGAAAATTAGTTTTTATTTACATTGGGATGGCAAGCAATTTGACATAGTTAAAAAGTTATTTTTGTCCAGAAACGATGGAGAGAAGATAGGATTTAAACAAGTAAAAATTAAAAAGAAAGAAATACTGGATTTAAACAATAAAGGGATAAAGAAATATCCTAATGAACACATTCCTTCGCTTAGAGCAGTACTTAATATTTTAAAAGGAAAACTTTTTGTAAATATTGAGATTAAGGGAGGAGAAAGAATTTATCCTGGAATTATAGATAGTTTAGTAAAAGAGACAGAGAGTTTTGGATATAATAATATTCTTTTTTCTTGTTTTGATAGAAATACGATAATTTTATTAAAAGAAAGATATCCCAAACTAAAAGTGAATGGTTTATATTCCAAGCTGATAATTCCAAAAAGTTATATTAATGGATTAGATGGATTAAACCCAAGTAATTTTTGGTGTACCAAAAGACTTGTTTCTTATTTGCATCAGATAGGTAAGACAGTGTATGTATGGACAATTGATAAAGATCTAGATATGATACGCTTTATTTTGTATGGAGTGGATGGTATTGTTACCAACTATCCTCAGGTTCTGAAAAAAATAAGCAAAGCACTACAAGCTATTTTTGGGGATATTTGTTAAATGATTCTCCTATTCTAAAACGAAAACTGCTTTAATAATTGGTATGGTTTAAAGTGAATATTATTATGTGGAAGGGTTATAAAAAATGTTTCTAAAAAAACTAGTAGTAGGAGCGTTAGAAACCAATTGTTATTTGATTGGTTGTAAGAAGACTAAAAAAGCAGCAGTGATTGATCCGGGAGGGGAAGAAGAGGTAGATTTGATTTTAAAACTTTTACAAGAAAATAATTTTGATTTGAAATATATTATAAATACTCATGGGCATATCGACCATATTGCTGGTAATAGAAGGCTTAAAGATAAGACCATGGCTTCTTTATTAATCCACAAATTAGATGCTGATATGTTAGTGGATACTAATAAAAATTTTTCCATTTTCATGGGTAAAGAAATATGTTCTCCTCCCGCAGATATCTTTTTAGAAGAAGGAGATGAAATAATTTTAGGTTCATTAAAGTTGACCGTATTCCATACTCCAGGTCATACTCCGGGTGGTATTTCTCTTATTTTAGATAATGTAATCTTTACCGGCGATACTTTATTTGCTGGAGGCATTGGCCGTACTGACCTGCCTGGTGGCTCTTATCAAGATTTGCAGAGGTCAATTAAAGAAAAATTGTTGATTTTGGATAATAGTAAGATAATTTATCCTGGACATGGCCCAGATTCAACTATAGGTGAGGAAAGAAGAACCAATCCTTATTTGAAAAATTGACCAATTTACCGATTTAATATAAACTAAGATACAATTTATAAAGGAATTTTAATAAAAGAAAGGAGTACAAGGGATGAATTATGGAATAAAGGATATTAAATTAGCTGAAAAAGGGAAAGATAGAATTGAATGGGCTGAAAATCAAATGCCAGTACTTTTAGCTATAAGAAAAAAATTCACTGAGAAAAGACCTATAAAAGGGATTAAGATAGCAGCCTGTTTACATGTAACTACTGAAACAGCTAATCTGGTAAGAACTTTAAAAGCAGGAGGAGCGGAAGTATCTCTCTGTGCTTCTAATCCTTTAAGTACCCAGGATGATGTGGCTGCTTCTTTAGTTAAGGATTATGGGATTCCAGTATTTGCAATTAAGGGAGAGGATAAAGATATTTATTATCAACATATTAACCAAGTATTAAATTATAGACCTAATATTACTATGGATGATGGAGCAGATCTGGTCTCAACTATCCACTCTCAGAAAAAAGAATTAATTAAAGAGATTATTGCTGGGACTGAAGAGACTACCACTGGAGTTATTCGATTAAGAAGTATGGAGAAAAATAAAGCTTTAAAATATCCAATTATAGCTGTGAATGATGCGCAAACTAAATATCTCTTTGATAATAGATATGGTACAGGACAGAGCACTCTTGATGGTTTGTTAAGAGCTACTAATATCTTAGTTGCCGGAAAGAAATTCGTGATCTGTGGATATGGTTGGTGTGCTCGAGGTCTAGCAGTGAGGGCTAATGGTATGGGTGCTCAGGTTATAATTACCGAAGTCGATCCCATAAAGGCATTAGAAGCAGTAATGGATGGTTATCAGGTTATGCCTATAAAAGAGGCAGCTAAAATCGGAGATATTTTTATTACTCTGACTGGTGATATAAATGTGATATCAGAAGAGGAGTTTCCTTTAATGAAGGATGGAGTAATTTTAGCTAATTCTGGACACTTTAATGTAGAAATTAATATAAGAGCTTTAGAAAATTTAGCAGTAAGTAAAAAGAAAATTAGAGAATATATAGAAGAATATACTTTAAAAAGCAGTAAAAAAATAAATCTTTTAGCAGAAGGTAGACTTTTAAATTTATCTGCAGCTGAAGGACATCCTGCTAGCGTGATGGATATGAGTTTTGCTGATCAAGCTTTATCTGTTGAATATTTAGTTAAAGAAGGTAAAACTTTAAGTAAGAAGGTGTATAGTGTCCCTGGAGATATTGATAAAGAGATTGCCAGACTAAAATTAGAATCGATGAAAATAAAGATTGATAAACTTACTGAAGAACAAGAAAGATATCTCTCTTCTTGGAAGGTGGGAACATAATTTCTGGCAAATAAGGAATCAAATAACTATTGAATTAAGGTTAGCATGAATCACCAAAATGTGGTAGAATATATAAAAGAAGGGTTGCTTAATTTTATTTTTCCTTTAGATTGTAAAATATGTGAAAAACCAATCCGGGAATCTAAAGGATATTCAATCTGCGAGGATTGTTTTAAAACCATTGACTTAATTGATAAGCCCTATTGTGTAAAGTGTGGTAAACCCTTCCTAATATCTACTGATTTATTTATGCAAGATAGGGAAATTTTATGTGTTGATTGTAAGAAGAAAAAATATTCATTCGAATTCGCTCGTTCTATTGGAATATACCAGAAAGTATTAAAAGAGTGTATCCATCTCTTTAAATACTATGGAGAGAAAAAATTAGCTGAACCATTAGGAAATTTAATGATAAATTATTTATTAAAGAATGATGAATTTAAAAAG
>Ga0209610_1000323_pt1 | contig 24965 bp, 26 predicted proteins | sample LakKivw275mmetaG_FD_184137 | JGI IMG/M metagenome (GOLD analysis project Ga0209610, IMG submission 184137) | Anoxic lake water microbial communities from Lake Kivu, Rwanda to study Microbial Dark Matter (Phase II) - Lake Kivu water 275m metaG... | ecosystem: Environmental > Aquatic > Freshwater...
ATCTAAACGATGAACAAGACAACAAATTGATTTTAAACAATCTAGAGTACATGGGGTACTACTACGAAATCTACTTAGCCCAAAAATTCTTGGAACATGCAGATAAGATTACTCTCAAATTCAAAAAGAACGGAAAAATATCTGACGAGTGCTTCGATAAAATAAAGATGAAGTATGAGACTATTAGAGATATTGCAATACATTATCTTATAGTGCCCTCTCTTGATTCAGAAAAATTCGATTTTAAAATCTTTTTCCCCGAGGGTGACCAAAAATTGTTACAAAATATCCTAGCATAAACTCCGTAGTAGTTGTTGACAATACTTCCTGCTTGAACTTCTGCAAGGATATTTCTCTTCCTGCATTAAATGTGAAACATACTCATAGGAATAAGAAGCAGATAGAAAGATTCTTTAAGTACGCTAAGAGTATTGGATGTCGTTGCATCTACTTCACACCAGTCGATAGAAGCGAAGAGAACCTCTTTAAAAATCGTGTCAACCAGAGAGTACAAGAATTCCTCATCGAAAACAAATTAGACGCTCTTGTAAAAATCCATTCAATGATGTTAAAAGTGCTCGAGCAAATTGAAGAACACGAGGGAGAACTTGCAGATTATATTGAGGAACTCCCCCGCAAAGTTGATCATAAAACCTTAGAAGGCGTCAAAAAATTTTTCGAGAGAGTAAAGAAGCCCCTTGGTAACAAACCAGACGGGACTCAAGTTAACCCCATCCCTGAAGAGGAGGATATGGTTGTATTATCTAGAGCAATCTCTCTAGACCAATACTCTGAGCGATTTATTCTCTCGGGTGATAGACACTTTACAGAATACTCAGAGGAGATAGTGAACGAGTACAACATCCATATAATCAACGAGAACAAACTGAGTGAATATTTATCCCCTATCTGCTAACTGTCTGATGCCAGTAACATTCATAGTTTAGTGCTCTAGCACTATAAAACAGGAAAAAGGGTTCCCTTTTTGAACTATCTGATTTTTATACTATCAGCACTAATAATTAACACTATTAGCACTACATTAACGATGACACAAAAACCTAGGGAAAACCCCCCTCGAGAAGGTAAAAAAAGACAAAGAAGGGTTATCAAAGTAACTAAGATAACATGTTCCAGAAGGCCTGATGGAGGCGTCCAGTACAAAACCACAGTCCCTTCGTGGGTTGTTGAGAAATTTCTTGGTGCTAAAATCGGTGATAGCATAGAATGGGACTTCTTCAAAGGTAACGTGATAATCCGGTTAGTTGAACCAGAATGACGGATGGTGAAGTATTTAAATTCGGATTTCCAAAATATAATTCGGAAAACCAAAAATGTATCTAAATAAGATAATCGGCACGAGCACCAAGGTGAATGCACTCTACGCCCTGCTCAGAAATCCCCAGAAAGCATACATCGAAAAAGACCTGGCCAGGGAGGCAGACACCTCAATATCGGAAATCAACCGCCAGCTGCCAGACCTCGTGGCAGCAGGCCTGGTTTCCATGGAACGCGTAGGGAAAATCAAGAGATACCAGATAAACACCAAACACTTCCTGTACCGCCCGTTGCGCAACCTGTTCGAGGACCTGAACAAGATTTATCGAGAAATCGGAGACAAAATAACCCAACACATAGTCAAAAAACAACCCAACGTTATCCAAGCAGTTATCCTCATGGGGAGTCTTGTCCGGGGGGAGGTACGTTCCGACATCATTCAGACCCCAAGCGACATCGACCTGTTGTTTGTGGTCAAAAAAAGAGGGGGTGAAATCAAAAACCTGCTGCTGGATTACATAAACCACACGATAGTTCCGGAGTACGGCATCGCATGCTATCCCATTGTTTTAACGGTTGACGAGTATAAAAAAGGCCTAAAAAACAACTCATTCGTTATAGAAGCCCACGCCAACGGAGAGGTGTTGTACGGTGAGAAACCGAAAAAGTTTGGTTGAATGGTGTCTAACCAAGGCGGAAGAATACTTAGGATCTGCAGGCGACAACCTCAAAAACGACCGGTTATACCCTGCAGCAGAGGAGATATTCAGAGCCGTGGAAACGACCCTAGAGGCCTTGTTGTATCTGAGCGGTGTGAACAAGATAGAGTACCGACACCACGGGAAAGAATTTGTAGGCAGACTTGCCCTACAGTATCTGATTAGAAACACCCTGCTCAAGCAGGAAAGGATATCCAAACAAGAACATGACTTCTATCTAACGCTTGCCACTGAACTGCACCAAGCAGGATACAGTTATGGTACCACCTTCCACAAAAGAAGACTGGAAGAATACATAGAATTCGCGGAAAAACTGTTTTACAAAGTAAAAGCACTTGCTGCTGAGTAGGAAGCAATATGAAAAAGGCAGCCGTCTACGTCAGGGTCAGCACAACCAAGCAGGCCAATGAAGGGTATTCCTTAGAGGCCCAAGAGAAAACCCTGAAAAAGTTCGTCAGGGACAGGGGCTGGAACCTTCACAGGGTGTATAAGGATGCAGGGGTGAGCGGCGGCACTGTCAGGAGAGATGCGTTCCAGAAGCTCCTGAACGCTGCGGAGAGGGGGATGTTCGATGTCGTGGTGGTGTACAAGCTCGACCGCTTCTCCAGAAGCCTCGGGGACCTGATAGAAACACTAAACAAGCTGGGACATTGCAGAAGATCTGGGTTATGTCATAGGCCCATCGTTGGGGGAATAGTGGCAGAATTTTACAAAGATATCACTATACCTTTCATCTTTCTCGGGGTGTTACTATTACTGTTAGTTCTTCCAGTAATACTCATTAAAACCAAAATCCCCAGCTAATTTAAAAAACCAGAGCAGATGAGAAAAACCTGCCGGATTTACATTAACCCTAACTCTTTCTTCAGTTCGCAGACCTTACACACATCGCCCGCGGAAAGTTCTCCGCAAATTTTGCATTTCTTTATGCTGCCCGTGGTTTTTTTCTTCATCAGCAAAGCAAGTTCGTCAGTGGTTTTAAGAAGCTGGAACTTGCTGCCGGGGTGTTTTTTCTCTATCTCGTTTATGCAGTTCCTGATGCTGTTCCTGAATGCGTTTTCCAGGTAGGGACAGTCCTTAAAATTAACCCTAAAACCCTGAAGTTTCGCGTACATTTGCACTTCCTCTTCCGGGGTTTCACGCAGCGGTTTTATGCGCGGAACAAAGCCCTCAAAACGTTTCACTCCGACCTCTGCGCCCGCTCTGGCGATGCGTTGCATGTCCCCGCGTATGAGGTTCATCATGGTTGCCTGCACTTCGTCGTCAAGGTTGTGGCCTGTCGCGATTTTGTTTACCTTCAGCTTCAGGGCTTTGGAGTTCAACAATCTGCGGCGCATGACACCGCAGTAGGTGCAGGCCTTTGTGGTGTCGGTTTTTCTCCTCATGATTTCGTCCACGGTAAGGCCGAACTCCTTCTTGAACGAGTATATGTAATGCCTGACCCCGAGTTTTTTGCATATCTCTTTTGTGTTTTTCAAAAATTTTTTATTATTCTTTTTTATTCCAGGGTCAATGGTTATTGCAATTATTTCGGATTTCGGCGCGCGTTCCGATAGTTTTTTAAGAATTTTCAGAACAGTTACAGAATCCTTCCCGCCTGACAGCGCGACTGCGATTTTGTCGGTCGGATTGAACAGTTTGTTGGTTCTTATCGTTCTGCGAACTCTTTTTTCAAAAAATTCAATGAAACAGCGTTTACAAAAACGGGTTTTGAAATACCTGAGTTCCACAACGCTTTTGTTTTTGCATCTCGAGCATTTCATTTCTTTTTTATTCCGTATTTTTCCTCAAGCTTCTCAAGAACCTGTTCGATGTATTCAACACCGTCATCTATCAGCGGTTTTGTGTTTTCCCTGAACGCGGTTGACGGGCTTTTGTTTCCCGTAAAAACGTACCTGCTGCCCATCCTGTCAATCAGCTTTATTTCGCGGAAGTATCTCATCCAAATCTGTATGTTCCTGTCTGTCAAACCCTTCTTCACGTCCTTCATGCCGCGTTTTTTTCTTGCGTTTAGGATCTCTTTTTTGATGTTTTCCGTCGTCAGGGTGATGTCCTTCCCTTTTGCGATGAGCATCACCTCAAGAATATCGCAGGCAACGTCCGAGGTTATCCCTAAAGCCTTTAAAAACTGCTCGGTGAGCTCCCTGCGGTTTTCGGTTTCCATGGTGGTGTCGTCATACCATCTTATGTTTATGTCGAAAATAGGCTTCATCTAAAATACCTCTACTCTTTTTATTTTTTATATAAAGAAGACAGCCTTTGTTTTAACTCAGGCAAATCTTTTTTCAAGACAATCCAGACCCGTTTTATGTTAACACCAAAATATCCGTGTATGAGGATATCTCTCATGCCTGCAATCTTTTTCCAAGGTATTTCAGAATGCTTGTTTTTGAATTCTTCATCCAAACATTTAACTGCTTCCCCAATAATCTCAAGCCTTCTTACAACAGCATCCTGAACCTGGCGATTCGAATTAAATTCTTCTTCAGTCAGCGATTTAGTGTATTCCTCAATAGCCAAAATGCTTTCAAGAACATCATTGAGATAAACCTTGCTGTCTCTTCTCATAAAATAACCACCTGTTCACCCAGTATATTCTTCCTAATCATAGGCTTTATCGCGTCGTATTCCACCAAATCCACTCTTCTACCAACAACTTCCTCGAGGTCTATCTTCAATCCTACTAAATCAAGTAAACTCAAATCGTCTTTGATATCTACAAGGATATCCAGATCGCTATCTTTATCCCCTTCGCCCCTTACCAACGAGCCGAAGATACCGGATCTCCTGACACCATAACGCTTCAGCACCGGGACAATCTTCTTCCTTAGTTTTTCAATATCCATCATTACATCACTAATAATCTCTTAAGCGCTGATTGTATAAAAATCTCCAGAACACTATCTTTTTCCATTTATCCTATGTAATCCAATATAACTCACAGGTAAAAAAATGAAGTTTCTCGTTTCTGTTGTTAATGAAAAAGAAGCCAGAATGGCAGTGAAGGGCGGCGCTGACATAATCGACGTGAAAAATCCTGCTGAGGGTTCGCTTGGCGCAAACTTTCCATGGATAGTCCGGAACGTTCGGAAAGCGGTTCCGAAAAAAATTGAAGTGAGTGCTACAATCGGCGATTTTCCGAATTTGCCGGGAACTGCCGCACTTGCTTCTCTCGGGGCAGCGTCATGCGGCGTTGACTACGTGAAGGTCGGATTGTTCGGAACGAAAAACGAGAAAGAGGCAGTGGCACTGGCATCCGCAGTTGTTAGGGCAGTGAAAACTTATAATTTTAACAATCATAAAAAAACAAAAATTGTAATTGCCGGTTATGCGGATTTCAAGAAAATAGGTTCAGTCAACCCTTTTTTGCTACCGAAAATCGCCTCCAAGGTCGGAGCCGATTTCGTGATGATAGATACCGCAATAAAAAACGGAAGCAATCTTTTTGGGTTTTTTTCTTTACCTGAATTGAAAAAATTCGTTGACCAAGCGCATAAAAAAAATCTAGGAGCCGCGTTTGGCGGTTCATTGAAGAAAGAGGACGTAAAAAAATTGTTCCTGACGGGTGTTGATGTTGCCGGCTTCAGAACCGCTGTTTGTGCGGGCGGAAACCGTCTGGACGAAATAAGCATGAAGCGCGTGTCCGAACTCAAACAGCAATTTTTAAGCAGTGAAACAATATAGCTACAAAAATGGCTGACGAACCCGTGATGGTAAAAACGTTCAAGGAGAATGTTGATGTTGATACTCGCATAAAGGAAGGTGGCATTCTTGCGACCTTTTACTTGGAAGTTCAGGGCAACGACCGCGAGGCTGCACAGAAGGCCCTCGAGAATACCATATTCGACAGGATGAAAAAAGAGCCGGAAGCCGTTCTCCTGGAGGCAAAGATGTACGACCTGAAAAAGGAAAAAGTCGGCGAAGAGGAGTTCTACTCCGGCGTTGCGGAGGTGAAATTCTTGGCAACCGATTTCAGGTGGTTTGTGAACATCGTCATGAGATACGGACCGGCAGCAATAGAGATACACCAGCCGGACGAGGTTCATCTGACTTCTGACGAGATGCATTCGCTCGTTGCGGACGTCAGCGACACGAGCCAGATTCTGACCGCGCAGCTCATAAACCTGCTCAAGGACGACGAGCGGAGAGCGATTTACCATAAGATACTCGCGGAAGCCAAAGGGAAAAAATAGCCCCAACGCGGTTTTTTATAAAACAAAATCTAATGATTCACGATGAGATGCAAAATACTTTTTGCGCTGGTGATTTTTGCAACGGCACAGTACGCAACCGCACAGACGTTAGAAGGGTCGACAAAGACCGTAAATTACGTTGACCTTCTGATAGACGAGAGCGGAGTCGTGAATGTGAACTACGACCTTGAGATTCGTAGTGCCGATGGGGACCGCTTCTGGATTCCGGTACCTTCAGACGCAGACAAAATCTCGGTTTCGGATGCAAGCGGGAGTGTGCAATATAAACTTGTGCAGTCGAATGAAACGTCGTTGCTGGAATTCTACCCCAAGCCGGCAGGCAAGATAGCAATCGCTTTCAAAACACAGGGTTTGACAAGCAAGTTTGCAGGCGTCTGGAGGTTATCCACATCCTTGGATGTCACACCGCAAAAGACCATAGTGAGGATAAAGTTTCCGGACAATTCAAACACGAAGGTAATGAACATAACCCCGCATGATGTTCTAATGACCCCGGTTAAGGATGGCCTGTGGCTGTACCCGCAAACCACGGAAAATGGTTCGTTTACGTTTTCTATCGATTACACCATCGGAGAGATCCCCGTATCCCGAGCGGTGAGCGGCTATGTCGTTCCATTGCTGATTGTTCTTCTGGTTTTGCTGTCGCTCTTTATCCTGTTTTCCAAAAGACGCGCAAAAGGAAAGGAAGGGGAAAAAACCGAACCCGAAACCGTCAAACCGAAACCCGAAGAAGTAAAGGAAGCAGTAATCGAACCTGCAGAAACGCCCGAAGAGGTAAAAAAGACAGATGAGGAAAAACCAAAATCTAAAAAAGTAAAAGAACCCGTGCTGAACGTGCTGGAAGACCGCGAGAAGGAAATCGTCGAGTTACTAGCGGAAAATCCGGATGAGGAGATAACCCAGGCATACATCTACAAAACGACAAAAATACCAAAAGCAACCCTTTCGGACTTAATAAAGAATTTAGAGGCCCGCAATATAATAGACAAGAGAAAGGATGGCAGATTGGTTTGGATAAAGCTCAAAGAAGACGTTTTAGGGTGAAATAAGCATTAACGAACGTTTTTTAGTTAAAATAAGTAATCATGAACGTTTTTTAAAGTAAAACCCGTATACGTTCGGCCTTAGATATAAATATATGTATTTTTAATTTATAGTAGCAAATATGCATAGCACATTTGCTTTTATTAAAAAATAAAAAAACGGAGGAAAACCAATGAAATCTATGTATGTAAAACGAATTGGTTCCGTGGCAGCAGGTGCTGTTATGCTGGGAGCTGCTCTTTCGGGAGCTGTCAGCGCAGCATTTGATGACACCGGTTTAACCAAGGGGTTTTTCTACGATGCCAACTACAACCCGATCGTCCAGATCGTGGTCGGGGAAAAGGGTATGGCATCAGACAGCGTTGCAGCAGGTAATGTTGCGGCAACGATTGGTAACCTAGCTTACAAGACAAGCCAGGTAACCGCGACAGCAGGAACAGCGACAGGTGAGGTTGTAATCGGCGTACAGGCAACCGGAGCAACCGGTAAGTACGTACAAGGAACCAACCGAACACTGATGTCTAACTTCTACAACGAGAATGTAGGTCTGACGTTCCTGAACGAGACACAAACATACACAAGAGGTGAATTCATCACCTACAGTGTTGCTTGTAACGTACAGGAAAGGACATCTGCAGGTATTCTAAAGAAAGGCGAATACGGCAACATACACTGCCTGTTCTGTGAGACTCTCTGCCTTGGAGAGCTTGAAAACCCAACCCACGAAATGGAGGAGAAAATCACCGTAGATTACTCCAAGATGGTGTGGTACGAGAAGGGTTTGAACGACGAGGCAGGCGAGGATTTAGAACTTGCGGTAGAGAGCAGAGCCTTGGAATACATTGTAGATACCGGCGAGATACCAATGACAAGAATTGGTACTTCTTCAAGCCCAGTGGACTTCGAGTACAGAGGTAAGATGTTATTCCTTGGTGACGAGTACTACGTAAAGAACATCAAGGGGACAACCGAAGTAAACTTAGCAAAGGGCCAAGTTCTTGACGACATAAGCAGCGAGGGTTTCACCGCAGAATATCAGGGCTACAAGTTTAAGATAGACCACCTGATATACTCGCAGGAGTACCAGGTTGCAGGTATTCTCTTAGATGTCGAGAAGCCAGACGGAACCGTTGTACAAGTACAGTTATCAAAGATGGCAAACGGCAAGATTGACAACCTCGAGATTGCCGGCGTTTACGCAGAGGAATCTGACAACGTTGCCAGCGCTTCGATAATTGTGTACGACCTGTCGTCAGAGATAATACTTGAAAACGGTAAGACCCTAAAGGTTGGCGGGAAGGAAAGTAAGTACTGGAAGGTTACTTTCGGTACCATAGCCTCTAGCACGGGTTCCCCATGGACTGATCTTGATACATCCGAGTATAGGTCAGAAACAGCATCGGGGTACACCGTCCTGAACAACATAACCATCACCTACACACACAGTTTCACACTGGAGGAAGGTGAGGCCATTGATTACCCAGCGACATTCAAGCTGGTATTTAATGGTTTCAGGACAAACGACTATGTCAAGAGCCCATGCTCTGGTGCCAACGAGGGCAACATCCTTCTGGACAAGGATGAGAAGTACAAGCTATTGCTGAGCTTCACCGGAGACGACAGACAGAGATACAACGACGTGCGCTTGGATAGCGGTCCGTTCACGGTTGGTGACAAATTCCTCGTGAATGGTAAGACGTACGAGTTTACCGAGTACACAGAGAAGGAGAACAGCAGGCAGATGGGTGTCAAGTTGAAGAACCTCTTCGATGGTGGAACAGACACCTACACGCTGAACGCATACACAACAGATACTGTGTTCACATCGCGTGCGTTCGAAGAATCTTCAAAGAACGACAAGAACGTATCCATCGATGCTGAGACCAACGAGAACGACACAGATGTGTTCAACAGCTTTGCAACATGCAGTGGATGCGGAACAGGAAGTTACCTGCAGAGTAGCAGGGTACTTTGGTTCTACGGCGGTGACTTATACGTCATGAGAAACTCAACAGTTAGAGACGTAAAAGTAGACCCCAATGTGATAGGTACCTTAACCTACCTCGAGTTGAATGGACACAACCTGTACATAAGTGCTCTGGATGAGGCAGGAACCAACCTGAACAACGACGGTGACACAGATGACGTCCTCATAAAAATAAAGAATGAGGAGAGCGAGTATGCCTACGTCGACCTGTACGACAGGAACTACGACAGTAACAGCGACATATACTACGACCAGCAGATTACAGCTTCACTGACTGATGCTGCAAGTACTGCCCTAAGTAGCTCAACAGCGACAATCCAGTTAGACGAGGACGACGACGTTGTGTTGTGGACACCATCTGGTGGTGACAAGATTTCAGCCACCTACGGTGGGGACTACAAGATTGAGCGTGTGGATGTGTGCCACCCACAGGAGGAGGTTTACCCAACTGTGTTTATCGGTACATCTGAAACACCGACGACCTTGAAGTCGACCATAACCAAGGCAGACGAAGGAACATCTGTAACAGCAGGTTGCTGCTCGTTCACAGTTGAGAGCTTTGGTGTTTCTGTAGGCGCAGGAACATCTGCAACCTCAGCAACAGTGAACGCAGTACCAGCAAACCTCGTTGTTCCAGAGATAAGCGCTGACTTGAACAAGAACCTAGTTATCGTTGGTGGACCAGCGGTAAACGGGTTAACAACCGTAACAGCTGACGAAATAGCAGCAGCATCACAGCACTACATCGTCCGCAAGGATGGTAAGAAGCTGATTGTTGCTGGATGGACAGCAGCCGACACGGTTGACGCAGGCAACGCGCTTATCAAGTGGTTGCAAGACAACGCACACGCGTAAGCGAACTGAAAAAACGACGTCCCCAAAAGGGGCGTCTTTTCTTTATTTTTTATTTTTATTCCGATTCCAATAAATTAGCATGAATGAAGAAAAAATCCTCGTTTCTGCGATTTTGGGATTGCTGACGTACGTGGTTCTTTCACCTTACATAGACATAAGCTACACAGGCATGAATCTGAACCTTCTGGTCAGCGTCGTACTCGCGGTTGTTGTGACCGGCACGGTGTACAAAGGTATTTAACATGTTGTACCTCGTGGGCATGGGCCTTCACGACGAATTTGACCTGAGTTTAAGGGCCTTGGAAATTCTAAAGAATTCGGACGAGGTTTTCCTCGAATCCTATACGAATTTTCTGAATGTAAGCCCGGAAAAACTAAAAAAAATCACAGGTAAGAAGGCAATCATCCTTAACCGTTCCGATGTCGAAGAGCATCCTGAAAAAAACGTCCTAAAGAATTCCAAGACAAAGAACGTTTCATTATTGGTTTCCGGCGACCCGATGGTCGCAACAACGCACCTCGACCTCGTTCTAAGAGCCAAGAAGAGCGGAATCCCTGTAAAGATAATACATTCCTCCTCCATATCCTCAGCAATCGCCGAGACAGGCCTGCAGCTGTACAAATTCGGCAGGACGACCTCCCTCGTATTCCCCGAAAGGAGTTACTTTCCAAAGACGCCGTATGACGTTCTAAAGGAAAACAAAAAATCCGGCTTGCATACCCTCCTTCTTCTCGACGTAAAATCCGACCAGAAAAAGTTCATGTCCGTAAGCGAGGCAATAGAAGTCCTTCTAAAAATCGAGGAAGAGAAAAAAGAAAAAATCTTCACCAAAAAAACGCGTTGCGTCGGGGTTGCGAGGCTCGGTAGTGACGGACAGATAATAAAATACGGCTCAGCCGAGGAGCTCCAAAAAACCAACTTCGGAAAGCCGCCGCACGTTTTGGTCGTGCCTGGAAAAATGCACTTCATGGAGGAAGAAGCATTAGAGAGATACCTTTAAACGCATCATCCTTTCCGTATTTTTTAGATTTTTTTCATTATCAAAATTATAAATAATTTTTTTAAGAAATCTGCCGTTCCTTCTCTTTAATTTTTCAGCAATTTTTATCATGTTCGGAATTGCACGCGTTACGTTATCCACAATCGTCACGGTCGCGGTTTTCGACGTTCTTGACAACGGATTCAAATCAATGGCGATCACTTTCTTCCTCATCCGTACAAGTGCTTCGGCCCTGTCGCCGTCCTCCAGAGGCACGAGAACAACGTCCGCGCCCCAGATTCCGTCCCCGTGAACGAGAGCGCGGCTTGAATCCAGTCCGGGAATTTTTTTGGTTTTTTTGCCCGTGCAAAGAAGTTTCCCCGCCTTGTTTTTTAATAATATTTTTTCAATAATCGTTTTTCTTTTTTTATTATAATAAAAAAGATTGACTTCGAGTTTTGCATTTAGTAACTTTGCCAACTTTACAATCTCTCTGGGAACCAGAGCGGCAACGTTCCCGTTCACGGAAATCACCGGGTTTTTTGCAAGGAGCAGCATCGCGACCGCGGTTTCCTCGGCTTTTTTTGCTTCGCTGGTGGTTTTTTCTCCAAGCAAATAATCAAACGCCTCACCCCTGCCATGGGCGATAAGGCCTGATTTTGCAACGTAGCCATCCCCCCAACCCTTCACGATCTTGTGCCTCTGCCTCAGCGACTCGTGTCTCGGATGCGTTTTTGGAATTTTCATATCAATAATGCTTTTATAGTGGTTATGCATATTAATAAAAGTCAACGGCCATAGCGGAGGGGAAACACCTGCACTCTTTCCGAACGCAGAAGTTAAGACCTCCAGCGATCCGGGTGGTACTGCATAACATGCGGGAAGCCCGGGACGCTGTTGACACCAACAAACCTTTTTTCTTTCTTTAGAAGAAAGAAAAAACGTTTACGAAAAAAGAAAGAAAAATGGAGTTAGGTAATAAAGGCCAGGCATTAGCATATCTGGTTATAGTACTGTTCTTAATAGTCCTCTTTTTTGTGATTCTCTATATCTTTGCACATGATATATACCAAGCATTTATAAATGTTATAAGTGAAATCCGAAGAGCTATTATTGGTGGATAATTGTTCCTAGTTAAGACCTATCGAGCGAAGCGAAGATAGGTCATGTTTTGATCAAACTTTTCTTAAAAGTTTGGTGGAAAGCCCGGGACGCTGTTGACACCAACCTTCTGAAAGGTTGATCATCATGGCGTATTCGCTTTTAGCGAATACACCTGCCGCTATGTACTTCTCTTAAAAGTTCGACTGGTGTTGTTGACATCTTGTTCTGTGTTTATCTAATTTATTAAGTTTCTCTACCCTATGGTAACCATGGCACACAGGGTGCACAAGGTCAAGGTCTTGGAAGATGAGCGACTCATGGAGGCACTTCCAAAACCAGTAAGCATAACCGGGCAACTTGGTATCGGTCATGCTCTCGCTCCGGGGGCGAGGATGACATCGAGAGCACTGGCAATTGTTAGTTTGGGTGTTCTGGCTTTAACAGCAAATGCCTCAGACAGGGTGGATTCACCAGAGCAGATTCCAAAAGATTCCGTCGTTCCTGTCGCTCGGGATGGTACTCCCATATCAATAGTCCAAAGAGACAACCGAAGAAGGTACATCGTTTTCAATCCCAAGAATAGACCAGAATCTGAGATACAATCCATGGGCATTTTCCATGTTGGCGCACAGTCGAGTAATCAGGGCGTCATGTTTGGGCTGTATCTTGACGAGGATGTGGATGGCCCGCTTTTTCTCGTCCGCGGGACAGACCTGCCAAAGGCGCGTGGCGATTTGATACGGACAGGAACTACCCAAAGTGCGTTAGCTCATTTTGCGAATTCTAATCTTGTTGATGTTCCGACAGGTGAAAGGGAAATTTACGGACCTTACTTTTTGGTGCCCTGTAATGATTGTGAAAGACTAGATGCGTCGGGTTCTCAAAGCATGATAATCTCGCCGAATCAGCTTCGTAGAATAGATCCTGTACTTTTTGTTGACGGTAGAAATCTCAGAGCAGGGGAAGTTCCGCTCGATGTTTTGGAGCAAAGGGTTCGTGACAAGGTTCGTGATATGGAGCAAAGGCAAGAAAGGGAAAACCAGTGGAGAGATGCGAGGGATGACCAGACACGGGATAGGGCACGTCGGGGAATAGACCTACTACCAAAACCCAAGGGCAGGGGTGGCAAGAGGTTTTTTGACGTTGCAGCTGGTCAGGTTCTTGACCAATTAGATGAAGCCGCTAGAAGAGGGCGGGAGAGGGACGACAGAGTTCACGAAAGAGAACGACAGGCGGAGTGGGGTGCTTTCAGAAAAGAAAAGGACCGCCGGAGGATGATGGACCAGCTGGTGATACCTGTTGGTGTCATTCCTGCGCATGCGGTAAACATAGCAGAGGGTGTTGCGGTTTTTTCGGAGTCGGATATGCTGGTGACTGATATGGTCAAAGGCAAACCCGAGGTTGTTGTACCGCTGATAATGCCCAACATCCGTGATGCCAGAGACCCCGAAATCATAGGCGGTAAACTAACAACAGGAGATGCAATAAGACACAATCTTGAGGGTGACGACCAGTTAAGGGTAGTCAGACCGTCCGGTTCTTCTGGAGGCCAGGATCAGAGTTATTACGTTGTAAGTGTTAAGGACCTAAGGGAGTCTGCTCAGCACCATAGGGGGGTCATAAAGGTGAGAAGGGGCTTGGTTCAGGGGCCATACGGCCTTGTCTTTGGACCAAACATCGCACCAGAGCTTGACCACACTCTTTTCAATAGCTATTATCGTGGCGTTGAAGGTCCGATACCGCAGGGACATGTCATGGGAACGCTCTATAAGATGATGGATACTGATAATGATAATTTTGTTTCAGCTGGCGAGATAGGAAGCTACCTGCGCGGGTTTAATCCGGATTCCGTAGAAAGAACGATGCGTGCAATAGCTGGTGGCTCTCCAAAACCGGTTCGTGCGATAGGAAACCAAAGTGAGCTGGGTAGGGGTGGAGGGTTTTTCCTTGCGATAGAGGACAAAGATGGAATCCATGGTCTTGGCGGAACAGACTACCACACTATAGGGCGGATTTCAGTTTACGGAAGTTATGCGGACGCATGGGTTGCGAGAGCCGAGATGGGAAACGCCGGGAATGATGTTGTTATTGTCGGCAGTGCAGTTTTGTAATTTTTCTGGCTTTCTTCAAATACATCTATAATGAAAAATCCTTATCGCTCCATAATCAAAAAAATCCTCTCGGGCGAGATTTCAACACGCGAGGAACTGGATTCAGAAAAAAGAGAACTCTGCATAAAACTCAGGAAGGAAAAATTCATCCGGAATTCCGAGATTCTTAAGTATGCAAAACCGGATGAGAGAAAAAAAGTCCTCGAGCTCCTGCAAAAGAAGCCGACGCGCACGGTTTCCGGGGTTGCGGTTGTCGCGGCAATGACCATGCCCCTCAAATGCCCGCACGGAAAGTGCAAGTACTGTCCCGGCGGTCCGGAAATAAACGTACCGCAGAGTTACACCGGCAAGGAGCCGGCAACGCGAAGGGCGATAAGGTACGGTTACGCCCCCTATCTACAGGTTACCTTCCGCCTGAACCAGCTCAGGTGCATCGGGCATCCGGTTGATAAAGTGGAACTGATAGTGATGGGCGGGACTCTGACTGCACAGTGCCTTGATTACCAGGAATGGTTTGTGAAGGAATGTTTCAGGGCGATGAATGAATTTGAAGATAATTATAAAAAAATAAAAAAATTGGGTGAAGAGAAATTCATTGAGAGCTATGAAAAAACCAAAAAGAAATTTTACTATCTGGAAGAAATCCAAAAAGAAAACGAGAAATCAAAAGTAAGATGCGTTGGCCTTACCTTCGAGCCGAGGCCGGACTGGGCGAAAAAGGAGGAGATAAACAGGATGCTGAACTTCGGTGTCACGCGCGTGGAAATCGGGGTGCAGAACCCCGACGACGCGGTTTACAAAAAAGTTGACCGCGGCCACACCGTAAGGGACGTGGTGGAGGCAACGCAACTCCTGAAGGATTCGGGGCTGAAGGTCGTTTACCATATGATGCCTGGAATTCTCGGAAACAAACCGGATGCTGATCTGAAAGCGTTCAGAAAAGTTTTCAGCGACGAAAGGTTCAAGCCGGACATGGTGAAAATCTACCCGTGCATAGTGCTGAAAGGCACGGAGTACTACGACAGATGGAAAGCAGGAAAATTCAAGCCCATGACGACGGAAGAGGCGGTAAACCTCATCGTGAAGGTGAAGAAAATAATGCCCGAATGGCTTAGAACCATGCGCATAATGCGCGACATTCCCTCGAATTTGGTCGAAGCGGGCATAAAGTCCAGCAACCTCGGACAGCTTGTTTATGACGAGCTTGGGAGAAAAAAAATCAGGTGCAGGTGCATACGGTGCAGGGAAGCGGGACACATGCAATCACGGGGTGTTATTCCTGTTATAAAAAATATAAAATTAGTAAAAAGAAAATACAAGGCCAGCAGTGGAACAGAATTCTTTTTATCATTCGAAGATACAAAGAAAGGCATCCTCATAGGTTTTTTAAGATTGAGAATTCCGCATAAACCGTTCAGACCAGAAATCAATTCCAAAACAGCACTGATCCGCGAGCTGCACGTTTACGGCCCGATGGTCAAACTCGGTGAAAAACCGGACGCGGAGTGGCAGCACCGCGGTTATGGTGCCGAACTCCTGAAGGAGGCGGAAAAAATTGCAAGAAAAATTGGCATGAAAAAAATCCTGGTGACGAGCGGAATCGGTGCCCGGGATTACTACAAGGGGTTCGGATACAAAAGGGACGGCGTTTACATGGGGAAGTTCCTAACTTAACGATTCGACAAGGTAGCGCAGGGTAAGATCGAACAACGGTAGGATGTTGATTGCCAGAACCAGCAGCACAGCACCCAAAACAGCTGTTGTGAATCGTTTTTTGTTTCTGGCACTGAGGTTTAGCGTTCCCAGAACCTCCTTGAACATCCTCCAGCCGTCGAACGGATAAACAGGCATCAGATTCACAAGAGCGACGTTTATGTTGAAGAACACTATCCAGTTCAGAGCCGTGAGTGTAAACAAAACGGCAGGAATCAAAAAACCGTAAGCGTTCTTCGCGCTTTCACTCACCTTCGCGCTCTGGATGAGGATTATGCCAACATACGCCCTGCTCCTGTTTTCCGGACTGCTTACCGCTGTGAGTTTAAACTCGCCCTTGCTCGTGACCATGCGTATCTCGTCGCCTGGTTTCAGCCTGGCCATAGCATCCCTGAAGAGGTCGTAGGTTTTGACCGACTGCTCATTTATGGTGTAGATTATGGTTCCGTTTTCAAGAACGCCGTGTGCAGGATAACCTTCCGTGGTGTTCAGTATCTTTACTCCGTCGTATTCCATGAAGGAGCCGTAAATCTGGCTCAGCGGCAGGAACATGAAAATGGCTGCAATGCCGACAACGACATTCGCGAACGAGCCCGCTGCAAAGACCTGCATTTTTTCCGTCGTGTGCCGTTTTTCCAGTTTCTTCTCATCCGGTTCAACAAACGCCCCTATCGGTAAAATGCCAAGCGTCAGTAAACCCGTGGACTTTATCTTCAGCGCGTGCGTTCTTGCAACCACACCGTGTGCGAATTCATGTACCACGAGCGTTGTTATCAGGCCTATGAGCGCATACCACCACGGAATGAAAATGTCATAGCCGGGCAGTGAAACGCCGACCTGCCCTTCGCTTACGCCCGGAACAAGCGGTGAGATTCCGGGAAGCGTCGAACCGAGAATAATCTGATAGGAGTGTTTTGCGAGCGAGAGCAGCAGTATTGACGGAATTCCGAACACGCCCTCGAGTATCGCAAGATACGGTGAATTGAGCAACCTGAATGCCATCAATGTTATGAGAGCCGATGCAAACAGGAAATCCGCCCATCTGTTTCTAAACTTTTGCAATAATGTAACTGCAAAAAGCAGGATGAGGAACGACTCAAGAAACTTTAGCGGCGTGTTCCGCCAGAACGCCACGGTCAGTGCGCTCAATATGACCAATATCGAGTCAAGACTCACGCTCCGTTTCGTTTTCGAAAGGTAAAACGCACCGACACCGCTGAACGACATTACCACCGCAAGGTCGGAGAGGAACTGCCACAGGCGGGGGGAGAGTTTCGATAAGCTGTCAATAAACCTGAGGAAGTGTTTCGTCCTTATGACGAACAATATAGAGTGCTGCTCCGCCGACGTTCGCGTCAGCAAAAAAGTCCCGATTACAAAAACCGCAATTATGAGAAGTGTCGCGTACATGTTTTTATTTCCCTGGAATAGATATTATCACATGGGAACAAAAATACGACTGAGAAACTGCGTGCTGCCTTCTCTCGTTGGCGGTTTGTTCGTATCCCTCACACTCCTGCTGCTGTTTTTTGCGCTCGTGCCCGTGTTTTATGATTCGGGTTATTTAGGAATAATACTTCTGTTGGCCGTCATGCTAGGGTTTTTTACGCTGCTGCTCGGCGGCTTTCTTGCCGCATGTTTATGCCCTCCCGATATCGGTTCCGGCACCCTGTGCGGTTTTGGCTCGGGTATTGCTGCAACCATCCTACTGTCCACCATCTTCACCATATTCATCGGCTTTACGTCGCTCTACGGGGTTTTCAACCTGCTCGAATCTGCGGATTTTTTTACGGTCAGGGAAATTTCTCCTGAATCGTTTCTTGGCGGGCTTGCAATTACCGGAACCATTATGTTTCTGTTTGTACTGGTCGTATTCTCATTAGCGGCGGCGTTTGGCGGAATGCTCGGCGGCTGGATGAGGGACGAGAAATCACCAACGCTCGAACGTTTGTCTAAAACCATCACCGCATTCAGAAAAAACTGGAAGACCTTCCTTGCCGGCGTTGTTATCCTCGTGGCTGTCGGTTTTTTGTTTATCCTGGTGTTGGCGCTACTCTCGCTAACCTATCCAGAAAAACAAGAAAGCGAGCTGTACAACATCCTGGTGGAAATAATACTTTCACCCATGGTTTCCGCAATTACCGCATCCGTCCTTGTCCTGATGTCAATGAAGGCGTTGACCAGAAAATCCGGGATTGGTGACATAGCTGCAGGATTCAGATACTTCAGGGGTTTGTTTGGCGTCGAGCTACTGTATGCGATACTCCTGAATCTTCCCGCCTTGCTTCTGCTTTTCGTCGCATACCTCTCCGGATACCAGACCGCAACGCTGAACTACTTTTTCCTGTTGCCGGTTATTGTTTACAACGCAATACTCGCGGTAGCATTTGTCTTCAGGGACTGGGCGGTTGTTGACGGGAAGGATGTCATCCCTGCACTGAGGCAGAGTTTCTCGCTGGTCAGGAAAAACCTTGCAGAGGTCGTCGCGCTGGAACTGATACTTACGGAAATATCCATGCTCATCCTCCTCATTCCAATCGCGCTTATCGTGCTCCTGGCATTTATCATCTACTCGTTTTTCGGCGCAATTGCCGCTGTGCTCGTGTCCATACTGGTGTTCATCCTTACAATACTTGGAGCAGTTGTATTTCTGTCGAGCTACAATTTTCTGAATATCTCTGCACTGTACCTCGAGCTGAGAGGCAGCAAACCCCTGCGCAGGGTTTCGAGCACCGCAAGAAAAAAACCCGCAAGAAAACCGAGGCGCGTCAGGGTCTATTAATCACAGCAGCAGCATCTCCCCAACCATGGATTCCAATACCAGATTTCCTAGAATAAACAGACCTACCGAGAGAAGTAGCAGTATCGGGATGAACTTTATACCCGCACGCTCCTCCCCGCTCATAATGAGGCCCATTATTATCGCTCCGAAAACCGAAGAGACTGCCAGTGCGACATACGAGTACATCATCACAAAGTCCGGGGATATCTGAACCTTGCCCGTGGGTATCGGTATAACGGTTTGACCCTTCATCGCCTCGAAGTTCTGCGGCAGCTCCTTTGCAATCATCGCCATGTTCGTTGTGAGCAGCTTTACAAGGAAGGACGACATGGAAAACAGCATGGGGGCTGCAAAACCGATTGCAATGAATATGAAGAACACGTACATCAGAACGCTCGCGCTGACCTCCTTCTGGATTATCTGCTGCTCCCTGAAATCGTTCGCTGTCTGGTCGAGCAGGTCCGCAAGTTTTCCGCCGGATTTGTAGCTGTCTATTATGAGGTCGAATGCCCTGTTGAGATTTTTCGAGTTCACCCGGGTTTTTGTTTTCTGAAGCGCATCCGTGAGATTTCTTCCGGCCATGGTCTCCTTTCCTATGCGCGTTATCTCCTCCTGGAGCGGGCCGAATTCCGGGCGCGCGGCCATGAGCAGTGCCTTGTCTACCGTGAGACCCGCACGTATGTTCGAGGACATGAGCTGCAGTGCGTCTGGAAGCACGTTCTCGATGGCCTTTGCTTTTTTGTCTCCTGACAGAACCAGAAAAACGTAGATGATAAACTCCACAACAAGGAACGACAGCAGAAACGCCACAACCGGCGGGAGTCCATAGTGGCTTGCAAGCGCGGATGCGATTATACCTACGCCAAGACCCACGGAAAAAATAAAGCCCGTGAACCTGTCAAGATCCGTCTCTATATTCGCATACAACAAAAGTTGCTTGTACCTCTGCCTGATCCTCTTCGGAACCAACCTCCCGATTGTCTGGTAAATCATCCTATCCTCCTATGAGCGTAGGCCTTTTCGATTTCACGAGGCCCATGAACACAATCTGCATGAAAATCACGCCGACAAGCAGAACCCAGAAGGTCTGCTCGTTCCCTATCGCCTCCATCCCCGGGAATGAGGAAAGTATTATAAGCATGGTTATCCCCAGCGAAGGAATTATCACCGCGACCATCATGTACATCATCGCCAAGGGGTTGAGTATGGACTTGTACCTCCTAATCTCGACGAGCTGCTCCTCGGACAGCGACCTTATCACATCCGAAAGATTGTTGCCGACGTCGCTCCCGGATTTCATGCTGTTCACCAACTGCCAAATCGCCCGCCTGAAGTACAGTGACGGGTTTCTTACCGCAAGGTCCTCGAGGGCATCAACGACCGATGTTCCGGTTCTTACGCGTTCTATAACGTTCTTGAATTCGGTGGATATCGGTCCGTAATCGCCGGCAGATATCGAAACCAGCGTGTTGAATATAGGAACTCCGGACCGTATCTGGATGAGTATGCTCCTCAACGCGAACAGTAGGTTCCTTTCAATCTCCTTGACCCTTCTGCCGACAACCATCTGCGGATACATCATCAGCCCGAAATACATGCTGCCCGCGACTATCGCTCCGGACACAATCCCTATGCTCGTGTTCCCCTTACCGGTCATCTTGAACGGCAGGTAAACCAGCATGGACACAAAAATAAAAACAAGCGACGACATGAGGAAACAGAGTGCCAGGTATTCCCTCGGGCTTATCTTGTAGTCATCAGCCATGCCCGACTGCTTTAGCGTTAGGGACAGGGAGGGCGTAAACTTTATGAGAACTGAACCCAGACCCATGAACGCGTGCGAAACCTTTCTTAGTATTCGCGACTCCAAAAAAGGTAGCCTCGTTTTTTTCATTCTACTCGAGCAAGGCGCTTGGTTTTTGGTTTTTGTCAACCACGTCCGAAACCGCATCCTTTTCCGTGTAGTAGCGGTTCATTACCTTGCCAACGTTCTCCACTTCCCTCACCTTATTCTTTACCAGCCATTCCAGAATCTTCTTCTTCTGTTTTATCTCCTCGCCGATTTCCTTTACCGTTAACCCGGTATGTTTCTCGAGTTCCTCGAAAAACTTCATGGGAGCATTCGCCGGATTTATCGCATCAGAGCGCGCATCCCACCGGTACAAAAGATTCGGTTTGTACTCTATCTTACCCTCCCCCTTGTCCATTATCAATTCTCCAATCTCCGAAAGTCTCCTGATGCCGCGGCGCCGGTCCCTGAACATCACGACGTTCAGATGCACCGAATCGAGCATCGTCTGTGGAATCTCTATCGGCGGGTTTGTCAGCCGGGTGATGGTTTGTTCGCAGGTGTCCGCGTGCAGGGTTCCGTAAACCGAATGGCCGGTGTGCATGGCCTCGAACAAAACTTCCGCCTCCCTCTTTTTTCGTATCTCGCCCATTATAATCCTGTCCGGTCTCATCCTGAGCGAGTTCACAAGGAGGTCCAGCATTGAAACCTCACCCTTACCCTCCGGATTGGGTTCGCGGGTGACCAGTGGACACCAGAAAAGGAAGTGCGGCAGTTGCAACTCGCGCGTGTCCTCGATGCTTATTATCCTGTGATTTGGGGGTATGAACGGCATGCACGTGTTCAGGAAGCTCGTTTTTCCGGATGCGGTTCCGCCAGATATTATCACGTTCATCTCGTACTGAATCGCAAGCCATATCAACGCAGAAACCTCGGAGCTTATGGTTTTGTTTCCAATAAAGTCAGTTATGGTCCATGGGTCCCTTGCGAATTTCCTTATGGTTATCGTGTTGCCTTTTGTGGATATCGGCGTGAGTATCGCGTTTGCACGGTCCCTGCTCATAAGATGAGCGTCCAGTAACGGACTCAGGGTTGTTATCTCCCTGTTAACGCGCCTCGCAATGGTGTTTGCGTAGTTCTGAATCCGTCCTTCGTTTTCCACCGTCACGTTGGTCTTCAACCAGCCGTGTTTTTTGTGGTACACTCTCACTGGTTCATCCGACGAGTTGATAACAATCTCCTCCAGATACTGGTCGTCGAGGAAGAAGTCAATCTTTCCCAAACCAAGAAGTTCGTGCACCAGATCGAGAATGAAGTGCTCCTTTATCTGCTTGTCCAGATTCGGCAGCTCCTCGTCAAGTAAACTGTTTGCGTTCTCCTTGAACTTTTTCGTCATGTCCTCCACCAGTTCCGGTTCCATGACCTTGGTCGTGTCCACCTCCATGCCCGTTATCAATCTTTCCTTAATGTCGTCGAGCAACGCCAGGGTGGCAACATCAATCGTGGGCAGAATCAGCTTGTAGAGCGGAACATGATCCTTTTCTGTAATGTCAACCTTCGTTTTAACATAGTCTGAACTTATGTCATAACTTTCGATCAATTTTTCGTCTTTTGCCATTGCAATCACCTATCTTTTTGGTATTCGTATTTCGGGTTCACCTATCGCGGGGTAATATAATTCAACCAAATTATGCTCCTCAAGAATCATAGCCCACTCCTCGAGCTGCTCCCTCCTGACCCCCAACTCATTCGCAAGTTTTTGGTTTAAATGAACGCGTTTCCTCTTTTTTATGTAGCTGTAAACCTTATCGATGTCTGTTTCTATCCTCGTGCCTTCCCCAAGACTTTTCACGGGTTTCGGTGGTTCACCTATTGCCACCTTAACTATCTTGCTTGCAAGCCGTGCGAACCGCGTTTTTCTGATATGCTCAAGCCGTTCCTTCTTCAACGGCGATTCGCCCAAAGTCGACGTGCTGGGAATTCCCGGAAGTTTTAGTACATCCTTCAGCCCTTCGATACCCGGTGTTTTCCCTGATTTTTCCTCTTTCACCATGATATCCGGCGATGGTATCAGCTTAAGTTTCAGCGAGGTTATTTTTTTTCTTTTTTTGAGAACCGCCTGTTCGTTCCCCTTCAGCGTGGCGTTCAACTCGTCCTGGGTCAACTCAGATACCTCGAGTTTGCCCTTCGAGCCGCCAAGTTTGTTTTCTATCTCCTCTACGGCTTCATCCCTCAGCTTTACACTCCTATCGTCTGGGTGTTCTATCGAGGCTGCAATAATATCCCCCCTCTCAACCAGAATGTCCGCCTGGTATTCCCGGCCACCTGCAGTGCCTTTGAGCCGCATGCTGCCAATGAATCCGCCGCCGAGTTCTTCGCATACCTTCTGAAAATCCTCTATGTTCTTCGGCACTATCGGGCGACCCTTCAGAAGCCTCATGTTAGTGTATTAAGAATAGTAATAAAAGAACCCCACCAACATCAAAAAATCTTTGCTACCATTGAGCCGCGCTCAGCACTGATGTTCCTTGCAACCGGACTGCACTTCACCTTCATAAGAATCGCGACCTTCCCGGTTATCCTCTCGGGGTATTCTATAAGGGTTTCATAGCAGCCCATACCTTTCGCTATGACAAAATCCGCCTTTTCAAATTCGTCCAGAAATCCCTTTGTGCAGAATCTGTCAAACCATATGCCGATATTGTCGCCCCTCGGAACCAGTCTGCATAACCTGTCGATGCCTGCTTTTTTCGCGTCTTCGATGCAGGCATCGTCTTGTATCGGCTTGGACAACGGCGCCACAACAACCTCGGCATATCTAAGCAACTCCCTGATGAAAATCCTGTCAAGAACGATTTCCGGGGCGTTATCCGTAACATACAAAATCCGTTTTGACTTTTTGATTTTTTTATAGATCCTGTCAATCTCATCTACTGCTGGTTTTGAGTTGACAACTTCAAGCACATCGTTTTCTAAATTTTCCAAATCAACGCTATGCTCCATTGGTCCGAATTCGAGCATATTCCCTGCAAGCGCAATCAAAAGCGCCTTTCTGAATCGTTTCGTTGCATCACGTTCGCCTGCTACACACGCCTCAAGATTTTTGTATACTCTCTCCGCAGTTCTCATACCAACCGCTTTTAAATCCTTTGCGGGATTGTCGTCCTTTAAAATGTCACTCAACAACCTGTTCCTTGCAATTGAAAGCTCGGTTGTCGTTATGTCCGCAGGCGTCTCAGAAAATAGCCTGCACAACTTCCTAATGAACTCTTTTTTCTCCCTGTCGCTCTTATTCCTGCATAGCAGCAACGCACGGTTCAGCATGCATGGATAACATTCGGGGTATAATCTCATATTAACTAAACATTGTTCATATATTTATCAACTTTATTGAACATCATCCATTTTTTATTAATACTTTATAAAAACTTTTCGACCAATCCGGTTCTTTTATTTTTTTACCGCCTTTACCCAACCATCGCAAAATTCCGTCAAAATCAACCTTATCCGTTGTGTCAACTTCCAGCACGTTTTTGCACCAGAGCGAATCGTAAAGACAAACACCTTCAAGTTCCGCCTCCAAATTCTCCATTATCTTCGCCTTTGACTTCCACCTAGTTTTCATTCTTATCTCAAGAACCAACGGATCTGTTCTAAGGACAATTATATGCGTCACGGGCAATAGATGGCTGAGATGCCCGCAGATGATTACATCATTTTTAATTTTTTTGATTTTATTTTTAACAATCTTTTTTAATTCGTCAACATCGACGATTTTCGTATCCCTTTTCGCATCAACTTTTGTTTTTATCCCTCCACTATCAACAACATCCGAAATATCGATAATCGTCGCCCCGATTTTTTCACCAAGCTTCTTTGAAAACGTGGTTTTCCCTGTTCCCGGGGTCCCTGTTACCGCTATGATCCTTCTCATTCCGCACCCATCCTGAAATCGTCCCAGATGTTCTTCATATTCCCGAGCGAGTCCGAAAACCTTTCGGATACCCTCAACTCGTGGACGCCCTTCGCCTTGTTGTAGGTTTTTTCAACCATGCCAACTCGCCTCAGCCTTTTCAGCATGTTGTGATACTGGCTTTGCGTTATCTTTGCCCGCGTGCAGTAGTTGTCCCATTCCGTAACCTTGTACGGGTTGTCAGTTTTTCCCCAGGTTCTCAGGTGATTCAGGAAACCGACAGCCACATGCACGAGTTCCGGCTCCTTCCAGAACACGAGGCCCAGCAAATCCGCCAAATTTTCCGGTTTTTTGGAAGAAATTTCTACTTTTGCCCCGGTTTTTTTATTTTGATTCATTTTGTTATTTTATATTATAACTTTATGACATAAAAATAAAATATAAAATCTATCAATGTCATTCCTTTTATTTCAAAT
>Ga0209610_1000326_pt1 | contig 24807 bp, 24 predicted proteins | sample LakKivw275mmetaG_FD_184137 | JGI IMG/M metagenome (GOLD analysis project Ga0209610, IMG submission 184137) | Anoxic lake water microbial communities from Lake Kivu, Rwanda to study Microbial Dark Matter (Phase II) - Lake Kivu water 275m metaG... | ecosystem: Environmental > Aquatic > Freshwater...
CACCACCACCTCCTCCTCCGCCTGCTCCACCTGCGCCTCCTCCACCACCAGCGCCACCACCGCCACCCGTGCCACCACCGCCTGTACCACCTCATCCACCTGCTCCGGCGCCGTACACACCGAGCTGTTACTACCCTTATTATGGCTGCTATGGCTGCAGTTGCTGGCCCTATTGCACCGGAACTGTGTGCAGATGGCCTAATTACGTATCGGCGAATGTCATAGTAATTGCACAGCCCCAAGCGGTGCCTGACTGTCCGCCGGTAATAAGCTCGTTCACGGCTAATCCAAACTACATTCAGTGTGGACAATCATCTGTACTGACTTGGAACGTTACAGATGCAAATACGGTCACCATTTCTCCCACGATTGGCTCAGTCTCCGGCTCCGGCTCATACACTGTGACGCCAACCTATACAACCACCTATACACTTACTGCTACCAATACAGATGGCACCGTGAGCGCCAGCACCACCGTGACGGTCGCTCCCTACGTTTCCACATACAACACCAGCAGCGGGTCAGGAACTGCCAGCGCGGGAACAAGCGGCATCTTTACGCTGGGTCCCGGCAGTGACAGCGGGGCGGTCAATCCGATGTTGCTCTACATACTGTTGATTGGCTTGCTGGCTATAGCTGCCGTGGGTGTAATAGTTTTTCTTATAAAAAGACCAGCCTCAGCCGCTGCAGTAGCCCATGCGGGCACGCGGGCAAGCCGCCTGCCATGGACAACAACAACACGGGTTGCAGACGGAACGCCGCAAACCACACCTGTTGCCACAGGACCGGGGCCGAAGTTTGCATTAGCCGACGGTGGCTGCATACCCATCTCGGGAAATACAGGTACTCTGGGACGGCATGATTTCCGGTCATTGGTAAAGGCTGATAAAGCAGACCTGATTTCCCGCGAACACTTAAGGTTCGATTGCGAAGACGGTGATTACTATATCGAGGACCGCAAAAGCACCAACGGCACTAAAATCAACGGCAACCCAATCAGCGGCAAAGGCAGATTCTTATTGAATGAAGGTGATAAGATAGAGCTTGCCGATGCCCTTACCCTCACCTTCGAGACTTAACTGCACCGGGAGCCAGCACTTGTAGAGGAAACAGGTGCTGGCTCCTGCATTTCTGTTCGCACACAGGTTTCCCTGGAGCCAGCGTTGTGCGTGGGCTAAAGAGGATTGACAGAATATGATATATATGTCATAATGGTTGGCAGTGGACTGGAATGTAGAGTTCTATGTCACGGAGAGAGGTGAGTCTCCGGTTGAAGATGATATAGCTCGTTTTCCCAGGAAGGCTGGGGTTAAGATCTTCAGGTGGTTGGATTTACTGGAGAAGTTCGGGCTAAGCAATTTAAAGGACTATATAACCAAGCTTGAGGGGTATGACCTATTTGAGCTGAAGATTTTGCATGCTGGGAGTTACTATCGAGTTTTCTTCTACCCGTATGAAGGCAAGCGTTTGGCAATATTCCATATTTTCAGTAAGAAGTCGAAGGAAACACCACGGCGAGAGATTGAGAGGGCGATGAGGAGGAAACAGGATTATGAGTCCAGGCAAGTAATATGAGTCAAACACTCGTTCCGTAAATAGAAAAAAAGAGAATAAAAACATAGGAGAATGGAAAATGGCACAGCTAAGGTCATATAAAGACGTAAAGAAAAGGTTTCTGGCTGACCCCGAGTTTCGCAAGGAGTATGAGGCGCTGGGGCCGGAGTTCGAGTTGATTGAATCAATAATCAGACGCCGCACGGAACTCAAAATGAGCCAAGAAGAGTTGGCTGCCAAGATAGGGACGGGACAAGCTGCTATTTCAAGGTTGGAGAGCGGCAATGCCAATCCCACGCTTGCTTCAATTGCTGAGATTGCAAAGGCACTGGACGCCGACCTGCGCATTGAGTTGAAGCCGAAGGGTTAGCATGAGGCTGGTACACAGATTTGTACGGTGGCTGTGGTTGTTTTGGCTGTGGTTGGACTGAGGATGTTGGTTAGGAAGTAGGCTATGGTGATGTCCGCGGATAACAGACTAATGAATAATTGGGCTAATAGCTTGGTCACGGCAGGACGATTCGCTCTCAAACATTCCCACATTCAGTGATAATTCCAAGATATTGTTGCATTTTCCGTTGGAAGACTATATAGTATGTAAATGTTGAAGGATGGGGAAATTTATATGCCAAATAGCAGGAAGAATAAAACAAGCTAATGGATAGTATTGATTTGGTCATCGCTAATGGATACTTTCAAGCAAGTCTGGTTAAGGGATGGCGCTATCTGGACGATGCTGGTAAAGTTGTGAACCGGTGGCTAGACCAATTTCCTGATACGACTGTGGGGATTGAAGGCTTGATTATGCGTAATCCCGACGCCATTATGAGGGAAGTTCGAGTATCCGTAGACCGTATTTGGCTGGCATTTTCGGCACCGGATACTGTTAGATTGGTCTGTGACCAGTCAGCAAAGATTTGCACTGAGATTTCGGAGATAATTGATGTTAAGTCATACACACGACTTGGGATAAGATTGCAATACTTACAGGCTACACCTGATGTTGAATCATGTGAGAGACTCGTAACTGGCAATCTGGTGCCAGATTCATTCAGGACTTTGCTTAATGAGGCCGGCCTGAATTTACGCAGTGCCAATGTAAATGTTGACCTATACGATTCGAAACTCAAGGTGAGACTTAGCGTTAGGCCAGTTAGGAGGATCCGTAAGCCTAGCAAGCCCGACAAATTGCCTGATATGGGAGTCATGTTTGATATAGACATGTACCAAGACCAACAGACAGAGAGGGCCAAAATATCGACTTTCGTTCGCGCCGTTGAAGCTTGGAGCAAAGAAAATGTCTACAGGATTGCCGAGTTTTCCTTGAGGGAGAATTAAAATGATAGATAGGAAACGGAATCAAAATGTAATAAATGTCGAGACTGTGGAAATGGAAGGAACAAGGAGGCCTCCTCTCTATGAACCAGTTCCCACAAGAGAGACTATTGAAATACTTGAATCTGTTTATTCTACTCTACATGAACCAACCAGATCTGAAGAAGACGGGGAACGAAGGGCTGAAACATTACCAGCCACGAATTACCTAGGAATAGGAACAGAAATATTTACATCAGCTACGGAAATATTTAAAGAAGAACAAATCGAAAGATTGACTTGGGAAATTCAGAACCTAGAGGCAAAGAACGACTATCTTCGTACACAAGTTAGTCAACTGCAGGATTTGCACGGTTTGATACAAAGTGAAAAGCTCGGAGACATTAGCGATGCATTAGTCGATAAGCCGGCAGTTTTCATCCTTGATGCCTTTTTCCACAGAAATTCAATAAGACTGTCTGACATCGAGCAAAATATCGATTCAGCGACAGGCTGGATGATGCTAGCTCGCCTCCTGAAAGCAGGATTAATTTACGAAAAAGGTGAGGAACTCCATATAACCGATACTGGGCGAGAATTCTACAAGAAGATAGAAGGGCTGATAACATCGAGTGGCGAGTAACGGGCTGGCAGGAGACTGGGCCGAGCAATACAAAAATTGGGAGCTGAGGTTCACTCCGTATTTTGAGAAACTGGCTAAAACTCCAGTATTAATATTGTGCTGGGGACCTGGGAAGAATGCCCCGCAGGAATTCTACGACAAGCGAATTGAACTACGGGACGATCTAATGAGCTCCAACCCTAACAATAAAGCTATCACGAGTGAAGAGATAAAACAAATAGACAGAAGATTTACTGCTCTCACAGATATTGAAGCCGAGGAACTACAGGCAAGTGAAGCAGACTTAATACTGGCACTGCTGGTATCGTACAAGGAGCTGTCGGGTGTTTACACTGAGCTGCTTCTGTACAGAAATGTCCCAGGTTTTTACAACAAAACTATTGTACTGTTGCCCAAGCTATCTGGAAAAGAAACTAAAAAGTTAGGGTTTTCTGCCAACGTCTTTGATGATTTCAACAAAAAGAACGTCATAGAGTACACTCAGGACGAGTTTGCTAAATGTGAAAAGATGCGGAGATTTTGCAGGAGACGGGTTGAGTCTTATAGGGTTAAATGCTTATTCAGGCAGCCTTTCCCTTGATGCGTGGTGCCGGCCTTCGCAGTATTATCGCTTTATCGATAGCTGTCCACAAACAATGCTCAACATGTTGGCGTTTTGCTTAAGGCAGCCTATTTCGTTTGACTCCCCTGTGAAGGAAAAGGATTGTTTCTTAACGGCTGTCACCGTGGCTTTGAAGGCGGTTAGTTTACTCAGACTTCGGATAGGCATCAAGCGCGTCGCTGTATTTCTTGTCAAGTTCAGCGAATTTGTTTTCTAATTTGGTGAGCTTTTCCGTTGCGGCGGGAAAGTTCTTTGTCTGAAGGTCTGTCAATATTTCACCGCATAATTGCTCGGCTATACCACAATCATTCTTAAATATATAGTAACTTTTGCAAAAAAGCCTTTTGTCTTCACGCAGTGCATTGCACACATTGTCACTGGTCGCGAAAGCTATATTAGACTCCAATTTATATAGCAGGTTGTACAGCCGAGGCACGTACTGCTCTCTGTATATGGCTAGTTTGCCCTTGAGGTACTGAATTCGCGCTTGCAGAAGGTTTGTTTCAAGAGCTTCTTGTGTAAGTTCTACCATTCTGCCTGTCTGGTCGGCCATTCGTTTAGTCTGGCAAGCGCTCCATGCCGTAAAGCCTGCCATAATTACTGTGGCAATGGCTAATACGAAGGTTGCTACGGCAAGGCATTTTTGCTGACGGTCTACCTTTGCCGTAGAGTTTTCACACCTCTCTTTGTCTTGTTGGGTAGTCGTGACATCTTGTGGTGGGGGCTCACTCTCTCGGGTGGCTCCGGCATCTTTATCCTGGGTGCGTCTCATGATACCCTTCCTCTCCTCCTTGTTGTGCTGGTGCTGCGAAGCTATTCTAGTCTGCGCTGTCGGAGCAGTCAAGTCACTGATTTAGATTCAGCCAGCGGTCAGAGTCGAACTGACGACCGGCGGTTTACGAAACCGCTGCTCTACCACTGAGCTACGCTGGCGTGCCCCAATTATATATGATGGGCGAGATTCAGGGCAACGGTTTCATTTAACGTCCAAAAGCTACGCGGGTAAAGTGGTTAGATGTAAATATTGATAGGGATACAGTTTGTTAGTGGGTGGTTTTACGATTGTGAAATTGTGCGGAGACGCGGATGTACACCAGGTCAACTAAGTTCCAGGACGAAATCCGGCTTTTCGGATGGTTCATCGTTTGCCTGATTTTGCCCGGTCGACCACACCGATAATACCTCACCACAGTAGGGACAGTAAGCTATGCCCGGGTCGATATCCAACTGACAACGAGAGCATCTATGTGCCAGGTTCTGACCGCAAGACACACATAACGGCTCACCAAGCCTGTTTGGTGTGTTACATTTCGGACACGCTAATACATGTTCCATATCCGTATTCCCTCCCGGTTTTCGCCTGTCAAATAAGCCTGCATAACTATCTCGTTCTCTGCCTTCTTTCATATATAAGAACGTAAATGGGACCCTTTTCGTTTAGATGAGATGCTAATCTCGACCAGATTAGGGGACGGTTTCCAGCTAAGATAGACAGCGGTTGGCTATTTTCTGTTTTGGCTTGCGGATTTGGGTGGCTTAGGAGCTAAAAGGGCACGGACTTCTTCAGGGGTCAACTCGCGGGTGGCGCCCTCCTTGAGGTTGCCCAGATGCAGGTTTCCCATCCTGACGCGTTTTAGTGCCGGTATATGGTAACCGAGGCTTGCCAGCATGCGGCGTACCTGTCGCTTCCTGCCCTCGTGCATGGTAATACTGTAGTTGAACGGCGGTTGTGCTTTGACTTCTTTAACAACGACGGGATATGTCATACCTTCCTCAAGCTCAAAGCCTCTTTCCAGCTTTGTTTTTTCGTCCGGCTTGAGCCTGCCGTCTATTTGAATCAGGTATTCTTTCTCATGTTCGAATTTGGGGTGCGTGAGTTTATAGGTAAGCTCACCGTCATTGGTCAAAAGCAAAAGCCCGGTGCTGTCCTTATCCAGCCGTCCCACAGGATATAATCTCAGGTGGCGGTACTTCTCAGGCAGAATGTCCAGAACCGTACTGCGACCCCGCTCATCGCTGGTAGTGGTGATGATGCCCACCGGCTTATTGACCATCAGGTAAACCGTGCGCCTCGGCTTGAGGTCAACCGCTTTGCCATAAACCGAGACTCGGTCGGTCTCCGGGTTTACCGGATGGCGGAAGTCTTCAACAGGTTCACCATTTACTTTCACCCCGCCGTTTTTTATGGCATCTGCCATCCGCCTCCTGGAGCCAGCGCCGGCTTCGGTTAGAGCTTTGAGCAGCGGAGTTGATGGTATATCCATTTGTTTGAGCTAGGTTAGCTCAACGGACTGATACACGTCAAATTAGATACATGAAATGGGATTCTTCGCTGCGCTCAGAATGACAATGGGGAAAGGGCACAAGATGATCCTTCGACAAGCTCAGGATGAGCGGAGGAAGGGTGTCAGAATAACCGGAAGGACGACACAGATTCTTCGCGGAGTTTATCCTGAGTGGAGATTCTTCAGTCGCTTTGCTCCTTCAGAATGGCATTAACGAAGGACTCAGAATGACAGCGGGGAAAGGGCACAAGATGATCCTTCGACAAGCTCAGGATGAGCGGGGGGAGGGCAAAGGATGTTCCTTCGACAGGCTCAGAATGTGCGGGAGGAGGGATAAGAATGACAAGGAGGAAAAACATCTGATGAGATTCTTCGACAGGCTCAGAATGACAGGAGGGGAAAATTCAGCATGGCTGGAGAGGCTGACCGCTGGACATTCCAGGTCACTTGTGGTAAATAGTAGTAGTAGAAATCGGGAACACCAACCGCAAGTAAAATAATTAAACTAAGGAGGTAATAAATGGCAGACAACAAGACATGGATGGCAACGACAGCAGGGATTATAAGCATAGTTGCTGGCTCATTTCGCGTAATCGTGATTTTAGTTATGGCGCTATTTTTTGCCGCTCTGGCTATTTTCAGTCGTGGTGACATAACCTGCCTCGAGCAACTTCCTATCGCCATCACGGCCTCGGTTCTGACAACACTGGCTATATTTGCGCTTATCACCAGCATATTAGCTATAGTAGGCGGCATTTACGCACTGCGAAGAAAGAAATGGGCAATGGCGCTTGCCGGAGCCATAGCGGCGTTCTTCTGCTCAGCCCCCCTCGGAATAGCAGCTATAGTGTTCACAGCACTGTCTAAAAACGAGTTTGAATAACCTGAAAACCGGGGCTGTCCGCTTCGAGCCACTTCAGGATAAAGGAGGTAATAAAAAATGGAAAAGACATGGATGCCCACGGTTGCCGGGATTCTGGACATTGTGGCAGGTGCCCTGTCCTTTTTCGGAGTCACCTTAGCCTTTTTCGGAATTTTAGTTTTAGGAGCTGCGAGAGACATTGACCCGTCAATGGGAATTCCTGAAACCCTGATATTAACAACAGTGGTTATATTTGCCATATTTGCTATCATCGCCGATATACTGGCCATAATAGGCGGCATTTACGCACTGCAAAGGAAGAAATGGGGATTAGCCTTGACCGGCTCCATAGCTGCATTCTTTGCCTCGTGGCCGCTGGGGATAGCAGCCATAGCCTTTACGGCATTATCGAAGAAAGAGTTCGAGTAAGGGCCCAGGCAACCAACTAACGAACTTCATAATGAAAGACAATTAATCGACATGTGGATTAAAGAGCCGGGAAAAGTCACCGACAGGCTGGATTTTCTGGGCGCCAGGGAAAACTGCCTGTACTTGCTTAAGGGCAAGGAATCTATGATCATCGGCGGCGGGATGAGCTGGATAGTGCCATCACTGGAAGCACAGTTCTCAGAAATGGATTTCGAGCCCAAAAAGCTTAAATATCTGGTTATTTCCCACTCACATTTCGACCACTGCGGTGCTGTGCCTTACCTGAAAAGTAAATTCCCGCATATACAGATACTGGCCTCGGCATATGCTGAAAAGATTTTCTCCAGGGAGAAGGCGGTGAATTTCATCGCTGCTACGAATAAGTACGCTATTGACAGGCTAGGTCTGCAAAGTGAATACGATAAGCTAAATTTAGAGTTCAATGGAATTCACGTCGACCGTATCGTCAAAGAAAACGATGTCATAGACCTTGGCGACGACATAGAAGTGCAAATCATGGAAGTGCCGGGGCACACCCGGTGCTCCATTGCCCTATATGTCCCGGAGCTGAAAGCTCTGTTTCCATCGGATGCTGTGCCGCCGCCAACGGACGATGCAGAAACAGTATTCTACCCCGGACCGCAATATAACTTCGGCATGTATCAGCAATCAATGGAAAGGCTGGCTAGACTCGAAGTTGAAATATTCGCCTCCGAGCATTACGGGGTTATCACCGGCGACCAGGCGAGGCAACTGTTACAAGAGGGATTACGCCAGACAGAGAGGTTCCAGAAACGCATTATCGAGATGTACAAGCAAACAGGAAACTCCGACGAGACAGTTAAAAAAGCTGCCGCCGAAATACTACAGACGGATGAATTCGCCTTTATGGACAGGGAGCTACAGCTCACGGTTTTAGACACGGCGATACGCAGGATACTGGAATATGCCGGGCTTATGGACGAGACAGTACACTGAACAGCTTTCTGCACTTAACCAGATTCTTCGGTCGCGGAGTTTATCCTGAGCATGCATTCTTCGACAGGCTCAGAATGAGCGAAGGGAGAGCTCAGAATAACAGGCGAGGCTGTAAATTTCAGGCTACGATTTGGATTTTTCCAGCAGCGAAGCGGAGCCCGACTTTAGGTCCTGGCGAGTGATAACTGCCAGCATGTTCTCGTAGCTCAAGCCTATATCCAGAGGATAAGACATAGCCACGTTGATGGCTTTCTTGGCGCCCTGAATCAACGGTGGGGCAATGGCGGATATTTCCTGAGCCAGCTTATTGGCCTCCTCCATGAGCTTATCCAGAGGATAGACATGCTGGACCAGCCCTATCCTTAAAGCCTCGGCAGCATCTATCCTGCGTCCAGTAAATATAAGCTCCTTGGCTTTGCCGGGGCCAACAAGCCTGATCAATCGCTGGGTGCCGCCGAAATCAGGAATGGTGCCCAACTGCACTTCAGGTATGCTGAATATAGCCGCCTCCGAAGCAAGCCTCATATCGCAAACCAGCGACATCTCAAAACCGATACCCAAGCAGTAGCCGTTAATCGCAGCTATGACCGGCACAGGAAGATTCTCAATCATGGTATAGACCTGACCACCCATCTGAAGAGCCTCAAACTCAGAACGGGCAGTATGTGGGGGCAAAATATCTTCACCAGCCATGGTTGCCTTGAGGTCCAGCCCGGCGCAGAAAGCGCGGTCTCCGGCACCGGTGAGTATAGCTACCCTTATTTCGGGCTGAGTAAGTATATCTTCCCCAGCTGCTTTGAGACCCGCGAGTAGGTTAGCATTAAAGGCATTCCTGACTTCAGGTCGATTTAAGGTGATGATAGCTATTTTATCATGCACATCCAGTAACACAGCTTTGCTCTTGGTCATTATGATTTCTCCTTTCGATATTTCTAGCCTTCAAAGGTCAATCCGAAAAAAGCTCCCCCAGACCACACAGTCGACAACAAGCAAAAAAACGGATTAGCGATTCCAATTAACTTGTTAAAATGGTTCCGGCTTCTTTTGCATAATTGATATTAGCTTATCCAGCGGTATGGCAGTCAGGGTTAAAGTCTGAAGTCCGCCCCGGGCACTCAAATGTATCGCCAGCTTAGCGGCAACCTCATCGCTCGGTGCCTCGACGATGTTGACAAAATCATACTGCCCCAGAAGCCCATACTGAGCCAGTATTTTAACTCCCATATACTCCACTTCCTTATTAAGCTCCTTAAGCCACTCAGGGTACTCCTCCATTTTCTTTCTGCCTTCACCGGTGAGTGTCGTCAGCATCAGGTAAACAGCCATCGCCACCTCCTCTTAATCTAATTTCTATGCCACTAATTATATGCCTAGTTACCGTGAAATGCCAGCCCTTTATCCATAAAAACATGCTCATCTTGACACTACGAAGGAGAAGGGTTAAAATTTATCTTTGCCGATTACCTGTGTTGGGCAGGTATTTCAATTGGTTTAGGAAGGAAGTGATTTCGTGTGCCTGAAGTAAGACTATCACAGGGAGAAAGCTTTGAGAGCTTGCTACGGCGGTTCACCAAGAAGGTGCAGCAAGCAGGTGTCATAAGCGAAACACGCCGCCGTGGATTCTACGAAAAGCCCAGCATAAAGCGGAAGCGGAAAGAGGCGGCAAAACGGCGCAAAAGCTCCAGGAGCAGCTAGAAGATGACTCTGGCTGAAAAAATTAGAACAGACCTGGAACAGGCATTAAGGAACAAAGACGCGCTACGGTGTTCAGTGTTCCGTATGGCTCTGTCAAGCATAAGAAACGCCGAGATTGCCCAACAAAAAACTTTAGACGACAGCGGTGTATTAGTCGTGCTGGAGAAAGAGGCCAAGATGCGGCGTGAGAGCATCGAGGCTTTTGAAAAAGGCAACCGCCCGGATTTAGTGGCTAAAGAAAAAGCCGAGCTGGCAATTATCCTGGAGTATATGCCCGAGCAGATGACCAGAGATGAGATTATAGCCGCAGCACGCAAGATAATCAGCGAGCTGGGGGCAACGAGCCAGAAGGACAGGGGTAAAGTCATGTCCCAGCTTATGCCCCAGCTTAGAGGGAAAGCTCAAGGGCAAGAAGTCAGTGAAGTTGTCTCAGAGCTACTAAGCAGCACCTAGATATCGCACCTTGCCCTTTTATCTCTAATTGGATGATATTCGGCGGCAGAGAATGCCGCCATCTTTGTTATTTTTCAGGATATATAAGCATGAAATTCGGCATAATCATCTTTCCCGGCACCTGGAGCGACAGAGATTGTCATTATGCCATCAATGATATCCTGAAACAGAAGGCTCAATATATCTGGCACAAGGAGACAGACCTTTCCGGGTACGACTGCGTCATACTGCCCGGCGGCTTCTCTTATGGCGATTATCTGCGTTCTGGAGCTATCGCCCGCTTCTCTCCCGTGATGTCGGCACTGGAGCATTTCAATTCTCAGGGCAAACTGGTCATCGGCATCTGCAACGGCTTTCAGATATTGTGCGAATCAGGACTTCTCCCCGGCGCATTGCTGACCAATGACCACCTTCAATACAGATGCCAATGGACGCATCTCAAGACAGAAAATACCTCGACTGCCTTCACCTCGCAGTGTCAACACGGACAGGTACTCAAGATTCCCATCGGCCATTACGAAGGCAGATACTACGCCGACGATGCCACACTGGATGAACTGGAGAATGATAGGCGCGTTATCTTCCGCTACTCTACTCCGGCAGGCAAGATAACCGAATCGGCGAACCCTAACGGTTCAATGAACAACATCGCCGGCATCATCAACAAGAAGGGCAATGCGTTAGGCATGATGCCGCATCCCGAGCGAGCTTGTGAGCCGCTACTCGGCAGCAGCGATGGTAATATTATCTGGGAGTCAATAATTGCCAGTATCTAAAGAAACGCTTGATGAAGTCGCGCTGAGCGAGAAGGAATACCAGCTTATTGTTGAAAAGCTTGGGAGAGAGCCGAGTGAGGTCGAACTGGGTATGTTCGGCTCGCTATGGAGCGAGCACTGCGGCTATAAGCATTCCAAGGCTTTGCTCAGACAACTGCCATCCAAAAGCAAACGGGTACTGGTCAAGCCCGGCGAGGAAAATGCCGGGGCTGTGGACATAGGAGACGGGCTGGTGGTAGTGATGAAGATAGAATCTCACAACCACCCATCGGCAATCGAGCCGTATCAAGGTGCAGCCACCGGCGTAGGCGGTATAGTTCGGGACATTTTCACCATGGGAGCTAGGCCGATCGCTCTCATGAACTCGCTTCGCTTCGGTCCTCTGACCGATGCTCACAACAGGTATCTTTTCGGCGGGGTGGTCGGCGGCATTGCCGGCTACGGCAACTGTCTGGGGATACCTGACGTGGGCGGCGAAATATATTTTGCCGATTGTTATGCAGGCAACCCGCTGGTAAATGCTCTTTGTCTGGGTATTGCCAGAGCCGATAAGCTGGTTAAAGCCAGAGCCTACGGAGAAGGCAATCTGCTGATGCTGGTCGGCGCTGATACCGGCCGTGACGGACTTCACGGTGCCTCCGGCCTGGCTTCGAGAACTTTTGAAGAAGAACGAGAGCTAAGGTCTGCAGTCCAGGTTGGCAATCCCTTTCTGGAGAAACTGCTCATAGAAGCCTGCCTCGAGCTAGCTGAAACCGATTGGATTACCGGCATGCAGGATTTAGGTGCCGCAGGGCTGACCAGCTCAGCCGTGGAATCAGCATCCAGAGGTGGCGGCGGTATCGAAATCGATATCCTCAAAGTACCAAGACGTGAAAAAGGCATGACCCCTTACGAGGTGATGTTATCCGAATCACAGGAGAGGATGTTAGTGGTGGTTAAGAAGGGTTACGAAGGCAAGGTAAAAGCTCTATTTGACCGGTGGGAACTACGCTCGGATATAATCGGCCATGTGACCGGTGATGGCTTAGCCAGAATTAGAGAGGGCGAAAAAGTGGTGGCTGAGGCACCTGTAAACCTGCTGACATCATCCCCTGTTTACCGAAAGCGGGTTAAAAAACCAGAGTGGCTCAACAAATTACAGGACTTTGATGTCACCTCAATTCCCGATTTGTCACGGAAGAACGCGAGCTCAACTCTTCTCCGTCTGCTGGCGTCACCTAACATCACCAGCAAGCGCTGGGTATACCGCCAGTATGACCACCAGGTGGGCAATAACACCGTGGTCCTACCGGGTAGCGATGCGGCAGTTCTGCGCATAAAAGAGACAAAAAAAGCAATATCATTAACCACCGACGGCAATGGCCGGTACTGCTATGTGAATCCTTATCTCGGCGGCATTGTGGCTGTGGCTGAAGCAGCCAGAAACCTTGCCTGCAGCGGTGCTCAGCCACTGGCTGTCACCAACTGCCTCAACTTCGGCAATCCAGAGAAAGACGATGTTTACTATCAGCTAAAAGAGTGCATTGATGGTATGGCTAGAGCTTGTCGAGATTTGAAAATACCGGTTATCAGCGGCAACGTCAGCCTGTACAACGAGACCAAAGGCGAAGCCATGTATCCGACCCCGGTAGTCGGAATGGTCGGGGTTATCGATGATGTAGCCAAACATTGCACCTCCGGATTCAAGAATGAAGGCGATCTGGTATTTTTGCTGGGTGATAGCCAAACCATTGACAGCAGTATTGGCAGCAGTGAATACCTCGAATTAGCACATGGTATAATAAAGGGCAATCCCTACATTGATTTGGAGATGGAGATACGATTGCAGCGCTGCTGCCTTGAAGCAATCAGACGAGGACTAATAAAGTCCGCTCATGACTGCTCCGATGGCGGGCTGGGCGTTGCCCTGGCAGAGAGTTGCCTGGCTAGTGGTCTCGGCTTCTCAAGCTATGATTTGGAGGCTGAAGGCAGGCTGGATGCAACCCTTTTCGGTGAGGCTCAATCAAGAATTATAGTCTCAATAACACCAAAATCAGTCTGGAAATTAGAGAGGCTTGCCACTCGCTATAATATAGCGGCCACAAAGCTGGGGGCAGTAGGCGGCAACCGATTGATACTTAAAGGCTACATAGATTTATCGCTAAAACAGCTGGGGGAGGCTTGGTGGAATGGTCTTGAGAAATTATTATAAATGGAGGAAACACTTGGCTGAAATCAGTCCTTTTTCAGGCATACGCTATAATCAGGAAATTATTGGGGACATGGCGTCAGTTATCTGCCCGCCCTACGATGTTATCTCTTCAGACGAACAGAGAGCCTATTATGAGAGAAGCGAATACAATGTCATCCGCCTCGAACATGGAGTAGCGCTGCCCGATGATACGAAAACCGACAACAAACACAGTCGAGCCAGTGCTACCTTCGATAAGTGGCTGAAGGAGCGTGTGCTGGTAACAGACCCTGTGCCCTCATTCTACATACACGAACACGCATTCACTCATCAGAACATCAGAAAAAGGCGTCTAGGACTAACAGCCTGTGTCAGGTTGGAACCCTGGGAGAAAAGGATTACATTTCCTCATGAGAATACTGTCCCCGGGATTAAAAGCGACCGACTGGAGTTGATGCGAGCCTGCGCCGCCAACTTCAGTCCGCTCCTTGGGCTTTATGAAGACATGGGACAGAAAGTCACCAAGTTATTAACCACACAGGCTAGCCGTAAGCCGGCGATTGATTTTGCCGAAGACGGTGAAACACACAAGCTCTGGGTAGCCAACGAACCTGAATTCGTGCAGAGAGTCAGTCACTTCCTGGCTTCAAAGCCCATTTATATTGCCGACGGACACCACCGCTATGAAACAGCACTGGCTTATCGAGACGAAAGGCAACAAGAAACCACGACTGCTAAAGGTGACAAAACCTTCAAATTCGTCATGATAACGCTGGTGTCTTTTTCCGACCCCGGCCTTATCGTGCTACCCGTCCACCGCTTGATACGCAATTTGTCTTCTGAATCTCTGGCTCAATTCAGAAACAACCTGGAAACGTTTTTCGAACTGGAATCCGTGCCTCTGGATGAAACTGGCTTACCCGAAATAAGCGGAGCCACTACGAGGGTCTTAGGATTGGAACCAGGCAGTACCGTAGCCTTGAAACTTCGCCAGCCATCATCCATCAAGGAAATAATGCCCAAGGAGCATTCCGAAGTTTATAAAAGGTTAGACATCAGCATAGTCCAGCACCTTGTCATAGACAAGCTCACTGCAACGGCTAAAAACAGCAGCGTTATTTATACTCCAGATATGTTGGAGGCTCGGCGACTGGTGGAAGGTGGTGAATATCAACTAGCTTTTCTTCTAAATCCGATACCGGTGGCAACCATTAAGGCAATAGCCGATGCCAACGACAAGATGCCCGGGAAATCAACCTATTTCTACCCCAAATTGCCCACCGGCTTGGTTATCAACAGCCTTGAGGGAACATTGTAAGGCAAGCTTGGTTGTAGCCACATCAACGGCGCATGCCACCGGGAATCATATTGCCCCCTGGGCCGCCAGGGAAACCACCACTGGATGAGCCTATAGTAGTTACAATACTTGAAATCGTAAAGCTGGTAATTTGAGTGCCTGGGGTATACGTTCCACCAGAGTACAGACCGTCAGTCACCTTGCCTGTTGAGCTACCTCCACAGTAAACAATATAGGTTGAACCGTTTTTCAGTTCGGGCGAGCTTAATACCACTGACTGATATGCTTTTGTCGGCACAAATGTAAGAATTACCTCTCCGTCTTCGGTTTCAATATGAACCATGGTGTTTGCCTGCTGAGATGATGTGAGATCCAGCATCACTGAGTACTGGGTTGATGATGTGCCGGGAGCCTGTGCCATGCCGGAGCTGCCTACCGCAACCAGGAAACCGCCGGTCACTTTAAAGCCGACATGGTCAAGAGCGCCGTTGTCGTTGGCTGTAGGACCGTTTATAATAACAACACCTCCGTTCATATTGATTGCGCCGTTTATGTCAAGACCGTCACCCATAGCATCAATGGCAATATATCCGCCGTTGATATTGAGGTAGTTATTACCGGAAGAGTTGAAATTATCTTGCCCCGGTTGTCCATTGATCGGGGGATTGCCCATTTGATCCTGTTGTCCCATAGTTGGAGGATTGGCATTTTGGTCTGGTTGCCCCATCATCGGTGGAGTGCCCATTTGCCCCGGTTGTCCCATAGTTGGAGGGTTAGCGTTTTGACCCGGTTGCCCCATCATCGGTAAACCATCATTTCCACCGATGATGTTGATGCCGTCATCGCTGGAAATAATGTGAATATCTCCGTCATTAACAGTAACAACTGCGCTTTCAAGACCCTCATAGCATCTGGTAATGCTTATATCTCCGCTGTTGATTTCTAAGGAGGAATCCGAATGCATGCCGTCATCACCGGAGGCTAAAACGATATTCCCGCCGCTAATGGTTACGCTGTCGTTTGAATTGATAGCATCATCGGCAGAATCTATATTAATGGTACCGCCCATGATGGTTATATCAACAGCCGCCTTTATCCCTTTTGTACTGACCGCATCAATAGCGTTATTAGAGTTATTTGCCATACCCCGGTTATCCCAGGGGTTTCCCATGTTGCCGGATTTGAGACTGCCGTTGACGCTGCCGCCACCCGATGATATCTTTATATTCCCGCCACTTATAATAACCCTTGTTTCTGCTTGAATACCGTCCTTTCCAACAGTGATATGTAGTGTACCGCTCTCAACAACAATGTATCCCTTTTCCGAATCCTCATCGTTATTGGACTGCATCCCGTCGCCACCCGCATTCACTGAGATATTTGCGTACTTGACAGCAATGCAGTCCCTGCCCCTGATAGCATCATTTACAGCGTTTACAACGATATTGCCGCCTATAATTTTAAGTTCGTCCTTACTTGTAATGCCGTTGTTATAATTGGCATTGACCGTCAGTGAACCGCTGCCGTTAATGGTGAGGTCATCCTTGCTGAAAATCGCTGCATTAGGTTCGTCGGATGTTGAATCCGCAAATGTATAAGAATCTCCATCCGTTACATTATTTTCAGTGCCTTCTGCCAGGGTGATAACTGTTTTATTTGCTTTGTAAACATATATAGGAGCACTGGTGGAACAGGTAATATCAACTCCGTATAGAATGAGCCTTACTGTTTCTTGATCCTCAGTTTTTACTACTATCTGTCCATCGTCCAGGGTACCGCTTATGTAATACGTGCCAGCAGACGTAATTGCTATTTTATTGCCGTCAACTACTACGCCGTCTCCATCTATGATTATCGAATTGCCTTTCAATATGATATAGGTTGTTTCAGAGCTGTTCCAGCTGGAACCCATATCATCACTGTCATACTTGACGGAAATCGTGCTAGGTGTACTATCTGAATTTTGTTTTGTATCAATGGCTGTGCCCAATTGATCTTCAACCTTATTTTCAGACTGGGATGAAGGTATGGCATTGGTGGATTCAACTTTACCACCGAAACAACCGGCAACGGCAAAGGCAAGAGTTAGCACCAACAGTAGTACTATTATTTTTTTCATGGTAATCTCTTTTTGTCTAGCATAACCCTATCCTCACCGTTTTCCGTGTTTCTTCGCTGGGTCGCTAGCCGACGAAAATCTCGACCTTAGCTGCTCCCGCAAGCTGGTTAAGCTCATTGGTAAAGGCTGCCCAATCGAAGCCTGATTGTCTCCGGTACTGATAGTTCAAACCAACCCGGTCGTCCAGCGTGGACATGGTCTCCAGGCTCAGACCGTGAAGCCGTTCCTTGAGGAACGCGGTTAGCTTTTCCTCCAGCGCGGGGAAAGATTGTTGATCAACAGAAATCATCAGATTTCCCCTTCCAAACATTGTGACCCGGTTACGCGTCAACCATTGGATTCCCAGCGCGATAAAGACGACAACAAACAGCAGGACTGTTACCAGGTAGTTGCCGGTGGCTGCACCAATCGCGGAAGCGATTAACAGTAGAAGAAAGCCGATTTCGGCAGGGTCTTTCACAGGCGTGCGGAAACGCACAAAGGACAGGGCTCCCAGGAGCCCAAGGGAGAGCGGGATAGAGGTCTGAATACCCAGGAACAGCGTGGTGATGGCTGGGCCACCGATGAGAAATGTTCGATGTACCCCGGCGCCGATGTGCCTTGAGCCGTAGAACATCTGGTACATGAAATAAACGATTACGGCAGCCACTAACGAGAACCCTATTGGGATGAGAGCCTCCCACACTCCCAGCTTAGATTGAAACAATGTTGTAAATTCTTCTAACATTTTTCTCCTTTTTTTATAGCTGAATATTTTTACCCGAGGGCGATAGTCGCCCCACAATACCTGGCTTATCACTATGCGAATCAATACAAGAAGAGTATTTGGAAAATCGGCTCCAGTCTAAATCCAATATCCTCATACGCCTGAGGGTTACGGGTAGTTCCATACTCGTGCTTTTAATCTCAATAACGGCGCTGGGCAGCTCCAGATCACGTTCCCCGTTACCAATTCCACGAGCAACCATTGTAGAACGTATATGACAGTCAAGCGACACCCTTTGGCCGGTAAGTATTTCGTTGAAACGGTAACGCCAGTAGGATATCTTTACTATCGGCTGGAGAGGCTCCGATGGGAAATAGTCAAATTTTGCCAGAGTATCCACCAGCAGGGTCTTCGGAATAATACCTTTTCCCAGATTATCCAGTGCCAGTTTCTCCGCAGGCACCTGCAATTTGAGACGCTGCTTGGTGCTGGCAAATCCTTGCCTTGATTTCAACTCCAAAAATATGGCCAGAATATCAGAAAGATTCTTTTCTTCGCCGTACCAGCGAATACGCACTTTGTCTTTGCGCAAATCACCGGCAAGTGATTTGTTATGCTGCTCCAACTCTGCAGTATCAAAGTACAGGCTGTTGATTTGCTCAGACGGGTATTCAGCATCAAAGTGGCAGACCTGTCGCAGCAACCCATAAGCAAGACCAACATTCTTCGGTATCACATAGAATTTGCGCTCAATTCTTTGCGGCAGGTGATCGATACTTGTATTCGCTTCAAATAATTGGACAGCCATTTGACTTACTGGTTGCCTCCTGTAACAGTCTCTTGATTTATCTGACCGGCGTCGGGCGTTGCTACGGGAAACACAGGTTGCTGGCCGCCTGGATTTCGTGGTAATCCTGGCCGGTTACCCTGGTTTCCGGGGAACCCACCACCTCCCTGGTTACCTCCATTGCCTGTTCCATCGCTGGACTTGCTTGGCAGCGTTCCCTCAAGCTGTTGCCTTATCGATTCTACGCGCTGAGTCACGAAAGCCTTCAAGCCTATATTTAGCCCCATACCACTCATCCGAGTGCTGGTGGCAACATCTTCACCCAGCCCCTTTTCGAATTCGGCGGTAGAATAAAACTTCAGCGTATCAGCCTCTACATAGGGACGTATCAAACTAGCAAGTCTGTCAATCTTAGCCTCCATTGACCCAATCGAAAAAGAACCATTTATCAACTCCTCTAGATATCCGTGATACGTTTCCATATAGGAATGTACGGCCAGCAGCCGCGCCACTAATGGACGGTCAGCTACCGGCCCCGCAGTGGGTTCGTCGATGTAGAAATTAATAATGCGCTGGCGGTCAATTCCTGAGTTAAATCCGCCAAAAGTCATATTCAGGTCCCAGGGTATGATGGTAAACTTACCATCAACTTCATAGAGATAGTAATTATGACCAAACTGTCCGGTATAGTTATCAAGGTGTACCAGGACAGTGGACACCGCCAGGTAACGCAGCACCTGGTCAACATCCAGCACTTTCTCAATCTCCTCCTGAAAGGTCTCATCCGGTTCTTTATTCAAGACATCGAGCAAACTAAGGAGAGCTGAATGGTCTGGCTTGTTCTCATTAGTTTTCAACCCCATTTGCTTTAGTAGATTACCGCTCCGATTCCCTGGCATGCCTGGTGCCATACCTCCGGGTGGTTGCATGCCTTCTCGTGGAGGTATTCCCTGCAGTGGTGTCATGCCTTCAGGTAGTTGCATACCCTCTGAAGGAAACCCCTCCGGCGGTGGTCCCATTCCTTCAGTCGGTTGCATACCTTCTCCTGGGAATAAACCCTGTGGTGGCACCATATTCTGGGCTATATGAGGGGAGGTTCCTGCTTCACCAGTGTTTGACTTGGGTGCAAGGGCTTGCATAATCTGCACCAAATTTCCACCACCGATGTTTACCCCCGCTTCGCTGACTTCGTCTGCAGAGGAAACTGCTTCCAGGCTGTCAATGTCTTCTTCTGTCCAGTTAAGGTAAGCCGCCGGGCTTTCCGGCTTGTACAGGTTACCGGTGCTATCGGCAAAATTGTTGCTCAAGAAAGTCTTGTCTATCTGCTCCACCATGGTGTAAAGGCCAAGGTGGGTGTCATTTACCCACAGGTCAACGAAGGAGGCGCGTGGAGTGGGCATACCCATTTGTCTGAACAGGTCGTAGGACAGAAACTCACGTATTAGCGTGGGATCACTAAAGCCGTTATTAAAATTAACCTTCTTCAAGCCATAAAAGGTACGCTCCGAATTAAAAAAGTTAAAGTCTACCTTGAGACTCATGCGTGAGGTGCCAGACTGTGCCACCGACATCAGAGAGGAATTACCCTTGGGTCTGACAGCAACATCTGGCACGAGTTCCCCGTCATACCAAATATCCGCCTTCACATACTCCTCCGCCCTAGCGTTCTTTTGCGTGAACTCCCAGTCATCTGCTGCCATTACAATGCGCACGGCGACAACACGGTCGGTATAAAACGGTGCTGAATCGTCACTTTCTACTTGCCATGACAACTGGCCGCTACATCCCGCCAGGCTAGTAAAAAGTGGTGCAAGTAGTAAGCACGACAGCAGTATACCGGTGAACTGATATAATCTATTCTTGCTCATAATTCGCCTATTGCTTACCAGGTAATCATCGGGCAACCATCATTTTCGGAGCTCTTCTTCCGCCTGAGTTATAGCTTCAGCAATATCATCAGCAAAAATATTCAACTCAGCTGCCATCTTTTCATAGACTTCTGTCATAAATTGAGATTGGGGCATCTGCTGACCTGACGGAAGTGTGGGCGGCTGTTCCTGTTGGCCAGAGGGGAGCGCGGGTGGTTGTCCTTGTTGGTCAGATGGAGGTGCAGACGGTTGCCCCTGTTGAATTGAACCAAAAGCCCCACCCTCTGGCATAGCATTGTTAAAGGCAGCAATAAAATCATCCGAGGCTATCCCCAAAATTTCTGCCGCTCTATTTAAAATTGCGGTCATATTTGAAGCGCCCGGCGGCTGTTGACCTGCGGAACCGGACTGCTGTTCGCCTGAGGAACTGGGTTGCTGTTGTGTGGGCTGATTAGTTGATCCTTGGTCCGATGAGGTAGACGATTGCTTTCCCGACGATGAAGACTGGTTTTGAGACATATCGGGGCTGCAACCAGCCAAACTAATGGTAGTCAAAATCACTACAAATGTGATACCTGTGGCTAATCGCTTTATGTTTCTAAACACTTTGTATTCCTCTCTTTCTGTCTAACCAGCTTTCTTTCTTTTAAAACTAATATTCAGGATAGCAACTGATTGTTAAAAAATGATTAAGACCTCGATGTGACTCTGAGCAGTTCAAGAGGACTATTGCTTATATTGGAAGTTAGAAATGATGGAGGCTGAGATAACGAAAGTATTACCTTCGTGGTTTGAAAATAACCTGACTTATGCTCCGTATGAAACTGGAATACCGGAACGTTAGACGATAGGACTAATGATGTAACTGTTGGTGGAGGTTACTGGACAGAAAACGTACTTATGTTCATCTCGTAAGCCTGGCCAGTACAGCTTCGCTCCCCAATTCCCTGAGAGCATCAGAAGCGACCCAGCGAGCAGCCTTCGAGTCGAGTTTCTGGATTTCCTTTGCTGTATTTATCGCAGCTTCGTTCAAGTCAAGGTCCCTTTTCCCTATATTTCTAAGAGCCCAGTTGACTGCTTTCCTGACAAAATTATGCTCGTCCGTAGCTCCTCGTACTATTATGGGAAGTAATTCGATGAATTTCTTATCACTCGCCTTTTTATCATGCCAGGCAAGACAAGCTAGCAGCGAAAAGGCAGTCCTCTTGACGAACTCTTCTTCACGTTCAGACCAATCGACAATTTTCTTCCAGGCTAATTGGTTCTTTTCGAAAAGATTCATGCACACCTGGTCACAGACATCCCAGGAATTGATGCCCATCACCCAGTCCTCCATCTGCTCTTCAGTTAGCTTATCAGGGTCACCGACCATCGCCGCCACAATCCTGGCGTCAGCTATACCAGTCTTCCATAATTCCAGTGCCAGCTTATGGTCTTTACCTATCTCTTTCGCCACTTTTCTCATATCAGGAACCGATACGCCTAACCTTCGTTCGACTTTAATCCCGTACTTAGCCATTCCTTCCAACTGGTCTGGCTTAGCCTTGCTCTGGAGTTTGTCCAGCACATCTTTCACAGAAGCCATTGTTTACTCCTCTTGCATTCGTTAAAGATTACCAACATATTGAATATAACGGCACATTAAACAACTATCAACGCAGGTGGTTGTAAGCGTTTTTCCTTCGCTGTTAGATGTGCAACCAAACAATGTCCTCTTGTGTGGTAGCAGTTTAATCGTCAACAGCCTTAAGGAAAGATTGTAAACGCGGGCTCCTTATATCTTTATGATATCTTAGCTTTGCCAACAGAGTAGAATGCATAGTCATCTCGACCATGTTCCTTAACCCAGTACATTGCAGTGTCGGCATTAGCCAGCAAGGAATCAGCGTCATCACCATCTTCGGGGTATAATGCAATACCAATACTAGTAGTAACACGAATATGATAGCTATCAATCACAAAAGGCTTTCGAAATGCTTCCAGGACCTTTCTGGCAACTTTGGTAGCATCTTCTATCTTAGCAATTTGTGGCAGCAACACCAGGAACTCATCCCCACCAACACGGGCAACCGTATCACTTTTACGAACAAGTTCCGACAAGCACTCTCCAACAACCATCAGCAACTTGTCACCCATACTGTGACCGAAGGTATCGTTAACGACCTTAAATCGGTCTAAATCGAGCATCATCACAGCCAAATTAGCGTTATTTCGCTCTGCCTGATTCAAACCCACCTTAAGACGGTCTTGCAACAACAACCTATTGGGCAAGCCGGTTAAGAAATCATGGGTAGCTATATCAGAGAGTTCCTGCTCTAACCGCTTGCGCTCGGTGACATCACGGGCGATGCCGCGAAATGCGATAACCTTCCCTTCCTCGTTCTTTATCGGGGAAATTGAAAGCTCACCAAATCCTACAGTGCCATTTTTTTGTATAAACCTGTAGGACAGACCTTTGAGTGTTTCACCTGCGTGATAAACCCGGTTAAAATCTCGATACACCGCCTCACCATCTTCCTTAGCCGCAAAAACCCGGTAGTTCATGCCTATTATCTCTTCTTTAGAATACCCCATGCTGCGGCACATGGCATCATTGGCAAAAATGATATTCCCAGCAAAGTCAGCCTCAAAATAAGTGTCTTGAATCTCCTCCAGTATAGTCCGGTATCTCTCTTCTGATTTCCTTATAGTCTCCTCGAGCTTCTTATGCTCAGTGATGTTCATAAAGCTTCCCACCACAGCGCGTTTCCCTTCATATTCTGTGGAGGTAATCTTTTCCAAAACCCAGATTATCTCTCCGTTCTTCTTCACAAACCGGTACTCATAGGGGAGAGAGCTGCCAACCTTCAGGCTCTCTACCGCCTTTTCTCTGACTTTTTCTCTATCATCAGGATGAACGAGGTCCAGAGAATACTTGCCCAGTAGCTCTGACTCCGAATAACCTGTCATATCCTGAAACAGGGCATTGACATATCGAAATTTTCCATCCTGGACGATATAAATACCTGTCCCGGCACAACGCATCAAAGCTTGCGCCAGCTCCGCTGATTCGTTGATACTGGTTGGCTTCCGTTTACCTGTTTTCGCCATTAGAATAAATTACCACAAATGTCCGATAGCTTACTATATAAACGGCCTCGCTCTAATATACTATTTCTTAGGGCTACAGTAAATAGTCCAAAGATATTTTTTTACAAATTCAAAAGCAACACAAACTGATAACCAAGAAGTCTGAGGTTGTGAAGCGGTTGGCTGTTACACTACACCCCTTTAAAAACCCGTCATCGAATTACAATCGAGCTAATACTAAAGTTTGACTACCTTGGCGGTATGGACATCCGGGAGGTCAAGGATTTTCTGTATCTGCTTTTCCGGGAGCGCCTCGTCCAGAGCCAAAATCATGAGCGCCTGCCCCCTGGGTTGAAGCCGCACCAGCTGCATGGAGCTGATATTGATATCCGCCTTGCCGGTTATATTGCCTACAGCACCGATTAGCCCAGGTCGGTCGCGGTGGTCGCTGAACAAGAAATAACCACCCGTGGGAACAATATCCGGCCAGAAATCGTTTACACGGACGATGTGAGTCTCTCCGCGCAGCACAGTGCCAGCAACTATGGTTGCTCCAGCACCGGTTACAACATCCAGAGTAATCAAGCTGGCATAGTTCTCACATGTGTTCTCTTTCTGCTCAAGAACCTTTATGCCACGCTGTGCAGCAATGAGGGCAGCATTGACCATATTGACTCTTTCCTCGCTTATTCCTTCCAGCAAACCGCCGATAACTGATGCCTTTATGGCAGTAGTATCATAATTGGCAATCTCACCACTGTACTTTATACGGATGCTGTTTATTTGCCCTTCCATCAGCTGCCGGGCTAAGCCGCCCAGCGTTGAAGCCACATTCATAAATGGAGCCAGTACAGCCAGCAGCTCAGCCGGAATCTGGGGGGCATTCACAGCATACCTGGCTGGCTGACCTTTCAATACAGCCATCACCTGCTCGGCAACCTCAAGAGCCACGCCAGCCTGTGCTTCGGTAGTGGAGGCACCGAGGTGGGGAGTGACGATAATCTTGTCACATCGGAAAAGTATGCTATCGGTCACCGGCTCTTTGACAAAGACATCTACAGCGGCGCCAGCCACTTTCCCCGACTCCACTGCCTTAAGCAAGGCTTCTTCATCGATAAGCCCACCGCGGGCACAATTGACAATACGCACCGATGGTTTCACCTTGTTTAATTCCTTAGCACCAATCAGCATCTTAGTCTGA